>ERZ840057.2451-NODE-2451-length-12784-cov-3.348103_pt1 | contig 12784 bp, 11 predicted proteins | sample MGYA00519907_ERZ840057 | MGnify/ENA primary metagenome ERZ840057 (study PRJEB31850, sample SAMEA3708862) | human gut metagenome | biome: human gut; feature: human-associated habitat; material: faeces | place: China | collected 2014 ...
GAGCATACGCTGCGGCAGGCGAAGGAGTGCGGCGGACTGCATACGCTATCGAAGGACAAGCTGCACGCGCTCGTGCGCGCGTCGATCGAGGAATACATCGACCGCGTGCTGCCGGACTTGTGCGAAAAAAGCGCGCGCTTCCGTTATCTGTTCAACCGCCTGTGTGCGACGGTCGAGCGCATCATGGACGAGGTGAGCGAGGAGCTGCAAAGCTCCGACTTTGAGCCGCTGGCATTTGAGCTGGAATTTGGTGCGGACGGGCAGCTGCCCGCCATCACGATCCGCGAGGAAAACGGCACGGCGCGCGTTGTCGGCAAGGTCGACCGTGTGGACGGCTGGCTGCACGACGGCAAGCTATATTTGCGCGTCGTGGACTACAAGACGGGCAAGAAGAGCTTCGACCTCGCCGAGCTGCGCTACGGGCTGGGGCTCCAAATGCTGCTCTACCTCTTTACGCTTAAAGAAGAGGGACAGATGCTTTTCGGCGGACACGAGATCGTTCCCGCGGGAGTTCTCTATACGCCCGCGCGCGAGCCGATGCTGCGCTGCGCGCGCGACACGGAGCCCGAAAAGATCGAAAAAGCACTCAAAAAGGAGCTGCGCCGCAGCGGCATGGTGCTCGAGGACCCGGCGGTCCTGCAGGCGATGGAGCACAGCGCGCTCGAATCGCCGTGCTACCTGCCCATCGCGGTGAAAAGGGACGGCGCGGTGACGGGAAGCCTTGCTTCTGCCGAGCAGCTCGGAAAACTCTCGAAATACGTCGACCATATTTTACATGAAATCACGCAGGAGGTCTTCGCGGGCAACATCGACGCCGACCCTTACGCGCGCACGCCGCAGCAGTCGGCCTGCACCTACTGCGAGTTCGCGAGCGCGTGCCACTTTGAAAACGGCTGCGGCAGTGACCGTATGGAATACATCAAAGCGACGAAAAACGACGAATTCTGGCAGTACATCGACGAGGTGAACGGAGAGGGGGCGCACGAAAATGGCTGAAAAGCTGACAAACGAACAGCAAGCGGCGGTGGACAGCCGCGAGCGCAGTCTGCTCGTCTCCGCGGCGGCGGGCTCGGGCAAGACAAAGGTGCTCGTCGAGCGGCTCTTTTCCTACGTAGAGCGCGAGGGCGCGAATCTCGACGATTTCCTCATCATTACCTACACGCGCGCCGCGGCGAGCGAGCTGCGCGGCAAGATCGCGAAGGCGCTCACCGAGCGCATGGAGCGCGACCCCGGCAACTACCATCTGCGGCAGCAGATGCTGCGCGTCTACCGCGCGGACATCAAGACGGTGGACGCGTTCTGCACCGCGCTTCTGCGCGAAAACTGCCATCTGCTCGGCGAGGACGCGCGCGGCCACGCGCTGCGGCCCGATTTCCGCGTGCTGGACGAGAACGAGGCGCAGGTGCTGCGCGAGCGCGTGCTCGCGCGCACGCTGGACGATTTTTACGACTGTCTGACGCCCGGAGGCACACTGCTGGCCGACACGCTCGGCGCGGGGCGCGACGACAGCGCGCTTGAGGACTTAGTGCTCGAGCTGCACGCAAAATTGCAGGCGCAGCCGTATGAGGACAAATGGCTCGAGGCGCAGCGCGCGTTTTGGCGCGCCGTGCCGGATAAGATCGAGGACACGCCCTATGGAAAAATTCTGCTCAATGAGGTGCGGCGCAAGGCGCGCCACTGCAAAAACCTTTTGCAGCGCGCGGCGCAGGAGATGTGCGCGAATGACGCGCTGAACCAGAAGTATGCGCCCGCGTTCCTCGACGCGTCCTACCAGCTTGAAGCGCTGGAGGGGAAGACCGCAGAGGGCTGGGACGCCGCGCGCGGCGTGACCATCGCGTTTCCGCGCCTCGCCGCGGTGAAGGACAGCGACGGCGGCAAGCTCAAAATGCGCATGAAGGCCCTGTGGGACGGCTGCAAGGCGGCGGTCAAGGGCTTTGGCGAGCTGCTTAACGCATCGTCCGGCGAGGCGGCGGAGGATCTGCGCACAATGGCGCCGGCGATGCTCGCGCTCATCGATCTGACAGCTGAGTTTTCCCGCCGGTATAACGAGGAAAAGCGCCGGCGCAACGCGGCGGACTTTTCCGATCAGGAGCACGAGGCCATCCGCCTGCTTATCGGAGAAGACGGCACGCCGACGGAGCTTGCGCGGACTGTGAGCACGCGCTACCGCGAGATCATGGTGGACGAGTATCAGGACACCAACGAGGTGCAGAACCGCATTTTTGACGCAATTTCTTGTAAAGGAGAAAACCTTTTCACTGTTGGCGATGTCAAGCAGAGCATCTATCGCTTCCGCCTAGCCGACCCGCGTATTTTTTTGCAGCATTATAACACCTGGCCGCCGCTTGAGGACGCAGAGGAGCACGACAGCGCGAAGCTGCTGCTCTCGCGCAACTTCCGTTCGCGCAAAGAAGTGCTGGACGCGACGAATTTTATCTTCTGCAATATTCTTTCCGAGGAAATGGGTGAGCTCGACTACGGCGCGGATGAAATGCTGCGCCTCGGCGCGAATTATGTCGAATCGAGCGCGTGCGGCGCGGAGTTCCATCTGCTCGATCTGCCGACGCAGACGGGCGAGCAGCGCGTGCGCGCGAGCGAGGCTGAGGCCGCGTTCGTCGCGGACCATATCAGCAATATGCTGACAAGTGAATTTCCTATACAGGATGACAAAACAAAAGAGCTGCGGCCCGTGCGCGAGGAGGACATCGTCATATTGATGCGCTCGCCGAGCACGCGCCTTTTGGACTATCGCCGCGCGCTGGAGGCGCGCGGCCTCCACTGCGCCGCTGACGCGGGCGAGGACTTTTTTGCCTCGATGGAGATCGCAGTGCTGTTCGCGCTCTTGCAGGTCATCGACAATCCGCGGCAGGACGTGCCGCTCATTGCCGTGCTGCGCTCTCCGCTCTTCGGCTTTACACCCGATGAGCTCGCGGCGATCCGCGCGCGGCAGCGCACGGGTGACTTCTACGATGCGCTGCTTTTGAGCGAGGATGACCACAGCAGAGAATTTCTCGATACGCTGGACGCTTTGCGCAACAGCGCGGCGCACCTGAGCGTGCGCGAGCTGCTGAGTGAAATTTACCGCCGGTGCAATGTGCTTGGCATCTTCGGCGCGATGCGCCGTGGTGCGGAGCGCAAGGAAAATCTGCTCGCGTTTTTGGAGCTCAGCGAAGACTACGCGCGCTTGGGGCGGCAAGGCCTTTTCGACTTTGTGCGCACGCTGCGCGAGCAGCTTTCCGAAGGCGAGGCGGGGACGATGCAGACCGCGCACGCATCATCAGGCGTTCGCATCATGTCGATCCACAAGTCGAAGGGCCTCGAATTTCCGGTCGTGATCCTCTCGGACCTCGCGCGTCGCTTCAGCAATATGGACTTTTTGAGTTCGGTGCTCGTGCATCCGCAGCTCGGGCTGGGGCCGGTGTGCGTGGACACGCAAAGGCACATCCAGTACCCGACGGTCGCACGGCAGGCGCTCGAGCGCACGCTGCGGCGCGAGGCGAAGGCCGAGGAGCTGCGTGTGCTGTACGTTGCGATGACGCGCGCGAAGGAAAAGCTCGTCATGGTGCACACGCAGGCAAACGCGAAAAGCCGCGTCGCCGACCTTCTGGCGCTGAGCGATTGTCCTGTGCTGCCCGAGGCTGTGGACAGCGGCAAGTGCATGGGCGACTGGATCATGCTGCCGCTTTTGCAGCGCAGCGAAGCGGCGTCCCTGCGCGAGCTTGCGGGGCAGAATGGCGAGGGGAGCTTCTATGCTGACGAAACGCCGTGGACGGTGCGTGTGCACGACGGTTTGAACTTTGTGACGCCGCAGCAGCGGCCCGATGACGCGTCAGTGGATGCCGCGCCGCCGAAGGATGAGCTGCCGGTGGATTTTGCTGCGCTGTCGTACCGCTACCCCTACGCGGGGCAGACGGCCTTTCCCGCCAAGCTGACGGCCACGCAGCTCAAGGGCCGCGCGCTGGACGAGGAGATATCCGAAAATACAACGCTCCCACCGCGGCTGCGCAGCCTATATAAACCAAAATTCCTTGCGGGCGAAACGACGCTCACGGGTGCGGAGCGGGGCACGGCGCTGCACCTTGTGATGCAGGACCTTGACTTTTTCTGCGAAGCAAGCGAGCAGAGCGTGCGTGAGCAGGTCGAAAAGCTCAGAGCGCAGCGCAAGCTGACCGACGAGCAGGCAAGCGCCGTCGATGTGCGCGCGATCGTCCGATTTTTGCGAAGTGATCTTGCCGCGCGCATTCGCAAGAATGCGCAGACGGTGCGGCGCGAGTACCGCTTCTCGCTGCTGCGGCCGGTGCGGGACTTTGCCACGCTGGACGCCGACGACGCGGTGCTGCTGCAGGGCGTGGTAGACTGCTTTTTTGAAGAGGACGGCGAGCTTGTGGTCGTGGACTTCAAGACTGACCGCATCGGAAGAACACAGATCGAAGAACGAGCTGAGCACTACCGCCCTCAGCTCGAGGCATACTCCATGGCCCTTATGCGCGTGATGGGCAAAAAGGTCAGGGAAAAGGTGCTGTATTTCTTCTCGGTCGGCGAAGAAAAGGTGCTGTGAATACATAAAAACACCCTCCGCGGGAAATCCGCGGAGGGTGTTTTACAAGATTTGCTCACACGATAAAATGCTCTAAGATCAGCACTGTCGCGCAGCAGACGAGCGAGACGGGGAGAAGTCCCAGTCCGCACCAGGCGGCGACGATGCCGATGACCATGGCCGCCGCGCCCGCGATGGGCGACTGCGTGGCGTTCATGATGGCGGGGAACGTCATCACCGCGAGCGTGACGTAGGGCACGTAGAAGAGAAACGAGCGCAGGAAGGGATTCTGGATCGGCTTGCGGATCAGCGTGAGCGGCAGGACGCGGATGAGATAGGTCGTGGCCGCCATGACGAAAAGATATAAATACGTTTTCATGCGACGAGATCATCCTCCTTGTGCGGGAACAGAATGGCGGCGGCAGCAGAGATCACGATGGTCAAGACCAGGATGCGCATGCCCTCGGACAGCTCGCGTGTGGACGGCAAAACGCTTGCAAGAAGCGAGCAGAGAAAGCTCACGCCGATGCAGCCGAGCACGATGCGGTTCTGCTTGCCGACGGGGATGATGATGGCGAGAAACATGCCGAACAGCATCACGGAGCAACCGCTGACGGCCCAGACGGGCATAAGATTCCCCATCAGCACGCCGAGCACGGTGCCGATGCTCCAGCCCGGCATGGCCGCGCACATGGTGCCGAAGTAATACCACACCTCAAGATACCCAGGCTGCGCGATGGCGAGGCCGAAGATCTCATCCGTCAGGTCATAGGCGATGAGGAGCCGCCAGGGAAGCGGCGTATCGGGCGAGAGACGCTGGCTGAGCGCACAGCTCATCAGAAGATAGCGCGCGTTGACGACCAGCATCATCAGCGCCATGGCCCAGAGGCCGGAGTCGGCGGCGATGATGGTGATGCCGCCGTATTCACCCGACGAGGCGTTGTTCAAAAAGCTCAGCAAAAAACCCTGAAAAATGCTCAGGTGCGCGTTGTGCGCGCTGATGCCGATGCCGAAGCTGACAGCAAAATAACCAAGCCCAATGGGGATGCCGTCGCGCAGTCCCCGCAGGAAATGTTTTTTCGACATAATTCTGATGTTCCTTTACTTCCAATCATCCGTGCGCAAGGCGCGTAAGTGCCATTATACGACTGAAAACGGCAGAAGTAAAGAGAAATTGCATAACGAGCGTTAAAAAATTGACGATGAAATTAGGGAAAAGTGCTAAGGAAGAGAAAAGCACGGAGAGGATCAAAAATTTCTCTTGCAATTTGACACAAAGCGTGGTAATATCCTATATGGCTTTTTTAGAAAAGTACATTTGGATCAGAAAGAGGTGAACACGAGCAATGAAGGAAGGAATCCATCCCAATTATCAGCAGACTACTATTACTTGCGCCTGCGGTAATGTGATTGAGACAGGTTCCACCAAGCAGAATATCAAGGTGGAAGTGTGCTCTAAGTGTCACCCCTTCTTCACTGGCAAGCAGAAGCTGGTCGATACCGGCGGCCGCGTTGCCAAGTTCAACAAGAAGTTCGGCCTGAACTAATTCAATCACAAAAGCAGCTCTGCTACGGCAGAGCTGCTTTTTTCTGCTTTTTTGGAACGCTCAGTTTTGCCCGTCGGGATATTCGACGATGAAGGGGAGCGGCTCACTGAGACTTTGGTCGAGGTAGTTTATCTCCTCGTAGCTGTCGCCGCCTGCAATGGCGCGCACCTGGAAGAGGCGGACGCGCAGTACGGTGTCGTCCGCAAGGTTGACGACAAGCTCGCAGACGAGCGGCGTTGCCCCGAGCGGGAGCGTGAAAGCCTCCGATTCGCTGCTGGAGGCATAGGCGAGGTCATAGTACGACACGCCCTCTATGACGGATGCGCCCACGGCTTCGGCGCTGTCATCGCCGACATAGGTGACGGCGCTGCCATCGCTGTACGATGCTTCGAGCGGCACGCGCCTGAGCAGCTGATTGGCGCACGTGTATTCAAGACACGCGCTGCGGATGGACACATCGGACAGCGCGCCGAGCGAGATGGTGCCGAGCGGGATGCCGGCATTGCCCGGCGTGAACTGGTACTGCCATTTGCTGCCGGCCTGACGCTCGTAGGAGATGGGGGCGAGAAAACTTTTGAGCTGCGGCTGATACTGGGATTTGAGATTGCTGATCGTATCGAGCTCCTGCGACTGCGTTTCGCCGTTCGTCATGAAGTTGACATTGACGCCGAGCTCGTCGCTCAATGCGAGCGCTATGTCACCGCGCAGATACCCGAAGCCATCCTGCGTGAGCGGAACATTGTAGACAGACGGACCGACGCTGCTCAGTGGAGAGGAGCTGCTGCGGTCGATCACAGAGATGTTGACGATCGTTTCGTCGCTGATCGTCTTCGGCAGAAGAGAAAAGGCAAGCGTGCACTCCTGCTTTTTGAGGTTGACGCTTTTGACCTCGTAGCTGTATTGCGAGATCAGGCTCGACTCGCGTTCCAAGATGTCCGAGACATTATTGCTGATGCCCGCGATCTGGTTCGAGAGGTTGTTCTGCACGTTGTAGAGCTGGCTGCGAAGGTCATTTACTTGCGTGCTGAGCGTGTTGATGCGGTTGTTGTAATGCACGCCGACGGCGATGAGCGCGGCGAGCGCCACGGCCGCACCGCCGATGATCTTCTTGTGCTGTATGCAGAAATCGCGGAAGCTCAGCTTTTCCGCGGGAGCTTTTTCGGCGTTGCTTTGAACCGGCGATTCGGCGGCATCCTGCTCGGGTTTGGCATGCTCCAGACTGAGCAGCTCGTCGACGGAAACGGAGTAGAGCTTAGAGAGTTCGATGAGCTTGCTAAGCTCCGGCTGCGTGGCGCCGCTCTCCCATTTGGAGACGGCTTGGCGCGAGACACCGAGCTTTTCGGCCAGCTCCTCCTGCGACATGCCGCTCGCGCGGCGCAGTTCGTAGAGCTTTTCATATAGTTCCATGAAAGGTTCCTCCTTGGGGAAATGTTGCTGCGTTCGACGCCGTGCACTGCGCCTTTGCAGGAAAAGCATAGCAGGAAAACGGGAGAAAACACCACCAACCGGGCGTTTCTTTTTGTCAACCTGAGGTTGCGTCCACCCTATTTTCACATGAAAGGGGCGGAAATGTCAATGAAAAGCGTTTTTGCCTTTTCTTTTGGCGGAAAATACACTATAATAAAAATGATTTGCACAGCGCCGCACGGCGCGATAAGGAGAAGCTATGGAAGAACTGAAAGAGAATACCGCGCCGCGCGACAGGGCAATTTTAGTCGGCCTTTCGTCGCCGCGGCTCGATAAAAAAGAAAACGCGGACGAGGAGAGCTTGGAAGAGCTGGGCGCGCTCGTCGAAACGGCGGGCGGCGTCAGCGTCGGCGTGGTTTTACAAACGCTGCCGTCGCCGAACCCGCACACATTCATCGGCGAGGGCAAGGTGGACGAGATCCGCGAGCTGGTAAAGTCGCAGGAGGCGACAATGGTCATCTTCGACAATGACCTCTCGCCCTCGCAGATGCGCGTTCTGTGCGAAGAATTCGGCGTGCAGGTGCTCGACCGCAGCGGCCTCATTCTCGATATCTTTGCCCAGCGGGCGAAGACAAAAGAGGGCCGGCTTCAGGTCGAGCTTGCGCAGTATCAATACCTGCTGCCGCGCCTGATCGGTATGTGGACGCATCTGGAGCGTCAGGCGGGCACGTCGGGCAAGGGCCCCATCGGCTCGAAGGGCCCCGGCGAAACGCAGCTTGAGACCGACCGCCGCCACATCCACCGCAAGATCGACAAGCTGAAGGCGGACCTTGAAGAGGTGCGCCGCGTGCGCGCCACGCAGCGCGACCGCCGCAGCAAGAATGAAATTCCCGTCGTCGCCATCGTCGGCTACACGAACGCGGGCAAGTCGACGCTTTTGAACGCGCTGACCGGCGCGGGCATTCCCGCGAATAACCGCCTGTTTGACACGCTGGACACGACGACGCGCCTTCTCACGGTGTCCGACACGCTGGATGTCGTCATCTCCGACACGGTCGGCTTCATTCGAAAGCTGCCGCATCAGCTCGTCGAGGCGTTCAAGGCAACGCTTGAAGAGCTCGAATACGCCGATCTTCTGCTGCACGTCATCGACATTTCCGACCCGCACTGGCTCGAGCAGGCGCAGATCGTGGACGAGCTGATCGAAGAGCTCGGCGCGCAGCAAATTCCCTGCCTGCGCGTTTACAACAAGTCCGACCTCTACTTCGGCGATATCCGCCCGCACGGGGAGGACAGCGTCAACATCAGCGCCAAGACCGGCGAGGGCGTGGATGAGCTGCTTGCGCGCATCGACAAGCTCCTCGACAAGGGCACGCGCCGCGTGATGATCCACCTGCCCTACGACAAGGCCGGGCTTCTCGATATGCTCTACCGCGAGGCGAAGGTCGAATCCGTCGAATACGGCGAGACCATCGACATCGTGGCCACCTGCGTGCCGCGCGTCATCGGCCAGGTCAAGGACTATATCGAGGGCTACCGCGAGCCGAAGGAGGACTGGGAGGAATGACGTTTGAAACGACGCGCCTTTTCCTGCGTCCGTGGTGCGAGAGCGACGCGGAGAGCTGCTATCGCTACGCCAGCGACCCGCTCGTCGGCCCCGCCGCAGGCTGGCCTGCGCATACGAGCGTGGAGAACTCCCGCGAGATCATCCGAACCGTCCTCTCGGAGCCGGACACGTTTGCAGTCATTTTGAAGGAACGGCCAGACGAGCCTGTCGGCTCCATCGGCGTGTTTCCGACGGAAGCGCCAGAAATCGGGAGTGAGCCGGAAATCGGCTATTGGATCGGCCGCCCGCTCTGGGGTCAGGGGCTTATCCCCGAAGCCGTGCGAGAGCTGCTGAGGTACTGCTTTGAGGATAAAGGCGCACAGCGGGTCTGGTGTTCGCACTATGCCGGCAATGAAAAGTCAAAGCGCGTGATCGAAAAGTGTGGCTTTTCTTATCAGCTGACCTGTGAAAGGCCGGCGCTTGTGGACGATGCGCTGCGGCCGACGCTTTTTTACGCTCTCACGAAAGAAAAGTGGGAGAAAACCCGCTGAAAGGAACATTGAACCCATGACAGAGTACCTTGTCCCATACGAGAGCGCGGAGAGCGAGTTTGAAGAAAAGCGCTCGCGCTTCATCAGCCACGTTTTCCTTGTGGAGAGCGAGGCGGAGGCCCGCGCGCGCATCGACGAGATGAAGAAGAAATACTACGACGCGCGCCACAATTGCTGGTGCTTCGTCCTGCACGACGGCACCGTCCGCTACGGCGACGACGGCGAGCCGCAGGGCACGGCGGGGCAGCCGATGCTGAACGTCTTCCAGCGCGAAAACGTCGAAAACGTCGTGTGCATCGTGACGCGCTACTTCGGCGGGATTCTGCTTGGCGCGGGCGGGCTGACGCGCGCCTACGCCAAGGCGGCGAAGGACGCGCTTGACAATGCGGGCAAGGCGCGGATGCAGCCGTTTTCCGTGCTGCTGCTCGAATGCCCGTACCCGATGTTCGAGCGCATAAAGCTGCTGATCGAGGGACACGAGGGAAGAATCGAGTCGAGCGATTACGGCGCTGCCGTGACGCTCACGTTTCTTCTGCCTGTGCAGAAGGTGGCGGACTTTTCCGCCGCGCTCACGGAGCTCTCCGGCGGGCAGATGAGCGCGGAAGAGGTCGAGCAGCGTTTCCTGCCCGGCGCAAGGGAGTGACGGCATGAGTTTGCGAAGAAAAATCTACGAGGTCATCGAGGTCGCGGACAAGGACGACCGCGACAGTCTCATTTACGACCGCTTCATGCTCGTGTGCATCGCGGCGGTGTGTGTGCTGGCGGGCGGGTATATCGCGCTGTCGGCGCTCATCATGTTTCAGGTGGAGCCCGACAGCTTTGACACGTTTTTCGACGCCATCTACTGGGCGGTCGTCACGCTGACGACCGTCGGCTATGGCGACATCTATCCGACGAGCGAGATTGGCCGCATCGTGAGCATGATGTCGTCGTTCATGGGAATCGCCATCGTTGCGCTGCCCACCGGTATCATTACGGCTGGCTACATGCGCGAGCTCAGCCGTGAAAAGTGGGACTAAATAGAGAGGGCAGAACCATGGAGATCAGAACAGCAACGATGAACGATCTGGACGCGGTCGCGGCGGTGGAAGCCGAGTGCTTTCCCGTGGCCGAGGCGGCGACAAAAGAGGAATTCGCCGAGCGAATCAAATATTACGGCGACCACTTCTGGCTGATGTTCGAGGGCGACAAGCTCATCGCGTTTCTCGACGGCTTTGTGACGGACGAGCCCGACCTGACCGACGAAATGTACGCGAAAGCATCCATGCACGACGAAAATGGCGCGTGGCAGATGCTCTTCGGTCTGAACACCTTGCCGGAGTACCGGAAAAACGGCTACGCGGGCGAACTGCTCCACCGTGCCGTTGAGGATGCGAGAAAGCAGGGGAGAAAGGGTGCAGTCCTGACCTGCAAACAGCGGCTCGTCGACTACTACGCGAAGTTCTGCTTTGTCGACGAGGGCGTGACAGACAAGTCCGTGCACGGCGGCGTTGTCTGGCACCAGATGCGCATCACATTTTGATCGAGACTGACAGAAAAAGGGAGCACGCTTGCGCGTGCTCCCTTTTTGCGATTTTTATTGCTTTCCCGCGAGGTAGTAGTCGCTTTGGCCCGGATGGTAGAACGGACAGGCGGTCAGCTTGCCGCGCAGGAACGACGCCATCTCGTCCTCATCGAGTTGCTCGTCACAGTAGTAGCTGTCGGACTCTTCATCGTAGCTGTAATAAACGCAGTCCTCGCACAGGCTGATGGACATGAGATCATCTCCCGAAAGAAATTAGTGCTGATACTCGAATTCGAGCTCGTACATGCTGACGATGTCGCCGTCCTTGATGCCAAGGTCCTCAAGCTGCTGGAAAACGCCGTTTTCTCGCAGCATCTTATCAAAGAACATCCGGCTCTCGTAGTCACCGAAGTTGACGTTGCTCATGAGCCGTTCAAGCCACTTGCCCTCGACGATGTAGGTGTTGTCCTCGACGGTGATCTTGAGCGGCTCGCTCGCGTCGATCTTGACGGGCTTGGGAACGTACTCGGGCTCATAGACCGTAACGGGCGGGAGTGTGGAGAGCTTTTCGGCGATCTTGAGCACGAGCTCGCGCGTGCCGGTGTGGGATGCAGCGGAAAGGGCGAAGAGAGGGTAGCCCAGCGGCTCGACGTGCGCGCGCAGGGCCTCAAGCAGGCTCTCGTCCTCCATGATGTCGGTCTTGTTCGCGACGACGATCTGCGGGCGGGTGGCAAGGTCGGGGGAATACTGCGAGAGCTCTGCGTTGATGGCGTCAAAGTCCTCGACCGGGTCGCGGCCCTCGCTGCCCGACACGTCGACGACATGAACGAGCAGGCGGCAGCGGTCGATATGGCGCAGGAAGTCGTGACCAAGGCCCGCGCCCTCGGCTGCGCCCTCGATGATGCCGGGGATGTCGGCCATGACGAACGAAACGCCCTCGTCGACGTACACGACGCCGAGGTTGGGGTAGAGCGTGGTAAAGTGGTAGTTTGCGATCTTGGGGCGCGCCTTCGACACAACGGAAAGAAGCGTCGACTTGCCGACATTCGGGAAGCCGATGAGGCCGACGTCGGCCAGCAGCTTCAGCTCGAGCACGACATCGTGCTCCTCGCCCTCAAGGCCCGATTTGGCAAAACGGGGCGCCTGACGCGTCGGCGTTGCGAAATGCGCGTTGCCCCAGCCGCCCTTGCCGCCGCGGCAGAGGATGAACGGCTCGGAGTCGGACATATCCTTGATGATCTCGTTCGATTCCGCGTCGCGCACGACGGTGCCGCGCGGCACGCGGATCGTGAGATCCTTGCCCTGCTTGCCGAACTTGCGCGCGCCCTGACCGTCCATGCCGTTGTCGGCGACGTATTTGCGCTTGTAGCGAAAGTCCATCAGCGTGGACATGTTGTCGTCGACAACGAGGACGATGTTGCCGCCGTTGCCGCCGTCGCCGCCGTCGGGGCCACCGGCGGCCACGTATTTCTCCCGGTGGAAGGCCACGGCTCCGTTGCCGCCGTTGCCGGCCCGGACGGTGATGCGGGCCTTATCAATGAATCCATTTGCCATATCGTTACCTCATCTGAAAGAATACGCTTTTATTTTACCCATTTTACAGGAAAAACGCCGCCCCGTCAAGACGCCTGCTTCCCTGACGACGACTCTTTTTCAGGGAAAGCGCAAAAAATGCTTGCAAAACCGGCTCGG
>ERZ840057.2453-NODE-2453-length-12779-cov-4.174395_pt1 | contig 12779 bp, 16 predicted proteins | sample MGYA00519907_ERZ840057 | MGnify/ENA primary metagenome ERZ840057 (study PRJEB31850, sample SAMEA3708862) | human gut metagenome | biome: human gut; feature: human-associated habitat; material: faeces | place: China | collected 2014 ...
CGTCTTGGCTATCCCCCATAATAGCCATAGCTCTTGCATTCGGTGTTTTAGCCGGAGTACTGACTTGGGTAGCCGGTCCGTCAAAAGGTATCTTCGCAGTAGGCCGTGCCGGATACCTTCCTCCTTTTTTCCAAAAAACCAATAAAATAGGAGTACAGAAAAATATTCTTTATTTACAAGGAGGTGCAGTTACATTATTAAGTCTATTATTCGTTATTATGCCTTCGGTACAAAGTTTTTACCAAATCATGTCTCAGTTAACGGTAGTTCTTTATCTGATTATGTATATGTTAATGTTCTCTGCCGCAATTTATCTACGATACAATATGAAAAAAACCAATCGCCCATTCCGAATAGGAAACAAAGGCAACGGATTAATGTGGTTCATAGGAGGATTGGGATTCTGCGGTTCGCTTCTTGCCTTCATTCTAAGTTTTATTCCCCCCAGTCAAATATCGGTCGGTAGTAATGCCGTATGGTTTTCTGTTCTCATTATAGGAGCCCTGATAGTCGTTATCGCACCATTTATTATTTATTCATCTCGCAAACCCAGTTGGACAAACAGCGATAGCCAATTCGAACCATTCCATTGGGAAGAAACCACACCGAACACACCAACTTCAAACCCGGCAAAAGAATCGAATGAAACCTCTCCCGGTAAATAATCTCATACAAATACAAACAAAAAAAGCTGACACGATTTTACGTGTCAGCTTTTTTTGTCGATAGTAAAATATAATTACTCCGCCGGCTTAACATTCCATACGAACAAAGCTAAAACGAATGATAAAATCGAAGCCCCTATCCAGAAAATAGAAACCGGTAAAAAATCATACGTCACAACACCATCGGATACAACCTTAAAATTCTCTATTAGTGTACCCGATATCACATCTTGTAAACCGGCTGCAATATAACTCGCCATACCAACGACACCCAATGCCGCACCGGTCGCATTACGAGGAACAATATCGACAGCCATCAACCCTCCCAAGAAACAAATCAGTACCCCGATAGCGATACCGAAAAGAATCATACTTATCACATTGAGTACAAGGCTATCTCCTCCCAACAGGAATAAGGTCAATGCAATCGTATTGAGCACACCGAAAATAAAGGCTGGCATATTTCTTTTCCCTTTAAAAAATTTATCGGAAAACCAGCCAGAAAGCACAGTTCCGAATATTCCTAACAGAGCATTTATGCCAATCACCGTAGTTGCCAACTCCAACGAATACCCTTTTTCCATCTCCAAGAAACGTACTCCCCAACTGTTCACCGCATATCGGCTAACATACATAAACGCACTAGCCAATGCCAAAATCCAAACGTACGGATTCTTCAATACTCCTTTCTGAGCCTTATTGGTCGATTCTTTCGGCGGATTTCCTACATGAGGAAGCCCTCTACTTTCCGGACTATCATGTAAAAAGAAAATAATAATAACCCAACTTACAGAAGACGGAAATGTATCAACTACAACAATGTTCGCAAATAAAATTTCTGACAATAATAACACATCTCTATATTCAGTAAATATATATGGAAATACTTCAGAAGGAAAAAAAGCATTTTTAAATAAAACAATGGAAATATATGATACTATGCAAAATAATCCATTTTACACAGAAAATTGGTGGCAACTCTTAAAATGCACTATGCTTGCATCAATTAAACCTACGACTTTTAACGGAAGTCAATGTTATTACTTATCTAATTTCAAAACTCCATATTCATATAATTCCGAAGGTATTTATGCAAATAAAGAAACTGGTTTTCTTATTGGTAGCATAGCTTATGAATATAAAAATTCAAATAAAATTGATGATAATTCCCCAAAACGTGAACCTTCACATGAATATATATTAGAATTAAATATGGTAACAGATTCTGACTTTATCGAGCCTAATATAAACGAATATGAAATACAAGAATAATTTACTTAAATATAAAACCTACCCTGTACTATTAAACAGAGTAGGTTTATATTTTATAACTATTATTTTTTAAAAGATATTGACAAAAAATATACCTTGTTGTACAATGCATTTATACATTGTACAGCAAGGTATAAATGTTATAGGAGGTGTTAAAATGAATATCGACAGAGAATTATTACGCGGAAGTACAAATTTATTGGTTTTAAGTGTTTTAGAAAAAGAAAATCTATACGGATATCAAATGATAAAAAAACTAAAAATGAAATCAGAAAATGTATTTGAATTTCAAGAAGGAACACTATATCCCATACTTCATAAATTAGAAGCAGATGGTGCAATTTCATCATATTGGGATGAAAGTACAAGTAAAAAAAGAAAGTATTACTCAATTACAGAAAATGGCAGAAAACAATTAAAAGCTAAAAAACAAGAATGGGAATTGTTTAGTGCAAAAGTAAATCAGGTAATAGGAGGTGTTCTATTTGAATGTTAAAGATTTTTTAAATACTGTTAGCAATCAAATAAAATATAAGCCTGTACGAGAAATTATTACAGAAGAGCTAAAAGAACATATAGATGAAATAATAAGTGAGAATACGACTAATGGCCTATCTCAAGAATTAGCAGAAGAAATTGCAGTAAAACAAATGGGAAATCCAGTTCAAATAGGAAAGAATTTAAATAAAATACATAAACCTAAGATGGATTGGATAACATTAATTCTAACATTAATTTTAATTTTGATTAGCGGTCAGTTTGCAATATTATTTCATCCTGATGTATCTTTTAACAAAGGAACACTTGGGCTAAATGATTTTATGACAGCGAAATTGCAATATATAATATTTGCTATCACAATTTTGCTTAGTATATTTACATATTTTTATGATTATAGAAAAATATATAAGCATTCTAAAATAATTTACATATTGGCTGCCATTCTTAATATTATAGCTTTTTTTAGAGGATGCAGAGAAAATGGTAATATAATTTTAGGATTAGCACCAATTACTTGGGTATCGCCAACTACATTTACAAATTTAATGTATATAATTGCTTTTGCAGGATTTATAAAAAATTTGAAAACAAAAACTAGTACACAAAAAATAATGATAATAATTTCAAGTTGTTTTTCTGTAATTACAGCACTGCTAATAAATTTTGTCTCTGGTTTTCTTTTAGTAAGCACATATTTAATTATAGTTACAGTTAATTTATTAAAAGAAAAGCAAATAAAAAATACTCTTGCACTATGGATTAGTTCAATAATACTCTTTTCTTTATTGGCAACTGTTATTTGCATAATTCCAACTCTAAAAATGAATAATGAAGATAAACTAGAGTCATCATTATGGTTTCGGAATTGAGACAAATGGAAAGAAGAACTTTAAATATGCAATAGCTGAAACTATAAAATCCGCAAAACTATTTGGGAAGGCAGATTTAGAAGATAAAATGTTTGAAACTGATTTTGGAACTAAAATAGAAGCTGAAAATTATTTTGATGGAAATTTTAGAACTAGTTATAAGTTCTGTAAAATACTCTCACATTACGGATGGATAGCAAGCATTGGTATGATTTCGATTATTGTTGCCTTAAATATAAAATTATTAATTAATGTAACCAAAATAACAGATACTTATGGGAAATTAATAATGATGGGAGTTTCAATTTTCTATATGATTCAAACCATATTTAATTTAGCAATGAATCTTGAAATTGGCTTTATAGCTGAATTTCAATTGCCTTTTATTTCAGGTGGATATGTAAATAGCTTAACAAATTTATTATGTATTTCTTTGATTTTATCTATATATAGAAGAAAAGCTATTAATTTAGAAGAACCTAAAAAGTCAAAAGTATTTGTTAAAATTGAAAATTTCTTCTTCGAAGAAATGTACTAATTAGCACTTATACCATAAAGAGCAAAAGTAGGCAGAGAATAACTTTCTCTGCCTACCACACCCAAAATATAAAAATTAGTCACTATATATATTAGAAACTCTTTATTTTCTACATATATAGATGTTCATTACTTACTAAATTGCCTTTTCTCAACCCAAATGGGCTTGGAAGAGCTTTTGAAACAACTTTTGCCTCTTCTTCAGTAAGACAAAGTTTTGGATTATACCGCTCTCTACGGAAATATTCATCAACATAACGCTGTGCTGTTTTTACTCGAATTCTCCAAATAAAAGTAGATGTATTCAAAAAACTCTTCAACATCTATAGCCCTAATTATATAAAATCTTTCATCCAATGTCAAATAAATATATTAGAAAATAACCCAGTTAATGTTTAATTAACTAGGTTTATTTCCGTTCCTTAGTCTGAATAGTAACCAAAAAAAATAAAAAATTTTCAAAAATAGTTGACTTTATATCAAAAATATGATATTATAATTAAGCGTTAAGAAATGGGTCAGTAGCTCAGTTGGATAGAGTACGGGCCTTCTAAGCCTGGGGTCGGGGGTTCGAATCCCTTCTGGCTCACCACAACATTCTTATACGAACGTGTATAAAAAAATTACTAATTTCAAAATTAGTAATTTTTTTTATACTTTTTCTAACAATAAAATTTAACATCTTCTACTCCATAAAACTCTTTCCATTCAGATATAATATAGAAAAAATTATAACTTATTGATTTTACTATTTTGTTTAAGTCACTCTCTGGAATTCTACTATTATTATTAGTATATCATATTTTCTTCTTTCTCTTCTATTTCTTTTTCCAAAAGCTCAGGCTTTTTCAAATATTTAGACAAAAGTTTAAATGACGAAGCATAATAATATCCATCACAAATTCTTTCATCTCCGACAAATGCAAGTGTTATACATTTTTCTTCTTTAATTTCATCATCTTCATAGATATAACTTTTTTTCTTTTTTCCCATTGAGAAAAACATACTAGTAGTTCCAAAGTTATAAATATGATGATAAATACTATCAATTCCAAGAGAACCAACATTTGTTAAAAACACACTTGTATGAAATGGACTTGCATCAATTATCTTTCTTGATAACATACCATGTTTATCTAAAAACATCAAAAATTTTACAACTGCTCTTATTAGTCCACTTGGAATTACATTTAGTATATTTACTAACTTATCTGTTTTATTTGAATTTTCAAGTTCCTTGTTTCTTTCTATGGCATTGTCTAACTTCTGTTTTATCTCGAAAATATTTTCATCTCCGTTAAAATCTAGTTTAACAGGTGTTTCTGGTCCATCATCTGTTAAACTCTTTTTTATAACAAGTGAAACATATATTTTATCTCTTTCATATAATGCCCCATTCATTGCAAATCTATTTAAATTTGGTCTTTGACTAATTATTCTTACAAGAGCAGCATAAATAATATTCATATATGAAAATCGAATGCCATCTTTTGCTTTTCTGTCTATGTATTCATCTAAATTTTTTAAAGCAATATCTTGTTTAAAATATACTTGTGAATCAGCTCTATCCAGCATTACACAAGGCATTATTTTAAAAATAGGTGGCAAATTTTTTGTTTTTTTACCATCTGGTCTATGTCCAAACATCCTCTTTTATTCCTTCTACTGTCTATATCCCTAATATTTTTGCCTCAACATTATACATTTTATATTTTTGTGTATTTTCATCAATTTTAAATTCTATTAATGTATTTTCAAGTGTTTCTTGATTTTGTCTTAAGTCTGTAGTAAAGTATAATTTTATTTGAGATATTTCTAATTTATTTTTTACTATTTCTTTAAATGCTTCTGCTGTATGTTTATCATCTTCGCAAACAAATATTAATTGTGGCATAGCTGCAAATCCAGAATCTCCCGGAACAAAATTCTCATAAAATTCTTTATACAAAGCCATCTTATCTGCTAATTTCTTTTGCCAATCTGGTTCTCTTCTTATTACTTCAAATAAAAATGTTATTGATTTCTTATTTTTTGTAAGTTTTACAGAACCACCTGTTGCCTTAAACACTTTTCCAGATATTTTAGCTGTTAATGCTGGTTTTACAACATAACTATCAAAAGCTTTTACTTTTCTTAAATATGCAATTATTGTTTGATTTCCTGCTAATCTCTTTTTTATCATTGGAACAGGTTTTACATTATCTGTTTGTTGCCATTTACATTCAATCTCTTTTGATGTTAATAAATATTTTCCCATCTTCTCTAAGCAATAAATTCTGTAAATTCCCTTTCCTTCTTCTGATGTAAAATAATATCTTGTTAAAATCTTTGATTTTACAAGTTGGTCTAATTTATTGTTTAATTTATCTTGTGACTTAGGATCAATTCCCTTCCACTCTAGCATTTGATATAATTGTCTTGATGTTATAAACTCAAATTCATTTACTAACTCTAATATTGCAAAATGAATATCAGTTATATGTCCTATATTTATTTTGTGAATTATTTGATTCATAGATACATATCCATCTTTTCCATCAAATGTTTTTATTTCACCCTCTCTTATAGCAAATGGTGATACTTGTGCTTTGATTTGGTTATCTTCAACCATTTCAATCCCTCCTTATTTTTAGTGACTAAATATAGCCTACATTATATTAAACTATTGTCAATTTTACCTTTTTCTTTTCTGGTAAAATTCTTTTTATGCACACATCAACAGATTCTCCATATTTCAATTCTTCCGTATATTCTGCCATGCCAATTAAATTCGGTGTTAACTCGATAAAAACTCCATTTTTATTTTTTTCTGTGTCTCTAACTATTCCTTTTACTGTCATTCCTTCTTTGAATTTCTTAGCATTTTCTTCCCATGTTCCTAAACAATTTTTATATGATAAATTGACTCTGCCTGTATCTTTATCAACATATTTTACCATACATTTTATCTTTTGTCCAATTTTCACCCTATCATTTGGTGATTTTATTCTTGCAACAGATAAATCTTCTATATATACTAATCCATCTGCTCCATTTTCCATTCTAATAAAAGCTCCATATGGTTGTATTCCAGTTACAATTCCATTAACTATCTGTCCCTGTTTAACTTCTTCCATTTTATTTTGCTCCTTTTTCTTTAGTTCATCTTAATTATATCTTTTTTGCTTGTTTTTTTCAACTAGTTTATTTATTTTTTAATAATTCCTGAATTTCTCTATCCTTTAAGTATCTCCATTTTCCGAGTTCTATATCTTTTACTCCAATTTTTCCAATTTTATTTCTATGTAATGCTAAAACTTTTCTTCCTACACTCTCACACATTTTTCTTACTTGCCTATTTTTTCCTTCATGTATAACTATTTCTAATCTTGAAATATTTTTTTCTATATCTGTTTTTAAGATTTTTACTTTGGCAGGTTTAGTTATATAATCATCTATTTTAACACCTTTTCTTAGTTGTTCAACTTCTTCATTCTTAATTATTCCTTTTACTGTTACAGTATAGGTCTTTTCTATTTCATGCTTTGGATGAGTCACTTTATAAACAAAGTCTCCATCATTTGTCAAGATTAATGCACCTGATGTATACATATCCAGCCTTCCTACTGGTACAATTCTTTCTTTTACTTTTACCAAGTCTAATACTGTGTCTCTTCCAAATTGATCGTCTGCAGTTGTTACATAGCCAATTGGTTTATTTAATAATATATATACCATTTTTGAAGTTGGCTTTACTTCTTTATCTTCAAATTTTACAATATCTTTTTCTGGATTTACCTTCACTCCAAGTTCTGTAACTATTTGATTATTAACCTTTACTTTTCCTTGTAATATTAGTTCTTCACATTTCCTTCTTGATGCCACCCCACACTCTGCTAGATATTTTTGTAATCTTTCTTCCATTTTCAATTCCTTTCAATTGTTTTATTAGGACTGGTTCTTTTTTTATTTTTTCTGCATACTATATATTAATTCCTTTTACTTTTCTAAAAGGCTTTATATAGATTCTCTGGCAGGGTTCTCTTGCCAGATTTTAATTTTCTAATTTTTTTAATATTTCTTGAAAATATTCTGGTAACTCTGCTTCTAATTTCATACTTTTTCCTGTAATTGGATGCTTAAATTCTAAACATTTTGCATGTAAACATTGACCTACTACACCAAATTCATTTTTTCCATTTGAATATACACAATCTCCTATTATTGGGTATCCTATATATGATAAATGTACACGAATTTGATGTGTTCTCCCTGTCTCTATATTTACTTCCAATAGTGTATATTTGTCATATCTTTTTAAAACTTTAATATGTGTTACAGCATTTTTTCCAGTTTTGGTTACTGCCATTTTCTTTCTATCTGAATTGCTTCTACCTATTGGCATATCAATAGTTGCTTGATTCTCTTTTACCACACCTCTTACCAAAGCAATATATGTTTTTTTCACTTCATGATTTTTTATTTGTTCACTCATGTTAACATGGGCCTTGTCATTTTTAGCAACAATCAATAGTCCAGAAGTATCTTTATCTAGTCTATGCACAATTCCTGGTCTAATCTCTCCACCAATTCCTGATAAACTATCTTTGCAAATTGCCATTATGGCATTTACTAATGTTCCGTCTGGATTTCCATTTGCAGGATGTACAACCATTCCTTTTGGTTTATTTACAACAATTATATCATCATCTTCATACACAATATCCACTGGAATATTTTGTGCTTTTATTTCAATCTCTTTAGGCATTTGTTTTTCAACAGCTATAATATCTCCTTCAGAAACTTTATATGCTACTTTTACTTTTTTGTTATTAACCAATATGTCTCCTTGCTCAATTAGCCTTTGTGCTGATGTTCTAGTTAATTCTTCATCTTTGCTTGATATATACATATCTAATCTTTTTCCTTGTTCCTCTGCTTCTACTATATATTTTTCCATTTCTATCCTTTCTATTTTGTTATTTCATAAAAGACAAAGTTGTCATCTTCTTTTAATAAATTATATCCTTTTAAATGTGCATCTTTTATTATCATATTCATTTTTGAATCTTTATACAAAATTATATGTGTTATATCATATTTAGAAAAAATATCTTCAAACCAAACTTCTAAATTAGAACTTTGTATAAAATCTGTAAATATATCTTTTCCTGCATTAAATTCTGGTGCATATAAATCTGCTCGTGAATCTATAAATACTGGTATTCCCCTATATAACAAGTAACTTCCATAATTGTATTCATTATATAATCTGACATTTTTAATATCTATATTATTTTCATCAAAGTATTCTAAAATATAGTCACTCATTTGTACTGGATATGCTTTTTCGTCAATATATTCTTCTTTTACTCTTCCTTTTGCACAATGGAATCCTAATATTAATACTAATGCCGATACAACAAATCCCCCAAACAAAGTTGTACATACATTTATTAGATTATCATCAATCTTTTCTCCATCTTTTTTCATAAATTCATATGTCATTCTATTTAAAATAACTGAACACATTATTATAAACATTGTTGATTGTCTTTTTGAATATAACATTAAAAATATTAATCCACCTAGCATAAATAAATCTGTTAATCTAATTTTTACATCTGTAAATGTAAGCAGTATAATAAATATTATCAATGTGCATAATATCTCAACACAATTTATCAATGTCATAGGCAAATGCTCATTTATATTCTGTGTTGTATTTCCTTGCATTGTTTTTATTAAATAAGTATATGGTGTAGTACCCAATGGCGTTAATAGTCCTGTAAATGCACAAATTATCATAACAATTATTAAATATTTTGTTCCTTCTCTTTTTTTAATTGTTATTTTTGTTCCTTCTTTAACTTCTTTTCCATACTTTTTAGCTATTCTCTCTTCTACTATAGCAAATATATATTCTGCTATATATGGTAAATATAGTACAAATGTAAATGGCCAAGCAGCTATATGTAAATTTGCTATTAATATTGATATTAATATTAGTCCAATTCCATATCGTTTTTTACTAGTATTTGCCAATTTTTCCATCGCATAAAGTTGCAATGCAAATAATATAAATGTTACCAATTGTGCTCTTGCCGCAATATAATCTCTTAATAAATACATTGCTAATATTGTTATTACAAATGATAATACTTTGTTTGATGTTAATTTAGAATTTACTTTGTATAAAACTATTCCTAATATTGCTGAAAACACACATGTGGATATATATATTCCTGCCATTCCACCTATAGAATATATTGTATATATCATAACATCATATAACCAATGCGGATATGTATAATCCAAATTTTGGTGCCATGAAAATGGATCTTTCATGTCTATTCCTTTATTTTGAACTATATGCTCACCTATTTTTATTGTATAAAATGTATCGTTTTGTAATGTCTTTGGTGCCAAACATATGCCAAATATCGTAATTAATATTATCGCCATGATTTCAAAACAAATTTTTTTCTTATTTTTCATGTGTAACCTCCGTTATTTTAATATCCATATTATAACAAAACCAAAAAAAAAAATCAACCGCACTAGCATATGCTGTACAGTTGATAATCTATATATTAAACAGCTTCTTGACTATCTGTTTCTTCTTTCTTTTCTGTTCCTTCTTCATTTATTAATTCTAAGCTACATATTGAAACTTCATAAGCAACTTTCATTTCTGATGTTCCATCTTCATATTTTTTTTCATATTGTCTTGATTGAACTCTTCCTATGATTTTTACTTGAGCTCCAACTTCTAAGTTTTGGCAGAATCTTGCATTTCTTCCCCATGCTATTGTTGGGATGTAATCTGATTTATTATATGCTCTGTTTACAGCTAATAATAAATCTGCAATTTCTCTTCCAAATGGTGTTTGTCTGTAAATTGGTTTTTTACATACAAATCCAATAAGTACAACTTCGTTTGTTGTTTCATCTTTTCTAACCATTTCATTTTCTTCTTGTTCTTCGTCTTCTTTTAGCTCTTCAACATCTTTAGCAAATACTGTTAATATTAATTTGTTTCTTTCATTTTCATAACTATTGTATGATCTGAATTGACCTTTTATTAATAGTTTGTTTCCTTCTGATAACATTTCGTCTGTTATTAATCTTTCAGATATTGTTATTGGTATAATATCTGAATTTCCACTTAAACGTGGTATTGATAAGTTGAATGAGTAAAATTTCTCCCCATAAATTTCATGGCTAAATTTCTTTTCGCCTGTAACTTTTCCTACTAATGTTAAGTAGTTGTTTTCTAAATAATTTGTATCCAATTTTGTTTCCTCCCTTAATTTTCTTTATCAATTGTAAATTTCTCGTCTTGCTTTTCTCTTTTTAAAATTTTCTACATTTCTTATTATACTACACTTTTTTGGTTTTGTCTACATAAAAAGTTAATTTTTTCTAATTTTTTTATTGTCTTTCCTCAAATATTGGCTTTTGGAGTACCTTTTTATAGATTATGGAGCTCTTTTAGAATAAAAACTACTAACTTATTGTAAATTTTTTTGTTTGAATCTTTTGTAATTTCAATTTCTTTTTCTTGTGTTTCTATGATTTCCTTATCTCCATTTTCTATATTTCTCTGCAAGCAGACTAAAATTTTATCCTCTTTTACACTTGATATTGTAATTGTTGACTTAGGGTTAAAACCAAATGTTATTGTCTTTATCGGTTTTTTTAACTTAATATATTTCAATACCCCAAAGTCTATGTCTGAATTTAATATCAAATATTCTGCCTTTGATATTATTTCTTCCATATAAGAATATTCTGCTTCTTGCAAATTTATGTCTTCTAATATTATTAAATCCTTAAATATTATATTTTTCATATTTTTTAAAGCTTCTTTATTAAGATGTATAATCTCCACTTCATATTCAGCAAGCTCTTTTTTTATTGCTTGGATATCTCTTTTCTTTGCAATTATTCCAACTAATGGCATAACTCTCTCCTTTGTTGTAATTATTTCCTAAACTTATTTTTTTATACTTGTATAGTTACTAGATAATAGATTCGTCTATTGTTTTTAAAAGGGAACCTACTAAAGGTTCCCTTTTTTGAAGTTTATTGGAGTTCAATCAATCCTACCCCATACCCAGAAATGTCAAGCTCATCGTCTCTAAGTACACCGTATTTCGAAGCACAGTGAAATCCTCCATCATTGTTGCAGTCTCCCCCCGCCATTAAAAACCTATACGCAGAATATGGATCTGTATTTTCAATAATTTTATAGGTATTTCCTATAAATCCGTATAATCCTCCAAATTTTCTTTGGCCAGTTTTTACCGGTTCTTCAACATTTGTACGCGACAAAAAATAAGTTCCTAACTCTGATGAATCATACACAATCTGCTCATACGTTGCTACTTGATCTTTTAACCATCGCAAAAGCATCAGAATATATGTTGTTTTCGAACACATTTTACTCTTATTTTCAGGAGAGTATTCTCTTGCCTTTTCCTTCCACTCTTTTGCATTCATTTTTCCCGTTAATGGAATAGCATCCTTAACAAATCTCAAGTTTCCATTCTTATCAGCAGAAGGTTCAAAAACTGGTAACCATACGCCTTTTTTCGGTTTATTCGCTAAGGCCTCTAAAATATCAATTTTAAACCTTTTCACTTTCATCTTAAGATACTCGTTTTTTGCTTTTTCTGGATCATAACAAAAATCTTCTTCTGTCAAATCCGTACAGCTGTCACAAACAATATGAAAACTCATATTCGTATCTCCTTTTTACAACTTTCTTATCTGGTATTCATTACTACTTATTCTAACATATATCTTTCGAAAAAGAAACATACAAACTAAGTTTCTTTGTGGACCTTGCCTATAAGTTTGTGAAAAAATCTACAGATACTTTGTTAAAAAGTGGCACAAGTTATAGTATATACTTACATTTTTTATGAAAATAATCTTTTACCTCATCCAA
>ERZ840057.2462-NODE-2462-length-12744-cov-8.449287_pt1 | contig 12744 bp, 9 predicted proteins | sample MGYA00519907_ERZ840057 | MGnify/ENA primary metagenome ERZ840057 (study PRJEB31850, sample SAMEA3708862) | human gut metagenome | biome: human gut; feature: human-associated habitat; material: faeces | place: China | collected 2014 ...
TTTATCATGGCAATCAGATATTGCCAGGTGTTCCAGAATTCATTCAGTGGCTACATGATGAAAAGAAAGAATATTTATTTTTGACAAATAACAGTGGATATACACCACGAGAATTAAATCAGAAACTGGCTAGGATGGGACTTAATGTGCCAGAAGAACATTTTTATACCAGTGCATTGGCAACAGCCGCATTTTTAAAAGAACAGGCGGCAGGATGTTCGGCATTTGTGATAGGAGAAGCAGGTCTCTTAAATGCACTTTATGATGTTGGCATTACAATGAATGATGTAAATCCGGATTATGTTGTTGTGGGAGAGGGACGCTCCTATTCATTGGATACATTAACAAAAGCAACGAATTTAGTTCTGAAAGGTGCAAAGCTGATCGGAGCAAACTCAGATGTTTCCGGACCGATTGAGAACGGCATTGCTCCTGCTTGTCGTGCATTGATTGCACCTATAGAAATGGCAACAGGTACACAGGCATATTTCTGTGGAAAACCGAATCCACTGATGATGAGAACAGGATTGAATATGCTTGGATGTCATTCAGCAGAAGCTGTAATGGTTGGGGATCGTATGGATACAGATGTGATTTCAGGAATGGAAAGTGGTATGTCTACTGTATTGGTTCTCTCTGGATGTTCAACGAAGGATACACTCAAAACTTATGCTTATCTTCCGACAATGGTATTGAATGGAGTGGGAGATATCGCCAGTATGGCAAAAGCAAAAGAGGAATAGTGTGATTAGGCATATTTTACAGGAGGAAAAACAAATGAAATATATATGTGATGTTTGTGGATGGGAGTATGATGAGGAGGAGGGCTATCCGGAAGGTGGTATTGCGCCTGGTACAAAGTGGGAGGATCTTCCTGAGGATTTTACATGCCCGTTATGTTCAGTAGGTAAAGATCAGTTTTCAGAAGCTTAATTTTACGATAAAGGATTATATACATGAGAGTAGAACAGCTGAGCATAGACATTGTGGGACTGGCAGGAGCTTGTTCTTATGCCTTAGACTGCATTGAAGCAGAACTTGTAAATGTAAAAAACAAACATGGAAAGAGAGTGGCTTATATTAGTGTGTGTATGGCTAAATATTGTGCAATCCAAGGTGATGCGTTACAAGATTTAGCTATATGCGCTTTGCTACACGATAATGCGTTGACACAATATATTTCTGAAGAAGTACAGAAATATCCGGATACCGACATTAAAAATGACTTATCCGAAAACAAAACAAATATGCATTGCGTTTATGGTGAAAAAAATATTACTAAAATCCCTTTTAAAACAGATATTTCAAATGTGATTTTATATCATCATGAACATGCTGATGGAACCGGTCCCTTTCGAAAGAAGTGGTATGAAATTCCATTGTTCTCAAGGATTATTCATCTTGCAGATATTGTTGATATTATAGGAAATAGTATTGAATCTGCTGATCATAGATGGGATTTTATATGTCAGTATCTTTCCCAAAATAAGGATAGACTATTTGATTCAGAATGTGTTAATGCCTTTCAGAAGGGATTCACAAAAGAATCCTTTATGTGCTTAAGGGATGATTCTTTTGAAACAAAGCTATGGGAGATTGTTCCAAGAGAAAAACAATTTTTTGATTGGAAAACATGTAAAAATGTTGCAGACTTCTTTGCAAAGATTGTAGATTATAAATCTTCTTTTACAAGCAGGCATTCTATAGGAGTAGCTGAAAAAGCCTCCCTGCTTGCCAAATATATGGGATATGATTCAATCACGGTACAGAAAATGTATTTGGCTGGTGCACTGCATGATATAGGAAAAATGGCGGTAGGCAATGAAATTCTGGAAAAACCGGATAAGCTTACAGATGATGAATTTTCTACAATGAAAAATCATGCTGGTTATACATACCTTATATTATCGGAGGTTAATGATTTTGAAGAAATACGAGATTGGGCGGCTTTCCATCATGAAAAATTAAATGGAAAAGGGTATCCTTTTGGAAAAACCGCTGATGAATTAAATGAGCAGGAACGTATGATGGCATGTGTTGATATTTATCAGGCTCTTACGGAAGACAGACCTTATAAAAAGGGATTGTCCCATGAAAAAACATGTGATATCCTTGATGACATGGCACATAAAGGTTTTATTGATTCAGATATTTCAAAGACAATTAGAGAATGTTTTGGAAGAACCTGATGCCATATATGAAAACAGAGGGTGTTTCAGACAATAGTATTTTCAGTTATGTACTAGTATGACTCTTACGAGGGAACCACCGGCACGACATTCCAGATTACATCACGTTCGATCGGAGAGGTAACTGTAGAAAAAATTGGTAAAAGTGCTGTATTTTTCGGGGGGGGGGTACAACATTTTATGTGAAAAATAGAATAATAAAATTGTTCCCGAAATTTATTGACTTTGAGAAAAAAATTTGATATATCAGAATCGAACAAAAGAGAAAGGAAATAGCAAACTATGCCGACAAAGAAAAATATGATGAAAAAGAACTTGGAAAATTTGCATCTGAAGGAAAGGATAAACTATGGCTACAGAAAAGTCATTATTATGATGTTAGTCTCAGGTCTGTTTTCTATTGTGGTTATAGGTATGCTATTTGCCAATACGATGCATTATGTACAAAATGTTACTGTTGCAGACCGGGCGGTGAAAATCTGCAGGATAAATGTTAACTCATCAGCGAGAAATATCAGGGAAATGGCATTAAATAATGATACATCCTCTTATGACGATTATGAGCAGACGGTAGAAAGACTGCTTGCAGAAGTTAATACCCAACTGAAAAATTTAAAGAACTCCGGAGTTATTCCGGATGCGGATTGTGAAGAATACGCATCTGCCCTTACAGACTGGGGAAACATTGGTTATTCCATCATGAAAGAAATCAAAAGCGGTGACAAGGATAAGGCAGTTGATTCAATTCTGAATGATTGTACCCCGGCATTAAATAAAGCCGTAAAAATTGCAACAAGATTAGATGAAATGACCGATGAGGTAAGCAGCCAGGCAGTCAGAATTACGGTTATTTCTGCAGTGGCAGGAATTGTGTGTATTATTATTTGTCTGGTTTTGGCATGGAAACTGGCAATAAAAACAGGCAAAAAAGTACTTGAGTCAATTTTAGTACCATTACGTGAAGTGGAAGCCGTTGCACAGGAATTAACAGATGGAAACCTGCACAGCACGCTGGACTACCATTCAGATGATGAGATTGGAATACTGGCACACAATATGCGCAAATCCATCCGCATTCTGGGAAGCTATGTAGATGATATTGGACGTGCAATGAAGATGTTTGCAGAAGGAAATTTTGATGTGCAGCCGGAAGTAGAGTGGAAAGGGGATTTCGTTGGAATTCTAAACTCCTTTATGTTGTTTGAAGAAAGCATGGCAGAGACAATAAAGGGAATCCAACATGTTTCAGATGAAGTTTCGGGTGCCGCAGATCAGGTAGCATCAAGTTCCAATGACCTTGCGGATGGAGCAACAAATCAGGCAGCAGTTGTAGAAGAACTGACCGCAACAGTCGCAGGTGTTTCTGAACAGGTAGGAAAAAATTCACAATCCGCAAAAGAAATCAGTGGAAGAGTAGACGAACTTGGAAATGCCATTCTGGAAAGCAATGGTAAAATGAGGGATATGGTTGATTCCATGAATGAGATCAACGGGGCATCAAAAGAGATTGACAAGATCATTGCAACAATCAATGAAATTGCGTCCCAGACGAATCTGCTTGCATTGAATGCTTCCATTGAGGCTGCAAGAGCAGGGGAGGCAGGAAAGGGATTTGCAGTGGTAGCGAATCAGGTAAATGTGCTGGCAGACCAGAGTGCCCAGGCAGCAAAGGAATCCGCAACATTGATTGAAACCTCTGTGAAAGCCGTGGAAAAAGGTATGGTGATTGCAGGGCAGACGGCATCACAATTGCAGGAGGTCGCTGAGAATTCCCAGATCATTACAAAAGAAGTCACAAATATTGCAGAAACGTTAGAGACACAGACAACAGAAATCCAACAGATTAATGATGGAATTGAACAGATCAATGATGTCGTACAGACGAATTCGGCAACATCTGAAGAATGTGCAGCAGCCAGTCAGGAGATGAGCAGTGAAGCGGAAAATCTGCGTGAAATGATCCAGAAATTTAAAGTTGCAGAAAATAGAAATTAAAAACGGTGCAAAAAATTATTGATGTTGAATTTACATATAAAGTTGTCGCAGGTAGGAACTATAATTTGACTTGTGACATATATAAATGCGGGAAAAGGATGCAATGAGAAAATGTGCGTTATTGGTTTTAAACTGATAACGCACATTTTAAATTATATGAATAGTAATATCATCGCAAAAAAGCATAAAAGTAGAAAAAGTTAAAAATATCGTGGATATAGTGCTAGAATTGTTGAAAAAAGTAAGTTAAAATACAGGAAAACAACAAGTGTAAAGGGGAAATTTTATGGAATATTCAGCAATTTTTCATGATATGGATAAAAGGTTTAGCTATGCGGTTGATAAGGATTTATTCGTGATACGCGTGCAGGTAAAAAAGGATGATATGAAGGAGGTAATCCTTCACTATGAGGACAAGTATATACCTATGGAGCGTAAGGATACCAGAAAGACAGTTCCGATGAAGAAGGTTGCTGTCTCACAGTTTCATGATTATTATGAAGCACAGATAAAGATGCATTTGATCTGCCTGCGTTACTTTTTCGAATTTACGGACACGCAGGGAGAAAAGGTATATTATGGAAATTATGAGTTTGATAAGGAATGCATTACAAACAGGGACAGAATGTTTGACTGTCCGCAGAACCTCCGGGAGGAAGAGATGTTTGAGGTGCCGGAGTGGGCAGCAAACAAGGTCGTGTATCAGATTTTCCCATCCCGTTTTGCAGCTACGGAGCCGGTAGACAAAGAACTGTGGTATAAAGCACCGATTACGCCTATGGATGATCTGCATGGAAATCTCAGGGGAATCATCGAACATATGGATGATATTCAGAATCTGGGAATCGATGTGCTGTATATGACACCTATCTTTCAATCAAATTCGTGCCATAAGTATGATACCACGGATTACTACCAGATAGACCCGTCCTTTGGAACAACAGAGGATCTCAAAGAGCTGGTACAAAAAGCGCATGAGCGTGGTATGAAGGTAGTCCTGGATGCGGTATACAATCATACGGGAAGAGAATTTTTTGCGTTTGCGGATATCCTGGAAAATGGTGAAAAATCCAAATACCGGGACTGGTATTTTATTGATGGATTCCCACTTAAAAGCGAATGGGGAGAGATCCCAAACTTCAAATGTTTTGGTTATTATGGCGGAATGCCAAAGTTAAACCTGAAAAATCCTGAAGTTGAAAAATACATTACGGATGTTGCATGCTACTGGATTAAGGAATGCGATATTGACGGATGGAGACTGGATGTAGGAGACGAAATCAGCCATTTCTTCTGGAAGAATTTCAGAAAAGCAGTAAAGGCAGTGAAGAAAGATATGCTGATCATTGGGGAAATCTGGCATTATGCAGGAGATTTCCTTGAGGGGGATGAATGGGATACAGTCATGAATTATCCATTTTACCTGAACCTGATCGATCTGCTTGCAGACGAAAAGATTACGGTCAGCCAGTTCGTACAAAATCTTGGATATTTGAAGGGACGCTTACACAAAAACTGCTATCCCCTTATGTGGAATCTGATTGACAGCCATGATACCGCAAGATTTTTACATCTGTGTAACGACAATAAGAAAAAGCAGCATCTGGCAGCCGCTTTTCAGTTGTTACTGCCGGGAATGCCGATGATTTATTATGGAGATGAGTATGCGATGCCGGGAGCAAACGATCCGGACTGCAGACGGGGCATGTACTGGGATGAAGAATACCAGGACAAAGAGATGTATGAATGGTACAAGCGGCTGATTCAGGTCCGGAAAAGCCATGCATGTATTGTAGAAGGCGAACTGGCTGGGAGCGTCACAGAAGATGAGGAAGGGACAATTGTCCTGATCAGAAAAAATGGCGAAGAGACCATTGCCATGATTTTTAACTGCAGCAGCAGTGCAAAAAAATTTAATGAGTACACGCAGAAGTACAATCTGCTTACCGAAAACACCTTTGATGGAAATGTAGAGGGGTTTGATGCTGCGGTAATTGTGCTTTAAGAAGCCTTACGGCAGATGGTTTCCCGGGAGTTTGTCTGTGGGAAGAAGAGGGAAAGCACCAGTATTTCTGGTAATGTAAAGTACGGAGGATGATATGATGAATGTAAAAAAGAAGGATGGAAAACGGTTTGGGGCAATCGTACTTAGCCTGATGTTATTGCTTTCCATGGTGCTTCCATATCCTGTGATGGCAGACCAGACGGCGGCAGACCAGACGGCGGCAGCTTCCGTTTATACCATTCACAAGACAGGTGATGATAAGGAAAATTTTGTGATTGTTATCATGGGTGAGGGCTATACCCAGGAACAACAGGAACAATTTTTAAAGGATGCAACGGCAAAAGCACAGGGGCTGCTAAAGTGGTCCCCTTATAAAGAGTATTCCGACAGGATCAATATTTATGCAGTACAGACGGTATCCAGTGAAACTGGTGTGGGCGTGATGTATGGGGAGTCGAACCCGGACACATATTTTCATGTGCAGGCATTCGGAAAATCCTGCTATTTTGCAAAGGACGGGGAGGATAAAGCCAGGGCACTGAGGGCAGAGCTGGAGAGCAGATATCTGGATACCGGTGCAGCCGTTGGAACCATCCATATCATTTGTAATACGACTGCGAATATTGGATCTTCTTCCAATGCACTCTTTTCTTTTTCGGCAAATTCGGGTGAGAATGCGCAGGGGGATGTCATGACCCATGAAATTTCCCACAGCATCGGAAGATTAGGCGATGAATACGATAAAAAGCTGCAGGGAGAAAATATTTCCGATACCTCGGACCCGGATAAAATTAAATGGCATAAGATGCTTGGGTTCCGTGGAATCGGAATAACGGCAGCAGGAACAGAAACGGTATTTGCACCGAGCCGCGTCTGCATGATGCGGGATCTTGGGAATCCGTTCTGTGAAGTGTGTAAGATGGAACTGGCGCGGAGATTAAATAACCGTGATTATGTCAGCAGGCAGGCATCTGTTTATGTGTGCGATCCTGAAATTACAATTCCACATAGCAGGACAGGAACACTTGACAGGGATAGTGACCAATACCGGGTCGATGAGACAAATATCACAAAAGCAAATGGAAAGGATCTGGAATTCCGTACAGTCGTACAAAATATGGTGGATGCCAAACAGCATTTGAAGATTACTTTCCGCATTATTGGAGCAGACAATACAGTCAAATATGAAAAAGAAGAAACATATACCGTTCCGCCACACAGTAACTGGTATGATCCGGATGCTGCCAGAGAGTCCCTTTCTGTCACGCTTCCTGCGGTAAATGGTCTGGTTTCCGGGGACAGACTGGAAGGAAAGATCATAGATGAGGATACCGGGGAAATTCTGGCTGATAATCAGACAGCAGGGCAGGAGTGGAGTACCGTAACGATTCATTATATGCTGCAAAACGAAGACGGAACCGAAACAACAGTGCCTGATACGGCACCTGCGACAGTATATGTACCAAAGAATTCTGCGTATGCGTTAAGAAGTCCGGATTTATATGGATATACATGTGTAGGAAACAGTGCAAATCAGGGAGAAATAAACATCACAGAGGATCGCCAGGAGATCACTTATTATTACCGGAAAAACAGTGAGAGGACGGAAATACAAACCGTACCTGTCCGTGTAACTTATGATGGAAAACCCCATACATTTGATATCAAACAGGAAGATGGTGTACAAATCCGTTACAGTTTGACAGAAAACGGATCGTATACACAAACGGAGATGCCATTTTACACAGAAGCAGGCCAGTATAAGATTTATTTTAAAGCAGAAAAGGCATCTTTTATTCCAACATACGGGGAAGCTGTCCTGGAAATCGAAAAGGCTTCCACCAACATGCAGCTGACCGCAAAAACCGATACGGTCAAAGGTGCGGGGACAGTAGAATTACAGCTTTGCAGACAGGGGATTCCGGAAGATGCCGGGATAAAAGTAACCTGTGATGTTTCCGGAATTGCACTAGAAGAAAAGGGAACGGATCACTGGATGGCAACACTTCCGAATGAAACGAAAACATATACGTTCACCGCATGTTATAATGGGAATGGCAACTATACAGGAAGTAAGGCAGATTGTCAGGTCCGTGTAACGGCGGATCATTCCCAGACCGGGGGCGGTTCTGGCGGAAGTTCCGGAGGCAGTTCCGGCGGAATATCCGGAGGCGGTTCAAGTGGAGGTTCTGGCGGAAGTTCGGGTGGGAGTTCCGGCGGAGGTTCCGGAGAAAATGCCGGTGGAAGCACGGACGGATCATCTGGCAATGTTTCACCGGATTCCGGCACATTACCGGCACCGGATCATGCAAAAGAAGAACCAGGGAATGTGACACCGCCATCCGCAGAAGACACGCCCGTTTCTGTTAAGAATCTTAATGTCAAAGTAAAATCTGCAGTTAAAAATAATACTGTCAAAGTGAAGAATATTGCAGCAGTTTTGAAAAAAGAAATTACAAAGGCAGAAAAAGAACAGGGTGGCAGGATAAAAGATCTGTCTGTTGAAATAACTTTTGATACGGGAAAAGCCAAAAATTGGAAGAATCTGCATCTTGAAATGGATAAGCAGGCGGTAAATTTACTTGTCAAAAAGAATGTAAAAGAATGGAAGGTCAATGGTGGTAATGTAAATCTTACCTTTGATTCGAAGGCATTAAAAGAATTAAAGAAAGAAATGAATACAGCTGTGGTTATCAAAATGAAACAGGCTGACAAGAAAAATCTTTCTGCCAGGGCAGGGAAAATTATTGGAAAACGTCCGGTTTATGATTTTTCCGTCACAGGAATAAAGAAAAAGCAGTCGTCTGTCCTGAAAAAGGGACGGATCAGGGTCGCTGTTTCCTATAATGCTTCGAAAAAGGAAAAAGACAAAAAGATTTTTGCATATAAAATTGATAAATACGGTGCAGCAGTTAAGATACCGGGATCTTATTATGATTCCGATACAAAGACTGTTAACTTTGTAAGCCGTGGGTTTTTCACAGTTGCAGTAGGTTGTGAAAAGTGATGAAACATAAAAAATCATCGTTCACGTTAAAAAAACTGTAATTCATGTCGAAAAAGACAAAAACCGGTTTTAACTTGGTATAATGATAGAGCTCATTTTAGTAAAAATGAGTTCATACCGTGAATGATGGAGGGGATAACAATCATCGTTTTAGAAGAAATATTAATGGCAAACGGATTGACCGTGTTAATGATGTGGTTCCTTTTGTTTTGCAGACGAAAGAACAGAGAGAGCCTTCATGTGGGAGATAAAATATATGATGGAATAGCAATCGTAAATTTAGTGGGTGCATTGTCTGAAACCATTGCTTTTCTCGTAGATGGAAAACAGTTTACTGGCAGCCGGCAGATTAATTATATCTCTAACAGCATATGCTTTATAGGGACAGTCAGTATGGGTATGCTTTGGTGTATGTACGTGGAATTGCGTATCTATCGAAATTATAAAAGAATGGTTCAAAAAGCAGGAGTGGAGATATTTCCCTGGCTGGTAGAAGTAATTATGGTTTTATGTAATCTGTTTGGAACAGGGATTATGTTTAAAATATCCGGGGAGAATGTATACCAGAGAACTGCCGGTGTGCTGGTGGGATATATTTCGCTTGTCATATATTTTGCTTACAGTATCTATCTGGTGTATCATTCCAAAAAACAAGGGGTTAACCTGAATTTTTTCCCGGTGATCTATTTCGTTGGTCCTTGTTTTGCAGGTGTAGTTCTCCAGTTCCTTTTTTATGGAATTACATCATCATGGGTGCTGGTTGCGGTCGCATTGATATTTGTGCAGATGCAGTCATACGCAGAGAGTTTGTATATGGATGAGCTTTCCGGATTATATAATCGGAGATATTTTAATGCGGTGCTTGCGGAAAAGAAAATTGCAAGCCATAAATCCTTATATGGAATCATGATGGATGTAAACGATTTCAAGTGTATTAATGACAATTTAGGTCATAGTACGGGCGATAAGGCTATTTGTACGTTGGGAAATATACTCATCAGATCCATACCGGATGATGGTATGGCAATCCGGTATGCGGGAGATGAGTTTATTGTGCTGCTGTCAGGTGTTGATACGGAGCGTGTCTTAGCGACAATGGAGGAGATTAACCATAATCTGTCCCGGTTTAATGAATCCGGGATAGAACCGTTTCGTTTAAGTGTTTCCATGGGATACACGGAATTTGGGACAGAAGATGATGCAGAAACTTTTTTAATGCATATGGATGAGAAAATGTATGAGGAAAAACGGAAATATCATATGCGAAAGAAATCAGCCGGTTTGGAAAATAAAGTATAGCATTACGTTCCTGCCATTTGTCCGATAACTGGTTGCAATGGCACAAGAAAAGAAAATATTATAATCATCAAACGAGTAGCAGACTGGTGTAAATCCGGTTTTGCTGCTCGTTTTTATATTTATGGTTATAGGCAGGGATGCTCCGGATTTCAATACAGTAAATAACCGTGTTATGGTAATGTGGTATACAATCATGTTATGAGTGCAGATGATTTCTGTATCAATAAATTTGTTCCGGGATATTTTTCCCGTATCAATGAAGACGGTTCGTATTCAAACGGCTCAGGATGTGGAAATGATACAGCATCCGAGAGAAACATGGTACGGAAATATATTGTGGATTCCGTATGCTACTGGGCAGATGTATTTGAATACTATAAGGGACTTATTAAGTTCAGAAAGGCACATCCGGCACTTCGGTTATCTACATCAGAGGATGTGAAAAAATATGTAAAATCCGTAGAAGGACTTGGGGATAATATTGTAGGAATTAATATAAAGGGCGGTCAGAAAGATGAAAGTGCAAAAGAGATGTATCTTCTTTTTAATGCAAACACTGACAAGGCAAAAGTTACAATTCCGGAAGGAAAATGGAAAGTCTGCATAAACGGACAGAAAGCTGGCGTTGAGACAATCGAGACAATCAAGGGTGGCGAGTATACAATGGATGGTATCAGTGCACTTGTACTTGTAAAACAGGATGGTGCGGCCATGACGATTGTTATTGTTCTGATTGCAGCAGCGGTAGTTGTTGCGGCAGGAGTTGTTATTGTTGTAATGAAAAAGAAAAAAACAAATAGATAATAAAGTTTATAATTAGTGTCTGCTTACTCAGCAGGCACTAATTATTTTGTATGGAATATCTGCATGGCCCCATACCGTGATAAGGTTAAACATGTTAAAGAAATAGTATCCTAAACTTTGGACGGTAGAGGATGCTATTTTTTTGCGCGAAAATATATCGAACATTTGATTGCTTTTTGATCGAAAAATGGTAAAATAAATACATACAGAAAGCAGTATCAAAGCATAGTGCGGTAGGCGGTTTGCCCTTATTACGAGGGCTATGGTGCCCTCTGGTTGAAAGGAGGGCGATAGCATGGTTACATATTCTGAACTTTTTCAGTTTTGCATACTGATTGTTGCTATTATCAATCTGATCGTAATGATCTTTTTTAACCATAAAAAATAACCGCCCCTACCAAAGACCGGTTATTTTTTAAAACTAACTTTGGCAAACCGCCTACACGGTATTGCTTTTTGTATTTTCATAATACCATTGCGTAATTTTTTTGTCAATGATTTAAAGATCTTTGCTGGATACCATTAAATTGTTTTATTATCTGCGAACAATTTCTAATCGTTCGCGCTGGATAAGTTTTTCATACTGTCTCAATTGAAATACTGTCTACCTGTGCACTTAAATGATTTTAGACACCAGATCCATATCTATTATAGAGTAAGATCAGTATAAGCAAAACGAGTATCACTATATATCTTTTTTTCATTATTATAAATAACTTGAAGCATAGAAATTGGTTTTACTCGAATAAGTTTGCGATGTAATCTTTACAATTCCTACATTTCCAACTCCAACATAAGTATCAAGATTTCCAGAACATTTTAAGGTAATACAGGAGGAAGTACATGTGGTTTTGTTACTTTGTCCAGAAAGTTTATATGTATATATAACAAAGTCAGAATCTACGCTTGCATTAGAAGCACTTGCATTTGTCCAGTGCTTTCCACTATAATATCCAACGGCATCACAACTATATATAATATATAGAGATGAACATTATAATTCCCGCAATTTCATTTCATTTATTTTCTTTTTGCGCGTAATCGTTCTATTTCTTTTTATCCGATTATAAATTGATATAACAGCAGGAATATTTGTAAGTATAAAGATAATGATACAATTATGTATCTTATCCTTTATAGACATCTGATTTTCGGAAACGAAACTATATGAGAGTGTCAATAACCCCTGCTTCTCAACGCGTTCAAAACTTTCTGGTTCAAAATTCAGATACACTATAATTAATACGATTGAAAGAACAAGAAAAATAATTGGTGTTAATGATACGGTAGTTGTTCTTCTTTTTTTATTTAAATATGATTCTAAAAAACGTACACAAATAATGGTTAATGCCATTATTATTACGATGAATAAAATGGTAGAAAATTTCATTTATTCTTGTATGATAATTAGGAAGTTAATTATCACACGTTTCCTTTCTTTTAAT
>ERZ840057.2470-NODE-2470-length-12707-cov-2.979450_pt1 | contig 12707 bp, 9 predicted proteins | sample MGYA00519907_ERZ840057 | MGnify/ENA primary metagenome ERZ840057 (study PRJEB31850, sample SAMEA3708862) | human gut metagenome | biome: human gut; feature: human-associated habitat; material: faeces | place: China | collected 2014 ...
CTTGCGAATTTGAAAGCTATATCCTTATGAGCAAAGGTGCCTCCATATCTTCCGGCTTTCCCATGCGGGCAATCACCTCTTCCACATCGGCTATCGTGATTACTTGTGAACCGGCCGACAATTTCTCGGCAAAGAGTTCGGAAATACGGCGTTCAATATCATCTACAATCTCGTCGGCACCGGCCTCCTTGCGGAAGTGCATCTTGAGATTACTCAGATAATTATCCAAAAGGCGGTATGCGTCATCATCAATATTAAAAACGGTTCCACCTAAATTTACAGTTAATGTCTTTTTCATAACACATTATTTATTTACAATTTGACTATTTACGATTTACTATTTACCATTCGGCGAATGCAGCATATTCTCTGTGGTCATTTCAAGAATTGCTGATGTGATTCACCGTCTCGTTCAACTCTTTCCAGGACATTTCCAGTTCACCGAGAAAGACTTCTCCTTTTTCCGTCAACCGGTAATACTTACGTGGAGGACCTTGCGTAGACTCAATCCATTCATAACCCAGCAAGTCGTCGTTCTTCAGACGGGTGAGCAACGGATAAAGTGTACCTTCCACTACAATCAGTCTGGCTTCTTTCAACTTCTGAATGATATCCGAAGCGTAAGCCGGCTCCTTGTGAAGCAGCAGCATGATGCAATATTCAAGCATGCCCTTGCGCATTTGCGACTTTACATTGTTTACATCCATAATGGTATTTACTATTTGACAATTTACTATTTGGCTGCGCAATAGAGTAATGAGTGTCCTTATTCATTCTATTGTTGTTCCTTGTATGGCACAAATATATGTATTATACTAGTACCTTGCATTACAAAGTACCTTATATTAAATATTATTAACAAGAAAAGTAGTTCACGCTACTCTATAACATCAGTAACGTGAACAGAGAGGAAGAGGGATATTTACCGATGGATAACAATTTTATCCAATATACCGGTCAGACTCGCAATTGCTACTCCGTAGTTGGTTATGGGGATGTGCTGTGCGTGGGCATGGGCTATACGATTGAGAACGTACTTCCGGTTGAACATGCAAGCGCCGCAATGGATAATTAAATCATATCGGGACAAGTCTTTGGGAAAGTCATTTCCAGATACAAAGTCTATCTGCAATTCCTCGCCGATGCGCTTTCGTAGCAGGCGGGGAATTTTGACGGTGCCGATGTCCTCGGTCAGCGGGGCGTGGGTGCAGGCTTCGGCTATCAGTACACGCGATTGGGGTGTCAGGCTATGAATAGCGGCAGCTCCCTCTACAAAGGCATTGATGTCTCCTTTGTAACCGGCAAAAAGAACCGAGAAGGAAGTAAGACTACTCTCGGCAGGCTTTTGTTGATAGACGATGGGGAACACCTGAGAGTCTGTGATTATCAGCTTAGGCGGACGGACAAGGGCTTGCAGGGAGGCTTGCAGCTTGTCGGTGGTGCAGCTCATCACTAAGCACTTTTTATCCAACAGTTCGCGGATGGTCTGCACTTGCGGAAGAATGAGACGACCTTTGGGGGCTTGTATATCCTGGGGCATCACCAGCAGGACGACATCTCCTTCACTTACCCAATTGCCCGTGATAGTCTGCTCACCAAAATTCTCGGGAAGCTTTTCGAGGATAGCATCGAAGATACCTTGAATGCCGGTACCCTCTTTGGCACTGACCACAACGGGAGCCTGCCCGCACTCCTTTTCAATCCGAAGCACCACGGAAGCGGTGTCTTGACGGGAATCGGCTTTATTCAGTATCAGTATCACGGGGATTTCGCGCGCAGCCAGTAGCTTTAGCCATTGCTGTTCCAGCGTTCCGTCAGCTTCATAAAGCAAGAGGGCGATGTCCGCTTTCTCCACCGTCTTTAAGGTACGCTCCACGCGCATACCGCCCAGTTCGCCTTCGTCGTCATCAAAACCGGGGGTATCGATAAAGAGGCACGGGCCCAAAGGATATACTTCCATGGCTTTGGTCACGGGATCGGTAGTAGTGCCGGGCGTTGCGGATACCAATGCCGTGTCTTGCCCGGTCAAGGCATTGACAAGGCTGGACTTTCCGCTGTTCCGTCGTCCAAAGACGGCAATGTGCAGGCGGTTGGAACGAGGTGTATTATTCATAAATCCGAAATCTAAAATCTAAAGTCTCTTTTCCCCTCCCCTATCTCCTGAAGATTACGTTCGGCTATCGCCCGTATCTTGGGGTTCGGGATATGCTCCATCTCCTCACGAATCAGCTGTATGCCCTTCTCCTTGGTTTCGGAGGAGGCATAGTCCTCCAGATATTCTTTTAATGTCATCAGTGCATTGGGCTGGCAGCAGTTTGCTATCTGTCCGCGCTTGACGAGCGACATGAAGCGGTCTCCGGTACGTCCCTCGCGATAGCAGGCGGTGCAGAAGCTGGGGATATGCCCCAGGTCGAGCAGCCAACTCACCACTTCATCCAGCGTGCGCCGGTCGCTCACATCGAATTGGGAGGAATCTTCCTCTTTGGCTTCCGGCACGGCATAGCCTCCCACGCTGGTGCGCGAACCGCCGCTTATCTGCGAAACGCCCAGTTCGAGCACCCGACGGCGTACGGCTTCCGACTCACGGGTGGAAATAATCATTCCCGTATAAGGCACCGCGATACGCGCCACTGCCACAATACGGCAGAACATCTCATCCGAGATGGCATCGGGAAAATCCTCGGTCGAAATATCATCTGCCGGACAGATACGCGGCACGCTGATGGTATGCGGACCCACGCCAAAGGTAGCTTCCAGATGTTCGGCATGCATCAGCAGTCCTACGAAGTCATAACGATAGGTGTTCAGACCGAACAATACGCCGATACCTACGTCGTCGATGCCACCCTCCATAGCGCGGTCCATCGCTTCGGTGTGGTAGGCATAATTACTTTTCGGTCCCGTGGGATGCAAGGCTTCGTAATGCTCTTTGCTGTAAGTCTCCTGAAAAAGGATATAAGTGCCGATACCTGCCTCTTTCAGCAACCGATAGTTTTCCACTGTAGTGGCGGCTATGTTGACATTCACCCGGCGGATGGCTCCATTCTTGTGGTGGATGCTGTAGATGGTGCGGATGGACTCTAAGATATAGTCGATAGGGTTGTTTCGAGGGTCTTCTCCGGCTTCCAGCGCCAGGCGTTTATGTCCCATGTCCTGCAAGGCGATAACCTCGCGGCGTATCTCCTCTTGCGAGAGTTTCTTGCGGGGGATGGTACGGTTCTTGGCATGATACGGGCAATAGACGCAACCGTTCACGCAATAGTTGGAAAGGTAAAGCGGGGCAAACATCACAATGCGGTTGCCATAGAATTTCCGTTTGATTTCACGTGCCAGACGATAGATGCGCTGCACCAGTTCCGGCTCGTCACATTCCAGCAGCAGGGCCGCCTCCCGATGGGAAAGCCCCTGGCACAAAGCAGCCTTGTCAATCAAACTTTCGATGAGCGGACGGTTGTTGCGGTTTGCCTGCGCATACTCCAATGTATCCAATATCTCATGGTGATTGATGAATTCTTCTGCTTGTCTTGACTTTATGTTATACACTTCGTAAATTGATAATTGGTAATTAAAATAAAGAATGAAGATTTGAAAATTATCAATTATCAACGGTCAATTCTCCATTCTCATAATCTCCTCTCTCTCTTGATACCTCGTAGCCTATCCCTTTCAGTTGTTCCTCCAATTTTAGCAAACCTTCTGCCGCTTCGGCACCCGCAGAAGCTTTGTTATCATAAAGGGAGTACTTCGTCCGCTGATGAGAAGGCGAAAGATTAGGCATCACGACATTGGCGCCAGCCAATATTCCCCGTTCCCGTCCGTCCGGAGCAAGTGTGGCCAGGGCAGTGGTAGCAGGTATCAGTGCCGCGGGATGCATCAACCGGAAGATAGAAAGCAACTTCAACGTCAACTCCATATCTCCCGGCGGAAAAGAGGAAAACGGAGTATCGTGATGTGGAAGAAAAGGTCCCATGCCTATCATCTCCGGATGAAACCGTTCGATGAAGAGAATGTCTTCTACCAAATGGTCCACCGTCTGGTAAGGACTGCCCACCATGATTCCGGTTCCCACTTGATAGCCTATCTCTTTCAGCCAGTCCAAGCATTGCAACCGATGGGAAAGGGACATCTCCGCAGGATGAAGCCGGTGATAATGCCCTTCGTTGCAGGTTTCGTGCCGCAACAGATAGCGGTTGGCACCTGCCAGGAAGAAACGTTCGTAGGCTTCCCGCGATTTCTCGCCCAAGGATAAGGTAATGGCACAATCCGGGAAGGATTGCCGGATGGCGGCAACTGTCTCCACCATCCCCTCATCCTTCACCGCCGGCGCTTCGCCCCCTTGCAGCACAAAGGTACGGAAACCCAACCGATAGCCTTCATGGCAACACGAAAGAATCTCCTCCTGCGCCAGCTCATAACGGACTATGTTCCGGTTCTCCTTCCGTATGCCGCAATAGTAGCAGTTATTGCGGCAACGGTTGGTTATCTCAATCAGTCCGCGAATGAAGATTTTATTGCCAAAGCAGGCAAGCGCTTCTTCCCGGGCAAGCTCCTGCAGGTAGGCTGCAAGTTCTGTGTCCCGACAAAGAAGCAAGGCTTTATACTCTTCGGCATCCAGCCTGCGATTGCTCCGCAATTTGTCAATCAAATGCTTCATATAAACGGACAAAGGGCTAATACGTCTCTTTTCTCTTTGCCAACTCCTGCGTCAGCTGGCGCTTTCCGGCAGTTATTTCATTATGCGAACATGGCCCGGTAATACAACCACCCTCGCAAGCCATCACTTCAATAAATTGCCCCGGAGCCTTGCCCGACTTGGCGTAAGCACGCAACGCACCGATAGCCTTCTTATCCAGATTAGCCACTTGTACGGCATTGATTTTATCTGCCTCTTCCTTCAGATAGGCTTTCACGGCACCCATCACGCCTCCTGCCTGCGCAAAACCATGCGCCTCGCGCACGGAAGTGAAACTCATGGAATAGGGCTTTGCCTGCTCCATCTGAATATCCAGCCCGGCAAGCACGGAAGCCACCTCCTCGAAAGTCATGATAAAGTCCACCGCCTCGTCGCGCTGCGCCTCTTTGCGCTTGGCAACGCAAGGACCTATGAAGACCACCTTCGCATCCGGATACTTCTCTTTAGCAATGCGGGCAGCATAATACATCGGCGAACCGGTGCCCGACACGTAAGGCTTCATGGCAGGAATATGCTTGTTCACCAACTCTATATAAGACGGACAGCAGGAAGTCGTCATAAACTTCTGACCCTCCTCCAGCTTCTCAATCAGCTCGTGCGCCTCGTTGCTGACGGTATCCATCGCACCTTGCGCCACCTCGATGACATCCGTAAAACCGACCTGTTTCAATGCGCCATATACTTGTTCAATAGTCGTCTTGAACTGCCCCAGGATGGACGGAGCCACGATAGCCACCACCTGCTCACCCTTGCGGATTCTGTGCAACACGTCGAACACCTGCGATATTTCGAAAATTGCTCCGAATGGACATGCATTGAGACACTTTCCGCAATAGATACATTTGCTTTCGTCAATATGCTCTATCCCCTTCTCATCCTTACTGATGGCTTTCACGGGACAAGCCTCCTCACAAGGTACGGGAATATAAACAATGGCATGGTAGGGACAACTCTTATGGCAGATGCCGCAACTGATACACGCATCATGGTCAATCCATGCCTGCCCGCTCTCCTTGACGTGCACTGCCTTCTTGGGACAATTTACCTGGCAACTGCGTGCCGTACATCCGCGGCAGAGGTTCGTAATCTCGTAGTTAATCTGCACACATGCCGAACAAGCTTCGTCAATCACACACATGATATTGTCTTTCGGCCTGCCATTTTCCGCTCTGTCCAGTGCACGGGCAGCGTACTCCGACAAGGGGGTCAGCTCATCCGTCTCGTCCTCCATATCGAGTCCCAGAAGCGGCAATGACTTGTACTTCCACACCGCGCGCTCTTTGTGCACACAGCAGCGTCCCGCGTGCTTGGACCTCTTCGGACTCAGCTCGATGGGCAGCCGGTCTATTTTATCCACAAGTTCGTTGTTATTCCACAGCTTTACCAGTTCCTTCAGTAATCTGTGGCGGACAATCATAATGTTGCTCGTAAATGCCATAATTTTTAAAATCAAAATTAGTTAGTTCGGTAACGGTCTGCAAAGATAACGATTGTTTCACAAAAAAGGCTTAACTTTACACCCCAAACAGTATAAATACAACCGATATGTTTACCATAAGAAAAGCAACGACAGCAGACTGCGCACTGATTCAGAAACTTGCGCAGCAGATATTCCCTGTCACGTATAAGGATATCCTTACTCCCGAACAGACCGACTACATGATGGAATGGATGTATTCATTGGACAATATCCGCAAGCAAATGGAAGAGGAAGGCCACGTCTACTTCCTGGCCTACGAAGAATGTGAAGCGGCGGGCTATGTGTCCGTACAGCAGCAAGGAGAAGATTTATTCCACCTGCAAAAGATTTATGTGCTCCCCTATTACCAGGGTGCACATTGCGGCAGTTTCCTCTTTCGAGAAGCCATCAAGTACATCAAGGAAGTACATCCCGGCCCTTGTCTGATGGAATTGAATGTAAACCGCAACAACAAGGCACTGCAGTTTTACGAACATATGGGAATGCGAAAACTCCGTGAAGGGGATTTCCCGATAGGAAACGGATATTACATGAATGACTACATCATGGGACTGGAAATCTGAGTCCCGGCATTAAAAGCCCTCCAAAAACTAAAGGCTGCGCAGTTCATTACGAACATTGCGCAGCCTTTAGTTTTATCATTCGTTTCCGATTACTTCGCCACCTTTTCAAGCCATTTCAGCATGAACAGCATGGTGAACATGGAAATGCAGCACGCTACTACAAATACCGTCCACGTCATCCAGATAGGAATACTTTCGTAAAGGATAGCACCGATAACGAGCAACTGATTACCAATGGCAGTAGCGCCGAGCCAACCGCCCTGCATGATACCCTGATATTTGGGAGGAGCCACCTTGGACACGAATGAAATGCCCAACGGAGAAATGTACAATTCGGCAACAGTCAATATCAGATAGGTAACCATCAGCAACAGCGGAGTCACCTTCACCGGAGAGGTACCCAAAGCGATTATATCCTTGTGCATCGGCAAGTTGCTTACATAAGAACCGATAGCCATTATAAGGAAGCCGGTGGCAGCAATACCCATACCGATGGCAATCTTCCGCGGAGTGGAAGGCTCTTTACCCTTGGCACGCTGTGCTGCAAAGACAGCCATGATGACCGGTGTCAGAGATACAACGAAAATCGGGTTCAAAGACTGGAACAGCTCAGCGGAAATAGCCATGCCGAACAAATTCAAATCTGTATATTCCTTGGCAAAATACGTCAGTGTCAACCCATTCTGATGGAACGAGAACCAGAAGAAAATTACCACACCGAATACGGCAAACAATGCATACATGCGCTGTCTTACCTCTTGTGCGCTCATCTCCACTGCAGTGGCATCGCCCGCTTTTGCAGCCACCTTCTTGCTGGGATCGGGGAATTTCTTTCTGTTGATGACGAAAATTACCAAAGAGAGAACCATAGCCAGGATAGCTACACCGAATGCATAATGGAAACCGGTGGTAAACACGTTCAGATATTCATTGGCAAATACCGTCATATCCGTTACGGGTGTTCCGGAAATAGTGGCTTTCGTTGCCAGTGCACTATAAGTGTCCACAGCTTCGGGAGTCAGCGTTCCTGCCAGATGTCCGTGGCAAAGGGCAGGCAGGTCGGCATCATAATTGTAGCCGAATGTGGACAGCCACCAGTTACGTACGCCTACTGCGGCAAACGGAGCAAAGATGGCACCTACATTGATGAACATATAGAATAAGGAGAAACCGGAATCGCGCATGCTGGAGTACTGAGGATTGTCGTACATCTGCCCTACCAGCGCTTGAAGATTTCCCTTGAAAAGACCATTTCCGAAAGCAATGACAAACAAGGCTGCACAAGTAATCACCAGAAACAAGGTCTTATTGGCAACCGGTGTAGGAGACGGGATGGCCAGCATCAAGTAACCTACCGCCATCAAAACAATACCGGCAAAGATGGTACCTTTGTAATTACGGGTTCTGTCGGCAATAATACCACCTATCAATGCAAGAATGTAAATAGAAAAATAAAATGTTGAGTAGATCAAACCTGCCTCTTTTCCATCCAGTCCGAACTTGGCTTGCAGAAAAAGTACAAGAATGGCCATCATGGTATAAAAGCCGAAACGCTCGCCCAAATTAGCAAAGGATGCGGCAATCAGACCTTTAGGGTGTTTGTTGAACATAAAAATTAGTTTTTAGAATTAGTAATTGGATTGATTTCTTGAATAATTCCTGCAAATATATAAATTCTATTGAATATTTCCTTATAAAATTAAAATATCTCGGCAGAAATAGAAAATTTATTCATTAAAAAGAACACAAACTTCTGCACGCACTTCTTTTACCAAATCCTTCGGGTCCAGTTTAAGCTGCAAACCACGTTGTCCGGCACTGATATAGATATACGGAAACCGTAGGCACGTATCATGGATATAGGTAGGGAAAGGCTTCTTCATGCCGATGGGCGAACAACCTCCGCGGATGTAGCCCGTCAGAGGTAAAAGTTCCTTAACCGGAATGAGGTCACACTTCTTGTTGCCCGATGCCTTTGCCGCCAGTTTCAAATCCACTTCGTGCTCACCCGGGATGACGCAGACAAAGTAGCCGGATTTATCGCCGTGAAGAATAAGTGTCTTGAACACGCAGTTGATGTCCTCGCCCAAACTGGCGGCTACATGTACGGCGCTCAAATCGTTCTCATCCACCTCGTAGGGAATGAGTTCATAGGCTATCTTGGCTTTGTCGAGCAGCCGCGCTGCATTCGTCTTATTAATTTTCACCATAACAAGTTACAAAATTAGTAATTATCCCCCAGCTCTTCACGCAGGAATTTCGGAGTATAGCCTTTCTCGCTCTTCGCCACCTCTTCGGGTGTTCCGCAGGAGAGGAGTTCCCCTCCCCCCTTGCCACCTTCGGGACCCATATCAATGATGTAGTCCGCCATCTTGATGACATCGAGATTATGCTCTATGACGATGACGGTGTTTCCTTTGTCAACAAGTTTGTTCAGTACATTCATCAGTACGCGGATATCTTCAAAATGAAGTCCGGTGGTAGGTTCGTCGAGGATATAGAGTGTCTTGCCCGTATCACGCTTAGAGAGTTCCGTAGCCAACTTTACGCGCTGGCTCTCACCTCCGGAGAGCGTGGTGGAGGACTGTCCCAGCTTGATATAGCCCAATCCCACTTCCTGGATAACCTTAATCTTATTCAATATCTGGGGCACATTCTCGAAGAACTCCACCGCACGGTTGATGGTCATATCCAGCACATCGGCAATGGACTTGCCTTTAAAGCGCACTTCCAGCGTCTCGCGGTTATAGCGTTTGCCGTGGCACACCTCGCAAGGCACATACACATCTGGCAGGAAATTCATCTCAATACATTTGTAGCCGTTGCCCTGGCAAGCCTCGCAGCGTCCGCCACTGACGTTGAAGGAGAAGCGTCCCGGCTTGTACCCGCGTATCTTCGCTTCGGGCAGGCCGACAAACAGATTGCGGATATCCGAGAACACACCCGTATAGGTGGCAGGATTGGAGCGCGGCGTACGTCCCAAGGGAGACTGGTCCACATTTACCACCTTGTCTATATGCTCCAACCCTTCAATGCTGTCATACTCCAAAGGGTCTTGAAGGGAGCGGTAGAACTTCTGCGAAAGAATAGGCTGCAACGTCTCGTTGATAAGCGTGGACTTGCCACTGCCGGAAACACCGGTAACGCAAATCAGCTTGCCCAGCGGGAACTCTACATCCACATTCTTCAGATTATTACCCTTGGCGCCACGCAGCCACAGACTGTGTCCATTGCCCTCGCGACGCTTGGCAGGCACCTCAATGGCACGCTCACCATTCAAGTATTGGGAAGTCAGCGTATGCGTCCGTAGCATTTCACGGGGAGTACCGGCAAAGACAACATCCCCTCCCAGCCTACCGGCTTTCGGCCCCATATCAATGACATAATCGGCGGCGAGCATCATATCCTTGTCATGCTCCACCACAATGACGGAGTTGCCAATGTCACGCAGTTCCTTCAAAGAGTGTATCAAGCGCTGGTTGTCGCGTTGGTGCAGGCCGATACTCGGCTCATCCAATATATACAGCACATTCACCAGCTGTGAACCTATCTGCGTAGCCAGGCGGATACGCTGGCTTTCACCACCGGAAAGGCTGACGGAACTACGGTTCAGCGAAAGATAATCCAGACCGACATCGAGCAAAAACTTGAGCCGCGTACGGATTTCCTTCAGGATTTCACCGGCAATCTGCTGCTGCTTGCTGCTGAGATGCGGGTCTACGGCAGATAGCCAGTCATACAGCTCGCTAATGTCCATTGTGGACAGTTCGTAGATGTTCTTGTCGTGGATGCGGAACGAAAGCGCTTCCTTGTTCAGCTTGGCGCCATGGCACTCCGGACAAACGGCAGTCTTGGCAAACTGGTCCGCCCACTTCTGCGCCGTGGCGGAAGCATCCTTCTCTTGCAACATCTGAATGTATTTGATGACACCCTCAAACGTCACGAAGTAGTCGGAAGAGGTGCCTATCAGCGAACTCTTTATCTTGATGCGCTCGTCCGAGCCGTAGAGCACCTCGTCCAGTGCATCCTCCGGCAGCTCCTTCACCGGAGTTTTCAGCGTTGCCTCATACTTCTCCAGCAAGGCGGTAATCTGCCAGAAAATCATGCTGTTCTTGGCTTTCCCCAAGGGTGCGATGGCACCTCCGGCGATGGAGAGCTCGCGGTCGGGAATCACCTTGTCGATGTCAATCTGGCTCACCACCCCCAGCCCTTTGCACTTAGGGCATGCGCCCTGCGGGGAGTTGAAGGAGAAGTTGTGCGGTGCCGGTTCCCGATAGGACAAGCCCGTCACGGGACACATCAGCCGCTTGCTGTAATGGCGCACGCTGTCGGTCTGCGCATCGAGTATCATCAGCAGCCCGTCGCCCTGGCGCATGGCGGTGGCTACGCTGTTCTTCAGGCGCGTGTCGTCCTTATCTGCCACCACAAGCTTGTCTATCACTACCTCCACATCGTGGTTTTTGTAGCGGTCCAGCTTCATACCGGGCAGGGCTTCGCACACCTCGCCGTCCACACGCACGTAGAGGTAGCCCTTCTTGCGCACCTGCTCGAAAAGCTCCTTGTAGTGTCCCTTACGCCCCCGCACCAGCGGGGCAAGGATGTAGATGCGCTTTCCTTTATAGTCTTTCAGGATGAGGTCCAGTATCTGCTCTTCGGTGTACTTCACCATCTTCTCGCCCGAGAGGTAGGAGTAGGCGTCGCCGGCGCGGGCATAGAGCAGACGCAGGTAATCGTACACCTCGGTGGTAGTGCCCACGGTGGAGCGCGGATTCTTGTTGGTGGTTTTCTGCTCGATGGAGATAACCGGGCTCAGTCCCGTTATCTTGTCCACATCCGGACGCTCCAGGTTTCCCAGGAAGTTACGGGCGTATGCCGAAAAAGTCTCGATATAGCGGCGCTGCCCTTCGGCAAAAATAGTATCGAATGCCAAAGAGGACTTGCCGCTTCCGCTCAGGCCTGTAATCACAGTCAGGCTGTTACGGGGAATCTCGGCATCGATATTCTTGAGGTTGTGCACGCGCGCACCATATACATTGATATATTCTGTTTCTTCTTGCATGTTGATTTATCCTATCGTTTTAACTGCAAAAATAACTGTTTCCCCCCGAATATCAGCCGAAAAGCGCTATTTTTCAGTTTTGAAATGCACAATATTATTTCTTAACGCAATCCTTTGGTTTGAATGCCACAATATTCGTACCTTTGCAGCTACTTTGGGAAATTGTAAACATAAACCAACGATTACTGAATGAAAACGATTAACCGCATTATCTGCTCCCTGCTGCTTGCCAGTGCATGCAGTATCGGTGCAATAGCACAAGAGAATCAATCTTATTTTCTGCATACTATCGAAAAAGGACAAAGTCTCTACTCCATCGCCAGCATGTACGGCGTCAGCCAGTCGGACATCATCAAACTGAACCCCGGCAGTGACGAGAAAATATTCATCGGACGCACATTGCGTATTCCACGCAGCGCTGCCAACATACAAAAAGAAACATACCATACCATCGAAACCGGTGAGACCCTCTACCGGCTGACCGTGAAATACAATGTATCTGCCAAAGCCATCTGTGACGCCAACCCTGGACTGAGCGCCGAGAATTTCCGTATCGGACAAGTCATCCTCATTCCCTCTACAGCCGAAGCCGAGACCACTGCCCCAGCTGAGACCCAAAGCAACACTGTGGTTGCCAACAACAATATTCCCGGCCCCGTAGAGTCACGATGCCGTGACATGCATAAAGTGAAGCGGAAAGAAACCGTATTCAGCATCAGCCGTGAATACGGCATCAGCGAAGCCGAACTGATAGCCGCCAACCCGGAATTAAAAGGCGAAAACAAAATAAAGAAGGGAACCTTCCTCTGCATTCCCTACCCCAAAGCACAGACGGAGCAAAATATCCAGTCGCAGGCAATACCTACCGACAGCGAACTGTTCCGTGAAAACCGGAAAAAGACAGAACGCTTC
>ERZ840057.2476-NODE-2476-length-12677-cov-2.785296_pt1 | contig 12677 bp, 8 predicted proteins | sample MGYA00519907_ERZ840057 | MGnify/ENA primary metagenome ERZ840057 (study PRJEB31850, sample SAMEA3708862) | human gut metagenome | biome: human gut; feature: human-associated habitat; material: faeces | place: China | collected 2014 ...
TGAATTCACATACGGCAAAACATAGCCGCTCCGGCACTAACTTTTTCTGGGAACGGACCTTGCCTTGCAGGCACACATCGGCGGGATACACCTACGATGCAATAACACAAGCAGACGGCAGTGATTATTTATTTAATGTTATGAGACATCTGCCATAAATCACTGTCCTAAACCGTCCTGCCTGCACGTAAAACAATAATACCGAACGCATATCCGGATATAATGAAATCCTTAAAAATGGGTATTGCCCGACAACATAAAGCCCTGTACCTTTGCAAAGACTAAAACACCGTTCACAACCTATGCAAGTGCTGAAAGAGGACATTCGCAGCCGTATATTGACTGTAGCCAGGCAACAATTCGAGAGGAAAGGCTATGTCAAAACGTCCATGCGCGAAATAGCCGGATTGGTGGGTGTCGGTGTCGGAAATATCTACAACTATTTCACTAACAAGGATGAGTTGTTCCGTGAGGTGGTTCGTCCCGTTTTACATGCTTTGGAAACCATGTTGCAAGAACATCACGGCACACAGGGCGAGGATATTATGATGATGAGGTCGGAACAATATCTGAGGTCCTGCATAGACGAATACGTCTCGCTTTTTGACAAACACCGCACACTGATGGGGATTCTGTTGTTTCATGCACAAGGTTCTTCATTGGAATGTTTCCGCGAAGATTACACCTGCCGTTCTACGGAATTGGTAAAGGCATGGTTCGCGGCCATGCAGCAGAGACATCCCGGAATCAATACTGAAGTATCCGACTTTATCATCCATCTGCATACGGTATGGATGTTCACCTTGTTTGAGGAACTGTTAATGCATTCAGTGCCCCGGCAAGAAATGGAGGCAATTTTGCACGATTATATCCTATTTGAAATTCAAGGCTGGAAAGCAATTATCAAGATATGAGGTACGGGCAACGCACATACAAACAGACTGCCACCACAGGGCAGCTGAAAAAGGGGGAAAACTTTACGGAGTTTTCCTCCTTTTTTTGAACAAGTTTGAATATCGTTCACTATTAAAGACCAAAAGAAATGAAACAGAAATGCAAGTTTAAGAGCATTGTAGCCGAGACACTTCTTATTCCGCTTTACATGAGAGCTAAAGAAAGCCGGCGTGACAATCCCATCCTGAATGACAAGACTGCGGAACGTCTGGCAGACAGTTTGGAATATGATTACTCCCAATTCGACGGGGCAAAACTCAGCGAACTAGGCTGCGTGGTGCGCGGATGGTATTTCGACCGCGCCGCGCGGCGGTTCATCGAAACACAGCCAAATCCTGTCGTTGTAAACGTAGGGTGCGGACTGGATACCCGTTTCCAACGTATCGGAGACAGAAAAGCCGTCTTTTATGACATGGACTTGCCGGAAGTCATTGCGCTGCGTCGGCAGTTGATACCGGAACAGCCAGGCAATATCTATATCGCGGCTTCACTGCTGGAAACCGACTGGATGGATGACTTGCTACGGAAGCACCCCGATTCGAAATTTATATTCATTATAGAAGGTGTGCTGATGTATTTTTACGAGGAACAGGTAAAAACATTCCTGCGTCACGTAGCACACCGTTTTGGCGGCGGGGAGTTATGGTTCGACGTGTGCGGCACAATGATGAGCCGGCATGTTGCAAAACCCGACGCACTCCGCAAACACGAGGCTCAAATCCGTTCAGGGTTGAATAACGGGCATTTGGTGGAACAATGGGAACCTGTTTTACAACTTATCGAGCAGGCCAATTACATGAAGTTCTTTCGCCCGCGTTGGGGATTCTCCTTCGGGCAGATACTGGGACGCATGAAATGGCTGTGCTATAAGTTCAGTTCATTGCTCGGATATAGAATTATTTCAAAATAACGTAATAATAATGGAGAAGTCAAAAAAGAAAAAAGGTTTGTCCCGCCTGTTCGAGATAGCGGGGCAAAGGAAAGGCCTGCTTATACTGGCAGGTCTGTTGTCCGCCGGAAGTGCGGCATGCATGCTTGTGCCTTATTGGGCGGTTTATGAAATTTTGAAAGAGTTGCTGTCGCACGGCTCCAATCTTTCCGCTTCGGACGGAACGGGCATTACATACTGGGGATGGGTAGCATTCGGAGGGCTTGTTGGCGGATTGGTATTGCTATATGCAGCCTTGATGTCCTCGCATGTGGCCGCGTTCCGTATCTTGTATGGGTTGCGTGTCCGTCTGTCCGAACATATCGGCAAACTGCCTTTGGGATATTTGAACAATACCTCTACGGGAGCCATCAAGAAAACAATGGACCAAAACATCGAGAAAATAGAGGGTTTCATAGCCCATACCATCCCGGATTTGGTCAATGTAATAGCAACGGTAGTGGTAATGCTGGTCATCTTTTTTTCGCTGGATGTGTGGCTGACGGTCGTGTGCCTGGCCGTTGTGGTGCTTAGCTTATTCCTGCAATTTTCCAATTTCATGGGGAAAAGGGCAAGGGAATTCATGGGCATCTACTACGACGCGCAGGAAAAAATGAGCGCGTCCGCCGTGCAGTATGTGCGGGGAATGCCCGTCGTCAAAATATTCGGGCAAAGCGTCCGCTCATTCCGTCAGTTCAATGCCGAGATTCAGGCATACAAGACATTCGCCTTGAAATGCTGTGACACTTACCAGAACGGAATGATTGCCTTTACCGTCTTGCTCAATTCGACGGTAACGTTTATTCTTCCTATGGGTATCCTGCTGATGCAAGCCAGTCCACAATCCTTGTCATTAGCGGTAGTATGGCTGTTCTTCATTATCATGGGACCGGGTATGGCTTCCCCCGTTTATAAACTGACATTCTTGGGAGGTAATACGCGCGACATCGATGAAGGTGTAAACCGTATTGACCGCATACTTGAAAAGAAACCTGTGCCGGAGCCGGAATATCCGCAAGTGCCTGCCGCTTACGATGTAGAATTTCGCCATGTGTCATTCTCCTACGAGAACACAGAACAGGGAACACGGACGGAAGCACTGCGTGATGTCAGCTTCATTGCACCACAAGGAAAGATAACTGCCCTTGTCGGCCCGTCAGGAAGCGGCAAATCAACGGTCGCCAACCTGATACCTCGGTTCTGGGATGTGGAGCAAGGGAAAATATGTATAGGCGGTGCAGATATACGCCAAATACCTACCGCAAAACTGATGGATATGGTTTCATTCGTCTTTCAAGACACTTTCCTTTTTTACGACACATTATATGAGAACATCGCCGTAGGCTCTCCTGATGCTACGAAAGAAAAGGTGATTGCCGCTGCGAAAGCCGCCCAATGCCACGATTTCATAGAGCGTCTGCCGCAAGGCTACGAAACAAGGATAGGCGATAAAGGTGTATTCCTGTCCGGCGGCGAAGCCCAACGGATATGTGTGGCTCGTGCCATATTGAAGAATGCTCCTATACTGGTGTTGGACGAAGCGACTGCTTTCGCCGACCCTGAAAACGAGCATAAAATGCAGATGGCGTTGCAGTCGCTGATAAAGGACAAGACGGTCATTGTGATTGCCCATCGTCTTTCTTCCATAGTTTCCGCGCACCAGATTGTCGTTATGAAAGAAGGACGCATTGTGCAGCGTGGAAAGCATGAACGGCTGTCCATGGCGGAGGGCGTATATAAAAATATGTGGGATGCCTATACGAGTGCATACCATTGGACGTTGAACAAGATTAAATAAAAGGAGACCGTATATGAATGCAATAAAGAACATTACAATAGGCCACACGGAAAGACTTTTCAAGCCGGTGGGGTACACCATGCTTGCCAACTTAGTGAATATTGTGCCGTTCTGTCTTTCCATAGAGGCGGTACGCACCATTTTCAGTGCATTTGACGGGAGCGGAGAACCGCTTGACACAATCCGCCTGTGGTGGATATTCGGCATTATGGCCGTTTATATGCTGGTCATGGCTTTGGCAGAACGGGCATCCTACCGAGCCAATTTTAGAGGAGCATACGAAATGAGTGCTTCGGGACGCCTGTCGCTTGCGGAGCACCTGCGGAAGCTATCGTTGGGCTTTCTGTCTAAGCGCGACCCTGGAGATTTGTCTTCCATGCTTATTACTGACTTTATGATGGCGGAAACCGGGATTTCGCACCATCTACCCCAACTGATGGGTGCCATAGTCATGCCCGTCCTGGCCTTTGCCTCGCTGGTCTGGATAGACTGGAGGATGGCGGTAAGTATGTTTGCCGCATTGCCGCTTGCCTTGCTCGTCCTGTGGGCAAGCACAAAGGCACAAAGGAAGTTGAGCGGCAGGCAAATTCAAGCAAAAATAAATGCAGGAAACCGGTTGGAAGAATACTTGCAGGGTATTCGTGTAATGAAAGCGTACAATCTGATAGGTGACCGTTTTGTCCGGTTGCGTGACGCCTTTGCCGAACTTCGCCGTGCCTGTATCCGTCAGGAAGCCTTGCTAGGCCCGTTCGTCTTGTTGAGCATTACTTTAGTGCGTGCCGGGCTTACGATGATGATACTGTGCGGTACCTACCTTCTGTTGGGAGGGAAACTTTCAATCCTTGTGTTCGTGCTGTTCCTTGTGGTCGGTTCACGTGTGTTCGACCCGCTTACTTCAGCCCTGACCAATTTTGCAGAATTCCGTTACTTTTCCATCGCCGGGGGACGTATCCTTTCATTGATGAACGAACCGGAAATGGAAGGAGAACGGCAATCCCCGGTGGCTGGTGAAATCCGATTTGAACATGTATCGTTTGCCTACCGAGACAAGGAAGTGTTGCATGATATTAACATTACGCTCCCGAAAAACTCCTTAACGGCTCTTGTAGGTCCTTCAGGAAGCGGGAAAAGTACGGTAATGAAACTTTGTGCCCGTTTCTATGACCCACAGAAAGGGTGTATCTTTTTCAATGGTGTCCCGATGAATGAGATAAATCCAGAAAGTCTGATGAGCCACATCTCTATGGTATTTCAGGATGTCTATCTGTTTCAGGACACTATACGCAATAATATCCGTTTCGGTAAAACAGGTGCGACGGAAGAAGAAATTGTAGCCGCAGCTAAAAAGGCCTGTTGCCACGACTTCATCATGCGGTTGCCCAAAGGATACGACACCTTGGTGGGCGAAGGGGGCTGTACCCTTTCGGGCGGAGAAAAGCAACGCATATCCATAGCCCGTGCCATGTTGAAAGACGCACAAATCATCCTGCTTGACGAAGCGACCGCCTCACTTGACCCCGAAAATGAAGTGGAAGTACAGAAAGCTATCGATTCGTTAATCAAGGGACGCACGGTAATTGCCATTGCCCACAGGCTCAAGACCGTCAAGGATGCCGACCGGATAATCGTCCTGGACAACGGAGAAATAAAGGAAAAAGGCACACACGACGAACTTGTGCGGGAAGAGGGTCTTTATTCCCGTCTGTGGAATATCCAAGAAAGCATTTCCGGCTGGAAGCTATAAAAGCCCCCTCCCCCCCCGCATGGCACCGTTTTGTCCGCGTTCAACAAATACGCTTCGCCATTTATTCACGCAGGTTTGGAAGCGGGCAGAAAATATGTGCCTTGAATTTCAAAATATGTGCCTTGTATTTTAAAATACAAGGCACATATTTTTTCTTTGCTCCGAGAGGGGGCAAAAAGCATAATCCGCTTTTTAACATTTCCCGCGCTACAGGTTACGGTTTACATAACCCCTTACCCCGTATCAAAAAATAACAGGTAACGCAAGACTCTTTTATTGAAGTAAGTCGCAAAACATAATAAAATCCTTTGTGGCACGCATTTTGTTGTATAATGTCAGAACAAAACAAACCATAAATATCATGACAAAAGGAAAAATAGGGGTAACAACTGACAACATTTTCCCCGTCATCAAAAAATTCTTATACAGCGACCACGAGATTTTCCTGCGCGAAATAATATCGAACGCTGTTGACGCCACACAAAAGCTGAAAACTTACGCCCAGAAAGGCGACCTTAAAGGTCAGGAAATGGGCGACCTGACAATCCACGTGTCGCTCGACAAGGACAAAGGCACGCTTACCATAAGCGACCGCGGCATAGGCATGACCGAGGAGGAAATAGACAAATACATCAACCAGATAGCCTTTTCGGGCGCAAACGATTTCCTCGACAAATACAAAAACGACGCAAACGCAATAATAGGCCACTTCGGACTGGGTTTCTACTCGGCATTCATGGTGAGCAAACAGGTGGAAATCGTAACGCTAAGCTACAAGGAAGGCGCAAAGGCCGTGCGCTGGAGCTGCGACGGCTCGCCCGAGTTCGAAATAAGCGAAGCAGAACGCGACAGCCGAGGCACCGACATCATCCTGCACATTGACGACGACACGAAAGAGTTCCTCGAGAAAAACCGCATACAGGAACTGCTTACGAAATACTGTCGTTTCCTGCCCGTGCCCATTGCTTTCGGAAAAAAGACCATTTGGAAAGACGGCAAGGAAACCGACACCGACGAGGACAACATAATAAACGACACAAACCCGCTATGGACGCGCAAACCGTCGGAGCTTAAGGATGAGGATTACCTGAAGTTCTACCACGACCTCTACCCCATGGCCGACGACCCGCTGTTCTGGATTCACCTGAACGTAGACTACCCGTTCAACCTCACTGGCGTGCTCTACTTCCCCAAAATAAAGAACAACCTCGAGTTGCAACGCAACAAGATACAGCTCTATTGCAATCAAGTGTTCGTGACCGACTCGGTGGAGAACATCGTACCCGACTTCCTCACGCTACTTCATGGCGTAATTGACTCGCCCGACATTCCGCTCAACGTAAGCCGCAGCTACCTGCAAAGCGACTCGAACGTAAAGAAAATCTCCACGTACATCACCAAAAAGGTTGCCGACCGCCTGCAAAGCATATTCAAGGAGAACCGCAAGGAATTCGAAGAGAAATGGGACGACCTCAAGCTGTTCATCAACTACGGGTTGCTTACCGAAGCGGATTTCTACGACCGCGCCAAGTCGTTCGCCCTCCTCAAGGACGTCGACGGCAAATACTTTACCTACGACGAGTACAACACACTGATAAAAGACAACCAGACCGACAAGAACGGCAACATCGTCTACCTTTACGCCAACGACAAAGAGGCCGAATACACATACATCGAAGCTGCAAAGGCAAAAGGATACAGCGTGCTGCTCATGGAGGGGCAACTCGACACGCCGGTGATAAACATGCTTGAACAGAAGTTTGAAAAGAGCCGTTTTTCGCGCGTGGACAGCGACGCCATAGACCGTCTGATTCAAAAGGAAGATGCTCCCGCCAACAACGAAGCCGACAAGGAAGACTGCGACAACGTGGCTGAGATGTTCAATTCGCAACTGCCCAAACTCGACCACACAATTTTCCGCGTCGAGACCCGCAGCCAGGGAGCGGAGGCCGCACCCGTCACCATAATACAAAGCGAATACATGCGCCGCATGAAAGAAATGAGCCGCCTGCAAGCCGGAATGAGTTTCTATGGCGAAATGCCGAATGAATACACCCTCATCCTCAACAGCGACCACCGTCTTGTACGCGAGATTCTCGACGAAGGCAAGAAGGCCACGGCCGACTCGCTTGCGCCAATAAGTTCCGAACTGAAAGGACTGAAGGCACGTCACGCCGCACTAAAACAGCAGCAGGAGAAGAAAAAAGCCGACGAAATAACCGACGACGACCGCAACGCGCTCAAGGAATGCGACGAGAACATTAAGAAGCAAAAAGACGAGTACAACAAGATACTCGGCGACTACGCTGCCGGCAACAAGGTGTTGCACCAGCTCATCGACCTGGCACTGCTGCAAAACGGAATGTTACGCGGTGAAGCGCTAAGCCGCTTCGTAAGCCGCAGCGTGGAACTGATAAAATAAACCCTACGGCTAATATATTAGAACAGCCATAACTCCCCATCCGGAAGCTACGAATGCCTCTTATGAACAAAAATCATAAGAGGCATTTTTTGCACCGTTTTTTCCGACATGAGTACTCCGCAACGGCCGTCGCTTTTGTCTGCATTGTTTTCCCCGGTTTTCAGAAGGCAAAAAATACGTCTGAGATATTTTAAAATATGTCTGACATATTTTGAAATATGTGCCTTGTATTTTTTGTTTGCTCCAAAGGGGGCATATAAAACAAATATCCAAAACTATACAGTAAGCACTCCGAACACCGTTTTTCAGTACAGGGAAAGACACAAAATCAGTTAAGCGTTTTTTGCCTGTAGCCAACAAACAACACATAAAGAATTACAGGTACTCCCCACAATGACATCACTGCATTAAGCGGAATGAAAATGCCGTTACCGGCAGGCAGGTTGCACACAAAGTTGCACGCCAATGCAACTGCGGCACCGCACACCATTGCAAGGGGCATTATAACCTTATGGTTAACCGTGCCGGAAAGAAAACGCGCCACATGCGGAACGGCCAAGCCTATAAATGCCACCGGGCCGCAGAATGCCGTTACCGTAGCCCCCAGCACACCCGTAATAACAAGAATCTTCAAGCGTGCGCTTCTTACCGGCACTCCAAGGTTGCGGGCGTATCCGTCGCCCAGCAACATAATGTTCAACGGTTTAATCATCAATGCCGAACCCACGAGCCCGGCTGTTATAACAGCAGCAAACAAGGGCAACATTCCGGAAGAGACACCGCCGAAATTCCCCATACCCCAAAAAACATACAAATGCACACCTTCGACAGTGGCAAAAGAACTCAACAGACTTATAAAAGCCGACGTTACATAGCTAACCATAATTCCGGAAATCAACAACATAAGATTGCTGCGCAATACGGCTGCAAAGGCCGAAAGCATTGCCAGCACGGCAGCCGAACCTACAAACGCGGCAACAAGCACGAGCACAAAGCCCGAGACAGGCAGCGTTGCAGACGCAAGGCCGCCGCCAAGCAACATGATAGCCAGCGCGGCACCGAGGCTTGCGCCGGCGTTTACGCCGAGTATGGACGTGTCGGCCAAAGGATTGGCAAAACAAGTTTGGAGCATGAGGCCCGCCGCCGAAAGTGCCGCACCGCCAAGCATGGCTGTCACGGCCTGAACAAGGCGCGACTCGAGGACAATAAACCGCCATGCTTCGTTGGAAGAACGCCCCAGAAGCACGTCGCACACTCCGGCAGCCGGAATATCGACCGACCCGAAGAAAACATTAAGGCAGAAAAGCACCACAGTTGCTGCGGCGCTACATGCGAATACTGACGTAATGCGTTTCATTTGCTGGTACATCTTAAAAATCCTGCCAGAGTCATAACAATACTATCATGCGTCTCCCGGAATCACAAACTATTTACTTGACCGGCGAAAAATAGCGAAAACTGTAGTCAGTGCATTTTTCGGGATACAGAATCTTGACCAAATCACCCAAAAGATAATCGGGACGGAAAGGCGATTCATCGAAAAACGGCACTTCAAGCGTATTGCACGAATAGATTCGGCGCTCCCGCCACGGGCGGAAATGCGAATATGCCTCGCGTTCCTTTTTGAGAGAAGCGTATGTAACGCCCGCCATGCCGCAACGCATTACCCACACGTCGGCATTAAGCGCACGGTCGTAAACCGCCTCGAAAGACAAAGGCACGGAGCCGGCCGAGTTGTTACCGCCGAAAATATATTCAGCCCCTGCGTCCTTGAAAGCCTGCCCCATGGTGCTTTTTCCGCCCGGAACGTACCAGGCAGCGCCTTGCATAAGATCGCACATCAGCTTGGGATGTCGAGGCATGACCGAAGCAATTTTCTTAAACGACATGTAATTCTTCTCTACCACGGCAAAGAGAGAATCGGCTTCGGCAGAGCAACCGAACAACATGCCGTAAAAACGCATCCATTCAGCCCTGGCCAATGGCGAACGCTCCATGTAATCGGCGCATTCTATTATAGGGACACCCGTACCGGCAAGTTTGCCGTATGTCCCCGACCCGGAGAACGGCGACACGAGCAATGCGTCGGGATTTACTGAAACAATACGTTCCACGTCAGGACTGGCAGACGCTCCCAGGTCCTTTGCTTTCCCGCTTTCTACATGTCTGCGCACCGAAGGCAGCAATACATAACGGTAATCGCACACCCCGGCTACGGAACCAAGCCTGCCCAAGGCAGAAAGAAGACCGCAATGCACCGACGTAAAGACCGCCGCCCGCTGCAAGGGTACTTTTACAACCGTACCCGACGGCAAACGGTCTGATACAGGCATGTCGTGCGGTACAAGCACGTAGGTATGCAACGTTTCCCCTGCTTTCCACGGGTTGCTTATGCGTGCAACGCTGTAATTACCAAACTTTTCAACATGCAAAAGCCGGGCGTGGCGAAAAGTCACAGAATCTCCGCTCCCACTCTGAGACGTGCCTTTACGACCGCACGAACAAATCGCAAACATAAGGCACAATATCAGGATTGTGGCGCTTATACCGTAAACTCTGGCATGGAATCTCATTTATCTTTGAAATTTCGCAAGGCAAAAATACGCTTTTTTATCCGGCTACAGGCCAATGGCGGCTATTAACACTCAACAGCCTCCCGTCGAAACGGGAGGCTGTTGAGTATTTGCAATAACGAAAAATTATTTCTTGTAAGAAATTTTCCACGTAAAGGTATCGTAAGCAACTGTCTCGGGATAATCGAACTCGATTGTGTAATAAGGCCCTTCGCCATACATGTGCAGCCACTCTTGAGCCATGTATTCATCTACCGGGTAGACTTGCTTCTTTACACCGTTGTAAACACGTTCAGTTTTCTCTACCCTTACCTTGCGCGTAAAGGCCACGGGGAAACCATCGCCGTCCATGGTCCATTCGCCTTTGATATACCATTTGCGGTCGTAGTACGTACTCAAGACCTCCCCTACTTGCGGGAGAGTGGATTCGGTGTATATTTTAACAGCCCAATTTCCTGTCTCTTCGTAAAGGTTCAAATGCCGTGCCGTCATATAGTTCTTGCTCGGTTTACCGAACAGTCCCGCCATAGCCACGATATTTGTTTCATCGTCATTGGGCGAATTGAACAGGTCGTCGTTTTCCAGAAGCCCGAAGAAGAATGCGTTCAGGTCTATGCTCGTAAGCGTATTGTTTAAATACGGCGAGAATTCCGACACTCCTTCGCGGTCGTCGTTATATTCCGGTTCATTTGTCGGGCATACCCAACGCACCATATTGCCGTCGGCCCATTCGAAATTATAGGTCTCGGCGCTGTCCATATCCGACTCGCGCGTTGCTCCGCTTATGTATCCGTCGGCGTCGTACTCTACGGATATGCGTTCCCAGGTGTAACCGTCGTTGGTGGAAGCTTCGCTTACCTGTCCTTGTGCGTTAAGTTTGAAAATCCATGGATACTCATAAGAATCTTCCGACACCTTAACTTCGTCCTTTATGCTGTAGTCGAGCATTAGTTTCTCGAAAAGACTGCCGTCCTTGCCGTTGTATATATAATACTCCTTGAGCCTGTTGCTCTCGTCGTATTTGAATTCGTAGTTGTAGGGATTGTACGTCCTGCCGTTTTTCTCGCTATAATAGTCGCTGCTGAGTTGCGCCGATTCGGTGATGGCCGTCACCATGCGGAGGTCTCCCGAAGCGCTTCCGTCGCCCGTCACCGTGACTGTGCACGAGGCCGACACGTCATTGTCCATAGACGATGTGGCCGTAATTACGGCCGTTCCCGCAGCCACAGCCGTTACCTCGCCCGAGACGGGGTGTACTTCAGCCACGAGCGGGTTGCTGCTCGACCATTTAACCGACGTGATAGTAGCGTCGGCCGGCGTTACGGTTGCCGTAAGCGCAGCTGTTTTCCCAACTCCGAGCGTAAGCGCCGACTTGTCGAGCTTTACGGCCGTTACAGGATTCGGTGCTTCGTTGGCACTGCCGTCCTGCTTGTTTGCTTCCTGCACCACAGTTACGGTAAAGGTGTTGTTTCCAGAGCGTATGGTTATCGTCGCCTCGCGCCGCTCGCCCGTGTAGTTTTGGTCGAGTTCTATGCGCAGCGTCGTGGGGCCGGCCGGACCGTTGTAGGATTCCTTGTCGCCCACATAAAGCCTGAGCCATACGACATTGTTCCCGGTCTCGGCCGTGGAGGACTTGGCCACTTTCAATGCCTGGGGCGAAACGGCAGCTTCGGGCTGCACTTCCGTAACGGTTGCCGTCCACGCGGCATTGGCCGTGAACGTGAAGCCTCCGCCGCCGGTGTTTTCGTTGTCGGCATACGCCGTCTGGTTGCGTTCTTCCTGCGACGGGGGAATGAACGAACCGCCACCGCCGCTTTCGTCATCGCTGCCGCACCCTGCCAAAAACAGTACCGACAGCAACATCAAAAACAAACTCTTTTTCATCATATTTGATTTATAAAATAAAAAACCTGATTCTTTTTTCAGTTTTCACAACAAAAATTTTTGTTTACAAGTGCAAATATAGTGAAAGGTGAGCACAGAGAAAAACGAAAAACGCAGTTTTTCAGTTTTGCTATGCCGAACCGAATCCTATATTATCAAAATATTGTGAAAGTCGAGAGTAATGCAAAGGAGCTGAAATAATTTGAAGTGGTTTGCCGGCGCTTGCGCCCCTTGCGGTTCGGCCGCAGCCGACCGAGACGCATCCTATATTCTGTGCGAAGCACGAAATAAGTGAAAGGTGAGCGCAAAGAAAAACGAAAAACGCAGTTTTTCAGTTTTACTATGCCGAACCGAATCATATATTATCCAAATAT
>ERZ840057.2478-NODE-2478-length-12656-cov-4.415602_pt1 | contig 12656 bp, 7 predicted proteins | sample MGYA00519907_ERZ840057 | MGnify/ENA primary metagenome ERZ840057 (study PRJEB31850, sample SAMEA3708862) | human gut metagenome | biome: human gut; feature: human-associated habitat; material: faeces | place: China | collected 2014 ...
TCCATAATTCAACAGGTGCGGAAAGTAACGCCGGTACATTATTTCTAAAGCCAGCTTGTCTCCTTTGATTAGCAGAACCCATAATTCCGCATCCTCTTTAGTTTGATAATGTATTTTACTCTCCTTCATACACGTGTACTCTGTGTACTTTGTAATAATTGTACTAGAATGATTAACAACTGTTGTATTTTGTAGCAACATGTGGCAAAAGTATAAAAAATAAATTAAATTATATCGGAGAGCTAATGATGATTTCTGTTTACTATAAAAAGAAGACTAGTTTGAACGGATATTTATGTGATATGGATACTGCAAGAAAACATGGCCGGACTTTCTCCGTCTTGTGTGATTTGCAGTATCCATATTCTTTTTGTAATATAAGTAACTATTATAGTAATGATCTTATTTGAAAACCGTCTTTACCGGACGTCCAATCCAAGATTGAGGCTGCTTCAGCCCTAGTATATAGGCAATCATTGCCGCAGTGTCATATTGCATCATACTTTCTTTGATTTCCATGCCTTTGCGGACATTCTTGCCGGAAATAATAAATGGAATCTCCATTTCCCTCAGTGTCTTGCCGCCATGCCCGGTTTTGATACCACCGTGGTCGGCCGTCATAATAATAATGGTGTCATCCCATATACCGGCTTTTTTAATAGCTTGCAGGATACGTTCCACATATCCATCCAGTTCTTTCAACATCTGATAGTAGGCCGGAGTGTCATGCCCTTTGGTATGTCCGGTGTGGTCGGGTTCTTCGAAGCAGATAGCTAGCAGTTCCGGTTTCTTTTCAATAATATACTTCTCGGCTGCTTCGCATAAGGCAGTGGGAGCTTTGGCGTATCCTGGAGTCTGATATTGGTAACTCATGGCTAACGTATCTACCAGGTATTTGATTCCGGGCCATTCATACAAACAACCGATTTCGGCTTTAGGACGCTGTTCGCGCAAGACAGAAAAAATGGTAGGAGCGATCCCCCGTTCGTTGACCTCACGTGAAGGGATCTCCGGAGTTTTCGAGCCCCAGGTGGTGTATCCGTGTAACTCTGTTCCCACTCCCATAAACATGGAAGCCCAGTTGATAGCACTCGAAGAAGGGAGTACGCTCCGGCTATGAAGTGTGTAACATCCGTTGGTCATCAGACTTTTGATAGCCGGGATATCCGCTTTAGAGACACTGTAAGCCCCCCAACCGTCCATACCGATTAAGATGACGTGCTTGGCTTTTTGTTTTGCAGCGTTTACGTTGACTGTCATTCCTGCCATTAACAGGCACACGAATAGTAAGACTTTTCTCATGGTGTTTTTTTTAGATTGTTATTGATTATAAATATATACTGTTGATTAATAGGGCCATACTAATCATTGATTTTATTTACGAGTCATTTCGATTCGTACACCGTCCGCTTGTACAGCGTATAATTTGACACGATCCGGTGAAATAGTATTGGGAATTTCAAACTGGAAAGAAGTACCGAAATATTTCAGGTTATCATTCTCTTTTATTTCAAAAGCTACTGCCTGTTCTCCGTTTTGAACATTCACCTGATGTCCGGATATAGTATAAGTAATTTGCTTGGTGATTTTCATGTCCTCTGCAAATTGAGTGAAGTAACCGACATCCGGTGGAGTCGTATCGAGTCCGGGGTCACCTTTCTTTCTGTCTTCCAGATAGTAGAAAGCGTGTTTGGGAGCCGGAAACTGCTTCATAAATTCTTTCGTTTCCTTAATCATGGCGTCCGTGACAATGTAATTGTACGTACCGTATTGGTTGACCTTCATAGAGATCGGGACAAAGAACCCCCACCTTTCAAAGAAATCTGTCAGGTTCTCGTTAGCAGCCCGGCAAGCCATTCTGGCATACATCATTTGATTTTCTCCCGGGTCTTGGGTTGATACACGGTTTTCGCGCATCAATTTGAAAAGAGTAGGGAAGAATTGGGGATTATATCCGCAGCGATGATAGTAATTCCATAATTGCCAGTTCATGCGTGCATGCATTTCCGGGTCCTCTCCCTGATAGTCGGTTCCAAAGTCGCACCAGGCTTTATTTTCTACACATCTTCTGAATACCAATGTGGCTTTCTTGACGTTAGCCGCATATTCCGGTACAGCCAGTTCTGTCCCTCGGGAGCAGTTCTGACCGAACTTATAAATCGTGTAATTGGAGAATAAATTGTTGGAGGACTCTGTTGTGCTGGCCCAGTTAATGGCACCTTGGTGTACATGACCGATCTCGTGTGCCGGTCCCCAGGAATTTCTGGAGGCCATAAGATAAGATTTGCGCAGGATATCCCCCAGAACGGTATATACAAATCCTATCCTGCCTTCTGAAGCCCACATATATCCGCCTTCGGGAGATATGGCAAAAATATGATTATTCATTTGTTTGGGGTATACGTCTTCAATACCCATCAATTCTTGTTGCCATTGGATCATATTGTCCCAAAGTTCGATAGACGACAGGATATCATACGGCACTGCTGCTTTCAGTTGCTTATGATGAAAATAGAGGATGATGGCGTTGCCGATGACACAGAAATATTTATAGTCGGCTTTGTCTATTAACTCCTTGTATTTCTCATTGGTCTGATGCTCTTTTAAGGAAAAGAATCCGCATACTTTGCCTCCGCCTAATGGGATATGGATTTTAATCGGTTGTGCATCGGGGTTTTGTATGTTCGTATTGTACATTACAAACAACATACCTGTTTGCTTGGCTGTCAGTTTGTTGACTCCTTCCTTCAGGGGATAGATATCACCGTTGACAGAAGTTTGTGCATAACCTTTGCTTGTTTCTTCCCCGATATTCTGGATTGAAATACTTTGCCCGTGAGTGTTTCCTACCAGTACGACTACCTCATCTCCTTCGTTCACATAGATTCCTGTAGGATTGTCGAGATCTCCGTATTTCCTCGTCATCAGCTTATCCGCCCATTCGTCGGCGGAGCTGTAAGGACAATATTCCCGTATTCGGAATTCCTTTTCCCATTTATTATAACTATCGTCTTTTAAAGCCGATGCCGTTTGTATGAAGAATTCGGGTAATGCTTCTATCTGCTCTTGCGTGACATCAGGCTTTATTTCGGAACAGGTAATGTCTGTAAAGACAGTCAGCAACTGTTCTTCGAGAGTGTTTTTCTTGTTCTTTTTGAAGAACTGCATTTCATCACAACTGACATATCCGTTTTTCCCGCTATGAACCTCAAACTTTACTTTGGTGGCTTTTACCGGAGTTTTGAGTGAGGCAATGGAGGGAGAGTTGCGCATATTGAAGTCATAGCTTCCCTGATGCACGTATTCCGTGTTTTCTTTCGTCTGCGTATATACGTCAAATTTCCCGAATGTGCCGTTTCCTGAATTAGTGTGATAGATGAAATAATCAATATCCGTATTACCCTCGAAATAGTATTCCAGGATAACCGGGAAATCGGCCGATTGTCCCCATTTACTGTGGTAAGGTACTCCGCCGTCGGCAATAAATTTATCATCAAAGGAATGCTCGATGCTCCGATCCGGGTCCGTTTCCTCTTCGCTCGCCTTACCGGCGTAGGGTTTTACCTGTATATCTTCTTCGATTACAATGTCACTGGCGGAATATTGGGTGACTGTAATGGTATAATGTTTAGTTGCAGAGGATACTTTAACGTTGGCGGTACGTCTGTTCGAACCGATATTGGCGTCTACTGATATTTTCAGACTGTTTTTGAATTGTGTGGCTCTGAGCCATTTATCAGTAACCTTCGCTTCCCAATTATCTACGTTTAAGTTTGTGGTGATAGAGATGCTGACGTTTGCTGCATCTTTACTGAAGTTCTGTATCAGATCCTCTGTCGCGATTTCAAAGATTTCCGTTATACTTTCTTCCGCGTTATCTTTACATCCGTATAGACACAACGATATAAAGAGGCAGATGAGGCTTAAACAATATCCGGAGTTTTTCATGGTAATGTTCTTTGGATTAAAATTAATATTACTGCTTATATTGTTGGCCCTATTTATCAAGCAGTGACATTACCATAATGGGAGAAGTCGGTTTTACTCCTCACTTTTTTAAAGAAATTTTTCGCAGGCAACCTGATTAACCTCTTGAGAAGGACAGGTTGCCTGCGAAATGGGAAGTTGTCTCTTATTCCGCAGTCAGCTCAATCACACGGCTGAAAGCCTGATTGGTAGTGAAAGCATTGATTCCTACTTTCATCAGATATTCTCGTTAGCGCCCAGATTCGACTTCTTATTCGGCATCAGGTTGATTTCTTTCACCTTATACCTCTTACTCGGATCCAATCCCTGAAGTTTCACCGGAAGCAGTTTCTCAGCATAGCGCGGATGAATGTCATAAGTATAAAGCACAGCCTTGTTCTTATCCGGTGCGGTGTACATCACGGACATGTGGTTGCCGTCATAAGGAGAGACCAGTCTGTATTGGTCGCCGTCCAGAATCACTTTCTTCAGACGTGTCCAGTTGGCAACTGCATTCTGGCAGTAAGTCAGTTCGTCCGCATTCAACTCTTTCAGTCCGAGGTCGAAGCCCAGTTTGCACATACTGGCTACATCGGTACGGAATTTCACGCTTGTCTTCTTGTTCCAGCTAGTCACGTGTGCAGACATCGCTTTGGAAGGGAAGATTTGTGAGAATCCCCATTGGATAAACAGACGTTCTATCGGGTCGGTATTGTCACTGCACCAGAATTCTGTGAAATATTTCAGGGCCTCGTAGTCGCAACGTGCGCCGCCACCGGAGCAGAGCATCATCGGTGTATTGGGATATTTCTCTTTCACACGTTTGAGTACATTGTATATGCCGCGTACATGGTCGATATAAAGTTGTCCCTGTTTGTTTTTCAGGTAGGGAGAATAGACGTTGGTGATCGGTGAGTTGCAGTCCCACTTGAAATAGGCAACTTCCGGATTCTCAGTCAGGATGTTGTCGACTACGCCGAACACAAAGTCCTGCACTTTCGGGTTGCTGAGGTCGAGAACCAGTTGGTTACGATAGTAATAAGTCTTGCGGTTCGGCAGGGTGATAGCCCAGTCGGGGTGCTTTTCAAAGAGTTCGCTTTTCGGGTTGACCATTTCCGGCTCAATCCAGATGCCGAACTTCACTCCGGCTTCTTTAGCGGATTTCACAAGAGCAGGGATACCGCCGGGCAGTTTGGATTTCATTGCTTCCCAATCGCCTAGTCCGGCATTGTCGCTGTTGCGCGGATGCTTGTTGCCAAACCAGCCGTCATCGAGCAGGAACATATCTACCCCAAGATGTTTGGCCTCTTTCATTAGTTCGGAAAGGAGTTGTTCGTCGAATTTGAAGTAAGTGTTTTCCCAGTTGTTCAGTAGGGAGAGGCGGTCACCTTGTCCGTCTTTCAGCTGATAGTTGCGAGCCCAGGCGTGAAGGTTGCGGCTGGCCTCACCCGTTCCGTTATTGCTGAAAGTGAACATAAATTCGGGAGTCGTGAATACTTCGTTCGCTTTCAATTCATAATCAGATGCATAAGGGTTGATGGCAGGGATTACGCGCAGGTTACCAACGTTGTCTACTTCGAATGTAAACTGGAAGTTACCGGTCCAGCCGATCGTACCCAGCATCACGCGGCCTTGTGTTTCCTGTGCCGATTGTCCGAATCCCAGTTCGAAGAACGGATGTGTATGCATGGCGGCACGGCTGCCCAACTTGGTGTCGATTACTTTCTTTCCGAACTGTAACTGCTGGCTGCTCATTTGAGCTTCTTTGGCCCAGTCGCCGCTGAACTCGGTTAGGAAATACTTGGAGTCGGAGAAATAAAGCATTGTGGAAGCATAGCGCCACAGGGTGACGGGTTTCTTCTCGTTGTGCTTGATTTCGCTCCATGTCTTGATGACGTTTTCTTTCGGATAAGCGATGTAGTGCAGAGTTACCTCTACCGGATATTGGTCGTCTTTGAGGTTGATAATTGTCTCTGTTCCCCCTGTCACGGCCTTCTGCTCGGAAGATACATAGCGGAGAATCGTACTTGGATTTCCGTCGCTGTGAGTGATAGCCACAGCCGGTTCGAAATAGTCTTCGGCACCGGAACCCGGATAGACTTCCCAGCCGCGTGTAGAAACACTGCCGTCACTGCCACCTTTTACATAAGGCGAAAAGTGCTTGATATCTTGCTCATTTAGTAGTTTGTCACCCAGATAAGCCTGATAAAGTCGGCCGTTAGGGGCTACTTGAAGGATTAGGTCTGTGTTGTCCGTTGAGATTTGGATAACACTCTTTTCCTGGGCTTTCACTTGTGCCAAGGTAAACAAAGCCATTAGTAGTAGAAATAGTTTCTTCATGTTGTTTTGAATAATAATTATTGGGTATTAGTTAGCTTACAGGCATAAAAACGCTCAAAGATAATGATAATTTATGATGTACGGGCCAGATTTTGATGCTGATGCTAAATTCTACGGTAAATAAGTCACCGTTAAACATAGCTTATACACCCGCTATACATCTGTTATCCGGTAGGTATTGTTCTGTCGGAATACCGATATTGTTAATTTGCCACGGCCGTGGAGAGTATTCGTCACACCCGTGGTAATATCTCGTCACGCCTGTGGAAAGAACTCTCCACGGCCGTGGCAGACTAACTAAAGCGGTGCTCCAACCTAACTATACCGGTATTCCAATCGAACTATACCGGCTTCCCTTCCCATAAAGTCCCACTTAACAAACCCTCCGACAAGCTGCTTGCCGGAAAGGGAGGAATGACATGGCAATTAAAGTGAGTACATCTACTGTTCAAAAAATAATCTTACTTACTTGCTTTTTTCGTTTGATTTTCATACTTTTAGCCTCCGTAAACCCTTTAAAAATTAATCCTATGGATAGCATTCTTTTCTGGCTGGTTCCGGTCTCTTCCGTGTTAGCCCTCTGCTTTGCTTATTACTTTCATAAGCAAATGATGAAAGAGAGTGAAGGTACACCCCAAATGATAAAAATAGCTGCTGCTGTACGCAAAGGAGCTATGTCTTATCTAAAACAACAATACAAAATAGTAGGTTGGGTATTCTTGGGGCTGGTTATTTTGTTTTCAATTATGGCTTATGGCTTTCATGTACAGAATGCCTGGGTTCCCATTGCTTTCCTTACAGGTGGATTCTTCTCCGGACTTTCCGGGTTTCTGGGAATGAAGACGGCGACATACGCGTCCGCTCGTACCGCTAATGCTGCCCGTACTTCTCTGAATGCAGGGTTAAGAATTGCTTTCCGAAGTGGTGCGGTGATGGGACTGGTGGTAGTTGGCCTGGGACTGCTCGATATTTCTTTTTGGTATCTGTTGCTGAATGCAGTGATTCCTGCTGATGCACTGACACCTACTCATAAACTCTGTGTAATCACTACCACCATGCTGACATTTGGTATGGGAGCTTCTACCCAGGCGCTCTTTGCCCGTGTAGGCGGTGGTATCTATACAAAGGCAGCCGATGTCGGAGCTGACTTGGTAGGCAAAGTAGAAGCCGGAATCCCGGAAGATGACCCTCGTAATCCTGCCACTATTGCCGATAATGTGGGCGATAATGTAGGCGACGTGGCCGGTATGGGAGCCGATTTATACGAATCTTACTGTGGATCGATTCTGGCAACAGCCGCTCTGGGTGCTGCTGCTTTTATCCATTCGGCAGATACAGTGATGCAATTCAAAGCAGTGATCGCCCCGATGCTGATCGCGGCTGTTGGTATTATCCTTTCTATTATAGGTATATTTGCTGTCCGTACCAAGGAGAATGCGACTATGAAGGACCTGCTCGGTTCGTTGGCTTTCGGCACGAATCTTAGTTCCGTATTAATTGTTGCTGCTACATTCCTTATTCTGTGGCTCCTGCAACTTGATAACTGGATTTGGATTTCTTGTGCCGTAGTAGTCGGACTATTGGTAGGTATTATCATCGGACGTTCTACGGAATATTATACTTCCCAATCCTATCGCCCTACCCAGAAACTAAGTGAAAGCGGTAAGACCGGACCTGCCACCGTAATTATCTCTGGTATCGGTTTGGGGATGCTTTCTACGGCTATTCCTGTGATCGCGGTAGTTGTCGGTATCATTGCTTCCTATCTGTTGGCTTCCGCCGGCGATTTTGCCAATGTTGGTATGGGATTGTATGGAATCGGTATTGCGGCTGTCGGCATGCTTTCTACTTTAGGTATCACTCTGGCAACGGATGCTTACGGCCCGATTGCGGATAATGCAGGAGGTAACGCGGAAATGTCCGGCTTGGGTGCCGAAGTCCGCAAACGTACCGATGCGCTCGATTCATTGGGGAATACGACTGCTGCCACCGGAAAAGGTTTTGCAATCGGTTCCGCTGCATTGACAGGCTTGGCTTTGCTGGCTTCTTATATTGAAGAAATCCGAATCGGCCTTACACGGCTTGGTAATGTAGATCTGACCTTTGCGGATGGTAGCTCCATCAGTGTGGCGAATGCAACTTTTATTGACTTTATGGATTATTATGAAGTACATCTGATGAATCCGAAAGTTCTTTCGGGTATGTTCCTCGGTTCCATGATGGCTTTCCTGTTCTGTGGATTGACAATGAATGCCGTAGGACGTGCAGCAGGGCACATGGTAGATGAAGTACGTCGCCAATTCCGTGAAATAAAGGGTATTTTGACAGGAGAAGCGGAGCCGGATTACGAACGTTGTGTTGCAATATCAACAAAAGGTGCGCAACGTGAAATGGTTGTGCCTTCCTTAATCGCTATTATTGCCCCTATCCTTACAGGTCTTATTTTCGGTGTTCCCGGTGTGCTCGGTTTGCTGATTGGTGGCTTGAGTAGTGGTTTTGTACTGGCTATCTTTATGGCTAATGCCGGTGGTGCATGGGATAATGCAAAGAAATATGTAGAAGAAGGAAACTTTGGAGGAAAAGGCGGTGAAGTTCATAAAGCAACCGTAGTAGGAGATACCGTGGGCGATCCGTTTAAAGATACATCCGGGCCGAGCTTGAATATCTTAATAAAGCTAATGAGCATGGTAGCCATTGTAATGGCAGGACTTACTGTTGCCTGGAGTTTATTCTAAAAAAAAGCAGGAAAGAAGTAAGAAAAAGGAGGCAAAACAAGTCTCCTTTTTTAATTTGAATTACCTTTGTGTCAAAATAGAAGCGATAAATATGTTATTACCTTATTTAAACGAGAATCTGATTGAAGCCGGATGTGATGAGGCCGGTCGTGGATGTTTGGCGGGAGCAGTATACGCTGCTGCGGTTATTCTTCCGAAAGATTTTAAGAATGAACTGTTGAATGATTCCAAGCAACTGTCGGAAAAGCAACGTTATGCACTACGTGAGGTAATAGAGAAGGAAGCGATAGCCTGGGCAGTTGGCGTCGTGTCACCGGAAGAAATTGATGAAATAAATATCCTGCGGGCTTCTTTCCTAGCTATGCATCGTGCAGTGGATCAACTGACTACCCGCCCACAGCATTTACTAATCGACGGAAACCGTTTCGCTAAATATCCCGACATCCCCCATAGCACGGTAGTGAAAGGCGACGGGAAATATCTTTCAATAGCTGCGGCTTCTATTTTAGCCAAGACATACAGGGACGATTATATGAACCGTCTCCACGAAGAGTTTCCTTATTATGACTGGGATCACAATAAAGGCTACCCAACTAAAAAACATCGCGCCGCCATTGCCGAACGTGGAACCACTCCTTACCATCGAATGACGTTCAATCTATTAGGAGACGGACAGCTGACTTTGAACTTCTAAAGTCACTTAGTTTCATTTTGCACATGTTTTCTACATTTTTTTGCAGAATAAGCACGATTTTGTTACGGATAACCCTAAGATTGTTCTGTTTAGGCTAAAAAAGTGTTGCCTAGTGCTTTTATTTGTTATTGAAATGCTATATCTTTGCAAACAATAATAAGAATTAAAAAGTTTAAAATCATGGCAACGAACAAACTATTGTGGTCTTCTAAAATTATTGGGGTATTTTTTATGATGTTGGTTTGCACTCTTTCTGCAAATGCACAGTTTTTACGTACTTCTTATTTCATGGAAGGTACTCATTATCGTCAACAACTAAATCCGGCTTTAACACCGACGAAAGGTTATTTCAACCTTCCGGTAATTGGTGCAGTTAATGCAACTGTTGGTTCTACTTCATTAGGTTATCAGGATATCATCGATATTATTGATGATGGTGACGATTTTTATAAAAGCACTGATTTTATGAATCGTCTGAAAGATAAAAATAAGCTGAATGTAAACTTCAGTACAGAAATTCTTTCTGCAGGATGGTATAAAGGTAAGAACTTTTGGTCATTTAATATCGGTCTTCGTACAGATATCGGTGCGAATGTTACTAAGAACTTATTTACTTTCTTGAATCAGATGGATGGTGAAGGCTTTGAAGAAAACTGGCGGACGAGTAATTATAATTTGAGTGGTCAAAAGATGAATATACAAGCCTATACCGAGGTTGGCTTGGGACTTTCGCGTCAAATAAATAGTCGCTTGAGTGTTGGTGGTAAGGTGAAGGTCTTATTAGGCATTGGTAACATGGATTTAAAGTTTAATAAAGTTACGATGTCTGCAGATATCCCAAGTGATGCACGTCTTGCACAATTACAAGACCCCGCTTATTTAGCAGCTAATTATAATACAACTGATAAAGCACAGGAATTATTGAACGAAATTAATAAGTACCATGCTAGTTTGGGAATATCGGCTACATTAGAAAGTTCTTTTAAGGGTTTAGAATTAGTAAATGGTGAAGAACCTGATAAAAAATATATAGATGATATTGATTTTGATGCTGGAAAAATAGGAATTGCTGGCTATGGTTTTGGTATTGATTTAGGTGCTTCTTATAAAATATTAGATAATTTGACAGTATCAGCATCTATTTTAGATTTGGGATTTATTTCTTGGAAAAAGGGTGCTACCAAAATAGCTAATGCTACTCCTCCTGATATTAATATAAATGTTAGTGATTATACAAAAGATATAAATGTTGATGACTTGACATCAAATGACTTAGGGAAGATTACGGATGCGATGACGAAATTGCAAACTGAAGCTGAAAAGTATTATAATCGTGCAGGAAGTAATGGGGATATTATTGACTATGATATGCTGCAAATGGAAGCGAAAGATGCTGATAAATCTCGTAAATCTCGTCTTGCTTCTACCTTGGTATTAGGTGCAGAATACGGATTCTTCAATAATAAATTAGCAGTCGGTGTATTGTCAACAACTCGTTTTGTACAGCCTGATGCTCTTACAGAATTAACATTCTCCGCAAACTACCGTCCGAAAAGCTGGTTCAATGTAGCGCTTAGCTATTCAGCTATCCAGTCAGCCGGTAAATCTTTCGGTTTGGGTCTGAAGTTAGGTCCTCTGTTTGTCGGAACTGACTACATGTTCTTAGGAAAGAACTCTAACTCTGTTAATGGATTCGTTGGGGTATCTATTCCGTTAGGTGGAAGAAAAGCAAATAAAGAAGGATAAATATTTTAATTTCTCTCTAAACATTCTCTTTTAATTAATTCTCTATAGAATAAAAAACGTATAATTGCAGCTTACCGTCATAAAGAATCCTTATAAAGGATCATAGATGGTAAGCTGTTTTTTTATGTTCCTCCTTTTAGAACCACTTAATCTTCCGGAATATCACAAACGCAAGCGTTGACAATCCGATGGAAAAGAGCACAATCAAAGAGAAAGCAAAGGGCACTTCTTCTAAGTGAATATCCACATTCATGCCATAGAAACTGGCAATCAATGTCGGGAGCATCAGGACGATGGACAGACTTGTCATGCGTTTCATGATCGTATTCACATTATTGGAGATAATAGACGCAAAAGCATCCATTGTCCCTGTGAGGATATCACTGTAAATATTCACCGTATTGAGCGCCTGTTTCAGCTCGATAATTACATCTTCCACTAATTCAGTGTCCAGATAATCCGTATCCTGAAAAATACTCCTTAACTTACCGATCATCACTTCATTTCCACGGATGGAAGTATTGAAGTAGACAAGTGTTTTTTGCAGTCTCATCAAGCGAAGCAAATCCTCGTTACGGATACTCCGTTCCAATTCCTTTTCTGCGGCACTGATGTCTATGTTTATCTGCTTTAGATATTTCAGGAACCACACGGCAGAAGAATAGATTAACCGGAAAATCAGATCTAGCTTGTTGCGTACAACGATCCCTTTTCGACGGGTATGCTCTATGAAATCCGGTAATAAATCCGTGTTGTGATAACAGACGGACACAATAATCTCGTTATTAGTGATAATTCCAATCGGTACGGTGTCGAAAGGCAGACTGCCATTCTGTTTGTTCACTACCGGGATACGAAGAATCGTCAACAACCAGTTGCCTTCCGTATCCGTACGCGGACGTTCGTCCGTGTCGGCTATATCATTCAGAAATGATTCGGGTACGTTGAGAGTTTGAGTTAGAAATTCAAAGTCATCATTGTTTGGGCATACTACATTTACCCAGCTGTTGGGAAGCCATTGTGCTTTTTCCACAAAGCCAGCCTCACAATAAAGATACGTTCTCATCTTATTGCCTCCTTTCGTTTGTTTGACACGAGCAGAGGCATCAGTCTTCAATGGCTCTGTTCGCTTTAATTAATACTAGTTGTGCACGTTCGCGGGTTTGAATCGTCCA
>ERZ840057.2484-NODE-2484-length-12619-cov-58.901226_pt1 | contig 12619 bp, 9 predicted proteins | sample MGYA00519907_ERZ840057 | MGnify/ENA primary metagenome ERZ840057 (study PRJEB31850, sample SAMEA3708862) | human gut metagenome | biome: human gut; feature: human-associated habitat; material: faeces | place: China | collected 2014 ...
GCGTCCTTGTGCTGGAGCGCGACCCCGCGCCCTTCATGCGCGCGACCTACATCAATCAGGCGCGCGTCCACATGGGCTACCACTACCCGCGCAGTTACTCCACGGCCATCAAGTCCGCGCATTATTTCGAGCGGTTCTGCCGGGATTACGGCTTCTGCCTGCACACCGAGTTCGATCAGGTCTATGCGACGAGTGCGCATTTCTCGTGGACAAACGCGGCCGAATTCCGCCGCTTTTGCGCGGCGGCGGGCATCCGCTGCGACGATGTACCGCCGGAGCGCTACTTTAATAAAGGGCTTTGCGACGGCGCGTTCCTGACGACCGAGTACACCTACGACGCGCAGGTCTTGAAGCGCTGGTTCTTGGAAAAACTGGCCGCGCTGCCGAACGTGAAAATTCTCTACAGCCACAAGCCCGATAAGATCGAAAAGGTCGGCAGCGCGTGGCGGGTCACGGCAGGGGATACCATCGCCGAAGCGCCCTATCTGCTGAACGCGACCTACGCGGGCGTCAACGACATCCACGCGATGCTCGGCCTGCCGCCGTTTGGCATTAAGTATGAAAAATGCGAGATCATTTTGTGCACAGTGGACGAAAGCCTGAAGGGCACCGGCGTCACCGTCATGGATGGGCCGTTTTTCAGCCTGATGCCCTTCGGCCAGACCGGCCTGCACAGCCTGACGAGCGTTACTTTCACCCCCCACGAGACGAGCTACGACAGCGTCGCCACCTTCCCGTGTCAGGCCGAAAGCGAAGGCCGCTGCGCGCCGGGCAGCCTCTACAACTGCAACGAGTGCCCGGCCAAGCCCCAGAGCGCGTGGCCGTACATGAGCCAGCTCGCCCGCAAATACCTGAAAGAAGAGTACGGCTTCGCCTACCACAGCAGCCTGTTCAGCATGAAGCCGATTTTGAAGGCGAGCGAGATCGACGACTCGCGCCCGACGGTCGTCCGCGTGCTGTGCGACGAGCCTAAGCTCGTCAGTGTGCTGAGCGGCAAGATCAACACCGTATATGATCTCGACGAGGTGCTGGAAGTATGAATGTAAAAGAGAAAAACTTTATCTCCGCTGTTGTCTACCTGCACAACGACGGCGCGCGGGCGGTGGAATTCTGCCGCGCGGCGTCCGCCGAGCTGGATGCCCACTTTGCGCAGTATGAGCTGGTTGTTGTCGACGACGCCTGCACCGACGACACGGTGGAACAGCTGCGTGCATGGGGTAGGGAGCAGACCGCCCCGCTGACGATTTTGCGGATGAGCATGTACCACGGCCTTGAAAACGCGATGAACGCCGGGCTGGACGCCGCCATCGGCGACTATGTCTACGAGTTCGACTCCACCGAGCTTTGCTATCCCGCGGAGCTGATTTTCAAGGCGTACCAGACGGCATTGCAGGGCAGCGACATCGTCTCGGTCTGCCCGCGCACGGTGCGCGGCGGCAGCAGCCTGTTTTATAAGGTGTTCAACGCCCACTCGCAAAGCGCCTACCGGCTGCGCACCGACGCGTTCCGGTTGGTGACGCGCCGCGCCATCAACCGCGTTCACGCATCCAGCGCGCACCTGCCCTACCGCAAGGCCGCCTACGCGGCGTCCGGCTTGAAAATGACCGATTTAGAATTTGATGGCCGCCTGACCATCAAGAGCAAAGGCCGGTTCAACCTCGCGCTGGACAGTCTGGCGCTGTACACGAACGCAGGCTTCAAGGCCAGCATGACGATCACCCTCTGCATGCTGGTGCTGGCGCTGGCCGAGTTGGTCTACACCCTCGTCGTCTTCGCCACCGGCCACCCGGTCGCAGGCTGGACGACGACGATGTTCGTCATCACGGTAGGCTTTGCCGGGCTGTTCGCCGTGCTGACGATCGTAGTAAAATACCTCTCCCTGCTGCTGGAATTGACGTTCAAACAGCAGAAATATTTAGTGGAGAGCATCGAAAAATTGCAAAAATAAAGGAAATTACACCATGCACACCACCCAAAAACAACAAAATACCGTCCTTCTGCTTCTGCTGGGCGCGGCGCTGGGCGTGGCGAGCTTCTTGATCGTCTACGGCGTGTCACCGCTGGACGTCGGCAACGACCTCTGGATCCGCTACGGCTACGATGAATCCGACGTGCGCCAGCACTACGCGGGCTGGCTCGCCTTCCGCAGCAGCAGCTGGCGGCTCCCGCTGGCGCAGGCCGATTGCATCGGCTACCCGTATGCGGCGGGGGTAAATGTTGCGTTCAGCGACGCCATGCCGATCTTGTCGATTTTCTTCAAGCTGTTCGCTGCGTGGCAGCCCGCCACCTTCCAGTGGTTCGGCCTGTACGAGCTGGCTGTTTTCGCCCTGCAGGGCGCGGCGGCGGCGCTGCTGCTGGGGCTGTTTTTCACGAGCCTGCCCGCCATCGGTGCGGGGACGCTGCTATTCACCTTCTCGCCCGTCATGCTGGAGCGCGCGTTCCGCCACGTCAGCCTGTCGTCCCACTATTTCGTCGTGTTTGCGCTGTATTTTTACCTGCGCGGCCGGCGGGAGGGGCGCTGCTTCAAGGGGGCGTTCTGGCTGCTGGCGGCGGTGTCGGTGGGCATCACGCCGTATTTCCTGCCGATGGTCGCCTTCTTCGCACTGCTGCTGGCGGTGGAAAACTTCTGGCGCAGCCGCAAACCTTTGCAGCCCGCCCTGCTGCTGGGTGGTACCTGCGCGGCGGGCGTCGGCAACGCCTTGCTGCTGGGCACGCTGGGCAATGGTTATTCGTCGAGCCGCGACGGCTACGGCTTCTACTCGATGAACCTCAACGCAGTGTTCAATCCCGACTCCCTCGGCGGCTACACGTGGTCGCACCTGCTGCCCAAGCGGGCGCACCTTTACGGCCAGTACGACGGCTTCAACTATCTGGGGCTGGGCGTGCTGGCGCTGCTGGCCGTCATGGTCGTCGTCGGCGCAGTGACTGCGGTAAAAAGTCCCCGCTGCCGCGACGGGCTGGCGCGCACGCTGCACCGCAACGCGTTTTTGCTCGTCATGCTGGCGCTGCTGACCCTGTTTGCCGCCAGCAATGTGCTCTGCTTTGATGACCACGAGCTGCTGACGATCCCGCTGCCGCAGTTTGTGCTGTCGCTCTGCGGCATCTTCCGCGCCAGCTCCCGGCTGTTCTGGCCGGTGTACTACACGGCGATGCTTGGCGGGCTGGTCTGGCTGCAGCGGGCGCTTGGCCGCTGGCTGCACAAGGAAGCACTCGTCCCGCTGACCGTGGCCGCCGTGGCGGCGGTGCAGCTGCTGGATATGACCGGCGTCATCGCCGAAAAGCACGCCTATATGACCGAGACCGCTGCGCGGCAGGATCCGACCCCCGCCGCTCTGGCCGAGCGCATCGGCGATTACGACGTCGTCATGATGGCGACCGACATGAACTACATGCGCAATATCCTGTGCACGGTTCTGAAATATGACGTTAAGACGAACGGCCGCGACACCAACACGGCGACGGCAGCTATGGTCGAGACGGAACTGTGGGCGATCGCCCAGACCGACGCCGTCGACAACGGCACCCTTGACCCGTCGATGCTCTACGTCACCCGCGACCCCGAACGCTTCACCAAATGGCAGGAGCTCTACGCCGACCGTGCCGATTTTGTGACGTGGGATCAGCAGGCCGCCGGTACCGAGGAATGGGCGGAGATCGACCTGTTCATGCTGCCGAAACAGTAAGATGAGGAATGACACGATGAAGCATTTTCGCCCGCGGCTGTCCCGCCGCGCTTTCTGGGTGCTCTGCGCCCTGCTGGTCTGCCTGCGTCTGGCGCTGACGGGCTTTCAGCAGGCGTACATCTGGGCGGGCGGTGCGCCGCTGGACGACGAGCTGATGTTCCGCGCGGCCAACCATATCACAGCCGGGCAGTGGCTGGGCGCGTATGATTATCTGACGCTGTCCAAGGCCATGTTCTTCCCGGTGTGGCTGGCACTGCTGCACGCGCTGCACCTGCCGTATCTTATCAGCGGCGCGGCGCTCTGGTGCGGGGCAGCGCTGCTGGCGACGTTTGCATTTTCAACGCTGTGGCGCAAAAAAGACCCCGCACAGGGCCGCGTGCTGACGCTTGGTCTGTTTGCGGCGCTGGCGTTTCTGCCGTCGAGCTGGGCGGCCTACACGCTGCGCGTCTACCGGGACAACATCTTTCCGGCGCTGTGTCTGTACTTCTTTGCGGGCATGGCGGGCATGGCGCTGCGCGCGGTGTTCACGCCGGAAAAGCTGCTCTGGCCGTGGCTGGCCGCGGCGGGCGCGGGTCTGGCCTGCGGCTATCTGGACCGCGAGGACGCCGGGCTGTTCCTGCTGCCGTTCGCCGCGGCGGCCACCGTCATTGTGGCCGTGGTGCTGGCGGGCAAGCGCCGCTGGAAGGCTCTGGCCGCGCAGGTCATCCCGTATGTCATGCTCGGCGTCGGCGTGCTGACCTTCTGCACCCTCAATTACACACACTACGGCGTGTTTGCGCTGTCCGACTTTTCGGAAGGCTCCTTTGCCGCGGCCATGGGCGCGATGATGCGCGTGGACACCGATAGCACTGCGCCCTACCTCTCCGTGCCCGCCGACGCCCGCGAGAAAATTTACGACGCTGTGCCGGAATTGGAGCCGCTGGCCTACTGGCTGGAGGAGGACGCCCAGCTGCAGAATGATTTCCGCGACCCAAATCTCGACGACTACCGCGCGGGCAGCTTCTATTGGGCCATCCGCCGCGCTGCGCAGTTTGAGGGCATCTACGCCGACGCTAAGACCGCCGACGCCTACTGGCAGACCGTGGCCGATAAGATCAACGCCGCCTGCGACGCGGGCACACTGCCCAGCCGCACCGGCAGGCGCGTGGCAACGAGCCAGCCGATCTCGGCGGCTTACGTCCCCTCGACGCTGGCCGAGACCTGGAACGGCTTTTGGCATGTGCTGGGCCTGCGGGACTGTGCGCCCTATGAGACGCTGCGGTCCATCGGCACCGAGGACGACTTTGCTGCCTGGTCCGGCTACCTGCACTGCGGCTTCAACAGCGCCGCCAACGCGGGGGAGGACACGCCCTACTACAGCCCATACCAAAAGACGGTTTTTGCCGTCATGCAGGGCTGGACGCGGGTCTGCAGTATTTTGCTTACGGTGGGCGTGCTCTGCGCCGTGCTGTGCCAGCTGGCAGAGCTTTTGCCGCAGCGGCGTCAAAAATGCACGGCACAGACCGTTGTGCCGTGGCTGCTGCTGTTTGGCATCTTCGGCATTGCGCTGCTGCGCTGTGCCATGATCGCCTTTGTCGAGGTGTCCAGCTTCGGCATCGGCACCAGCACGATGTACCTGGCAACGGTGCATCCGCTGCTGGTCCTGTACGCATTTGCCGGGCTGCTTTTGTACGGCAGACCGAGGAAAACTGACAAACGAAGGGAGAACGCATGACAGATCTACTGGTCATCGGCGGCGGCGCGGCGGGCCTGATGGCAGCCGGGGCCGCCTGTGCCCGCGGGCTGACCGTGACCGTGCTGGAGCACAACCCCAAGGGACCGGGCCAAAAGCTGCTTATCACCGGAAAGGGACGCTGCAACGTCACAAGCGACAGCGACGTGCGGGAGTTTCTGCCCTATGTGCGGCATAACGGGCGGTTTTTGTATTCGAGCCTTTACGCCTTCCCACCGTCGGCGGCCATGGAGCTGTTCGAGTCACTCGGCGTGCCGCTCAAAACCGAGCGCGGGCGGCGGGTATTTCCCCGGAGTGACCGTGCCGCCGACGTGCTGGCCGCGCTGCGCGATTATGCACGCGATACGGAATTCGTGCGCGGCAGCGCAAAAAAGCTGGTCATCGAGGACGGCGTCTGCAAGGGTGCTGTGACGGACCGCGGCGAGACGCTGCGGGCAGAAAACACGCTGATCGCCACGGGCGGCATCAGCTATCCGGCCACCGGCAGCGACGGCAGCGGCTACAGGCTGGCGCGGCAGGCGGGGCACACGATCATGCCGCCGCAGCCCAGCCTGTGCAGTCTGGTCAGCCCCGACCCGGCCTGCCGCCGCATGATGGGCCTGGCCCTGCGCAACGTTACGCTGACGCTGCTCTGCGACGGCAAGCCGCTGTTTACCGAGCAGGGCGAGGCGCTGTTCACCCACTTCGGCCTGTCCGGGCCGCTCGTCCTGTCGGCCAGCACCTACATTGAGGATATAACGAAGCACCGCTATATCTGTGAGTTTGACTTAAAGCCTGCGCTGGATGAAAAAACGCTCTATGACCGCCTGACCCGCGACTTTGCGGAGCAGGGCAGCCACAGTGCGCAGGGGGCGCTGGCAAAGCTGCTGCCCAACTCGATGCGCCCCGTCGCCGTCGAAAAGTGGGGCATCGACCCCGCCACGAAGGCCGCGCAGATCACGCGGGAGCAGAAACAGGCGCTCGTTGACCTGTGTAAGCACTGGCAGGTGCCGGTCAGCGCACTGGGCGATAAAGAGCACGCCGTCATCACCGCCGGCGGCGTCGATGTCCGCGAGGTAGACCCCAAGACGATGGCCAGCAAGCTGTGCGCGGGCCTGTACTTTGCCGGGGAGGTCCTCGACGTGGACGCCCGCACCGGCGGGTATAACCTGCAAATTGCCTGGTCAACCGCCGTGGCGGCAGCCAGGGCGCTGTAACCCCAGCCTTCCCCCAAAGGGGAAGGTGGCCCCGCAGGGCCGGATGAGGACAGACCTCATGGCAGCTGCACGGGAAGGAGAAACCACCCGGTAGGGGCCGGGCGTGCCCGGCCTGCGGCTCTGCGGCGGTAACCCTCTAACGGGCAGCCCCCGCAAGCTCTCCCCTCATCAGCCGCCTGCGGGCGGCAGCTTCTCCCCCAAAAGGAGAAGCCAAAGACGATTCTATTTAAAGGGATGATAACTATGATTTCCATCGCAATCGACGGCCCGTCCGGGGCCGGTAAATCCAGTCTCGCCAAGGCCCTCGCCAAAGACCTCGGCTATGTCTACGTTGACACCGGTGCCATGTACCGCTCCATCGGTCTGTACGCCGTCCGTGCGGGCGTTGACCCGCATGACGCCGACGCTGTCGCCGCACTGCTGCCGCAGGTCAAGCTCGGCATCCGCCTGATCGACGGTGCGCAGCACATTTACTTAAACGGCGAGGACGTCAGCACGGCCATCCGTGCCGAGGAGATCGGCATGGCTGCGTCCGCCGTGGCCGCACACCCCGCGGTGCGCAGCTTTCTGCTGGACACCCAGCGCGGCCTGGCCGAAAGCCAGAACATCCTGATGGATGGCCGCGACATCGGCACCGTTGTGCTGCCCAACGCCACGGTCAAGATCTTCCTGACCGCCAGCGCCGAGGCCCGCGCCCAGCGCCGCGCCAAGGAGCTGGCCGAGAAGGGCCAGCCCGCGGATTTTGCCACCGTGCTGGCCGACATCCGGCAGCGCGACTACCAGGACAGCCACCGCGCCGTGGCCCCGCTCAAACAGGCCGACGACGCCATTCTGGTGGACACAAGCAGCATCGGCCTGCAGGAGAGCTTTGACCTGCTCAAGAGCACAATTCTTGCGCACATCTAAGGGGGCTGACGATGCTTTTATACTGGATTCTGCTGCCCATCGTCTGGGTGCTGGCCCACATTCTGTTCCGGTTCGAGGTCATCGGGCGCGAGAATTTGAAGGCCGTCCGCGATGGGCGCGCCTACGTCATCGCACCGAACCACATTGCCAACCTTGACCCTGTCTTGATCGCTATAACGATATTTGACTGGAAGCGGCTGCGCATTCTGGCCAAGGAGGAGCTGTTCAAAAATCCGCTGGCCGGCTGGTTCCTGCGCTGCATGGGCGCTGTTTCCATCGAGCGCGGAAAGGGCGACACCACCACCGTCGAAAAGCTGACGAACGAGTGCAAAAATGGTACGGGCATCATGATCTTTCCAGAGGGGACCCGCACAAAGACCGGTAAGCTGGGCGTGATCAAGAGCGGCGCATTTGTGATCGCCGCCGCCTCGGGTGCGGACATGCTGCCTGTGCGCATCATCTACGGCACCAAGGACGGCAGGCTGCACCTTTTCTGCAAGGTGCGCATCGTCTTTGGCGAGCCGATCCCCGCCGCGGACCTGCAGATCAGGAATCAGAGCCACAAAATGGCGGAGCTGCGCCGTATGAAGAACCGCCTGCGCGACGAGCTGGAGCAGCTGCTGGCCGACAACGCCTTTGCCATGCCCGTCGTAGAAGCGGCACCGGAGCCGGAACAGCTGCCTGAAAAAAGCGAGTGAGCTGTAGGGGACGATGCTCGCATCGCCCCGCAGACAGAGCGGCAGCCGCAGCGTTCCCGGGCCGGTGACAGGCATCGGCCCCTACAACCTGTAAAAAGGAGCTTATCTATGGAGATTATCCGTGCCAAAACCGCCGGCTTCTGCTTCGGTGTGGACCGCGCGGTCAAGCTGACTTATGATTTATTGGCGCAGGGACGCAAGGTTGCGACCCTCGGCCCATTGATCCACAACGCCCAGGTCGTGGCCGACTTGGAGGCGAAGGGCGCTGTGACCTGCCCGGATATTGGCGCCGTGCCCGACGGGTATGAGGTCATCATCCGCAGCCATGGCGTGCCCAGAAGCGTCTATGACAAAATAAGCACACGCAGCCTGGCGTATCACGACGCCACCTGCCCGTTTGTTGCAAAAATCCATAAAATCGCGATGGAAGCGGACAAAAACGGTGCGCTTTTGCTTGTTGCAGGCGACGCCGACCACCCCGAAGTACAGGGAATTGTCGGCCATACAAGCGGCCCTGTGCAGGTTTTTGCCAATCTGGAGGAGCTGCAAAAATTGCTCCCCACGCTTTTGCAACAAGAATCCATCTACGTCGTCGCGCAAACGACATTTCGCGTGGAAAGTTGGGAAAATTGCAAAGCTTTTTTAAAAAAAGAGTGTACAAAAGCCAGAATTTTTGATACAATATGTAATGCAACGTGGGCGAGGCAACAGGAAGCGGAAGACCTCAGCCAAAAATGCGATCACATGGTCGTCATTGGTGGTCATCATTCTTCCAATACCCAAAAGCTGTTACAGGTCGCCGCGCGGCATACCAAGGCCATCAACGTCGAGACTGCTGATGAACTCGACCCTGCATGGCTTGCTGGTGCGGCGCGTGTGGGCGTGACAGCCGGGGCTTCAACGCCTTCGTCTATAATTGAGGAGGTACTTAACAGTATGAGTGAAGAGATCCGTGACGACATGAGCTTCGAGGAGATGCTCAAAGCTACCGAAGCCAATGCAAATGTTTACACCGGAAAGATCGTAAAAGCCAAGGTCATCAGCGTTTCCCCGACGGAGTGCATCGTCGGTGTCGACGGCTCCAAGCACACCGGCATTGTGCCCCTGCGCGAGATGAGCCATGACCCCAACGCCAAGATGGAAGACCTTGTTAAAGAGGGCGACGAGCTGGATCTGGTTGTTGTCAAGACCAACGATCAGGAGGGTGTTGACACCCTGTCCCGCGTCCGTTTTGAGGCCCAGAAGGGCATGAAGGACGTCTCCGAGGCTGCCGAGAACGGCACCGTTATGGAAGGCGACGTCATGGAGGCCAACAAGGGCGGCGTTGTTGTCAACGTCAAGGGCGTCCGCGTCTTTGTTCCCCGTTCTCAGGCCACCATGCGCCGTGACGAGGACTACACCAAGCTGGTTGGCCAGCACGTTCAGCTGGTCATTACCGAGTGCGCAGGCCGCAAGATCGTCGGCTCCATCAACAAGGTCACTGCCGAGGCCAACAAGGCCAAGCGCGAGGAGTTCTGGGCCAATGTTGAGGTCGGCAAGCAGTATAAGGGCGTTGTCAAGAGCCTGACCTCTTACGGCGCTTTCGTTGACGTGGGCGGTGTCGATGGCCTGTGCCACATCAGCGAGCTGAGCTGGAACAACATCAAGCATCCCTCCGAGGTCGTCAAGGTCGGCGACGAGATCGAGGTCTACGTCAAGAGCTACGATCCCGAGAACCAGAAGGTCTCCCTGGGCTACAAGAAGGAAGAGGACAACCCCTGGGTCAAGCTGGAGAATGAGGTTCCCGTCGGCACCGAGTTCACCGCTCCCGTTGTCTCCATCACCAAGTTCGGCGCTTTCGTCCGCATCATGCCGGGCATTGACGGTCTTGTTCATATCAGCGAGATCAGCAATGAGCGCGTGAACAAGGTCTCCGACGTGCTGAAGGTCGGTGACGAGGTCCGCGTTAAGCTGACCGCCGTTGACTTTGACCGCAAGCGCATCAGCCTGTCCATGAAGGCCTGCCTCGACGAGAACGGCGAGGACGCTGAATAATTCTTAGTCATTGCGCAACCGTATGGGGCCTGCCTGTTGTAACAGGCAGGCCCCTTTTTGTACAAGTAACCTGTAGGGGGCGGCGTCCTCGACGCCCCGCGGGCGGGCAGTGCCCGCCCCTACAAACGTAAAACGGGTACATCATGCAAAAACTCAAAGACATCATCCAAAAATACTATGAGGGTCTGGCCTACCTGTTTTTCGGCGGGGTCGCAACGCTGCTGAACCTGGTCGTCTTTGCGGGCTTCCAGGCGGCGTTCGGTACAGACTTTGCCGCGGGCATCGGCAATATTCTGGACAACTGCATCTGCATCCTCTTTGCCTATTGGACAAATCGCACGTTCGTGTTCAAAAGCGCGAACAAGGGCAAGGCGGCCTGGGCGGAGTTCGGACAGTTTGTCTCCTGCCGCATCGCCACGATGGTCATGGATCAGGTCATCATCTGGCTGGGCGTCAGCCTGCTGGGACCGCATGTCGCGTTTGCCGCGGCCAACGGCAAGCTGTGGGCCATGGGCGTCAAGCTGTTCAGCCAGGTCATCGTTATCGTGTCCAACTACGTTTTCAGCAAATTGTTTATCTTTAAAAAGAAGTAACGCATCATCCGGAAGGAGTATACCATGCTTATTTTTAAAGTGGCAAAATTTGTGCTCAAGCACCCGCTGCTGACCCATGGAGCCAGGCAGCTCGTGCACAAAAAACTACGTCCCCAAAAGGAGGCATCCCCTATGAAACAGAAAGTTCGCGGTCACGCATTCCGTCTGGTGGGGCTGATCCTGGGCATCATCGGTGCCACGGTCAGCATCACCTCCATCGTTTTCGCTGCCCTGGGCCTGCATCAGGCACGCCTGTGCAAACATTGTGAGAAAGGGGAAAATTTCCGGTGAAATACACGAAGGAAGAAATGCTGAGCAAGGTCGACCACACCCTGCTCAAGCCCGAGGCAACCTGGCCCCAGATCCGCACCCTCTGCGATGAGGCCATCGCCAACCACTGCGCGTCGGTCTGCATCAACACCTGCTACGTCAAGCAGGCCGTCGAGTATATGGCGGGCCGCGTGCCGGTCTGCTGTGTCGTCGGTTTCCCCCTCGGCGCTATGGACACCAAAAGCAAGGCATTTGAGGCTAAAACTGCCATTGAGAACGGCGCGTCCGAGGTCGATATGGTCATCAACATCGGCTGGCTGAAGAACAAGCAGTACGACGACGTCCGCAATGATATTGCCGCCGTCAAGGCTGCTGTGGGCGACAAGGTGCTGAAGGTCATCATCGAGACCTGCCTGCTGACCGACGACGAGAAGATCAAGATGTGCGACATCGTGCCCGAGGCCGGTGCCGACTTCATCAAGACATCTACCGGCTTCTCCACCGGCGGTGCGACCTTCCACGACATTGAGCTGTTCGCAAAGCACGTTGCGGGTCGCTGCAAGATCAAGGCTGCGGGCGGCATCTCCACCGTCGAGGACATCGAGAAGTTCCTCGACCTCGGCGCAGACCGCCTCGGCACCTCCCGTGCCGTCAAGCTGCTGACCTCCGGCGAGGCCGGCAGCGGGTATTAAGGGGATGCGGTGTTCCTTCTTTGCAAAGAAGGAACCGAAGAAATTCTAAACCAATAAATGCGGGAGACTGCTTTTCGTCAGCAGTCTCCCGCATTTTGTTTTGTGCAGTGGTAGGGGACGGCGTCCCCGACGTCCCGTCAGTTGGCAGTTGCCCTCCGGGCAGGGTGTAGGGCGGCCAGCCCTCTGGCCGCCGCAAGGGGCGTGTTGCCTTGTGGTGCGAATCTGTTTTTAAATGGGTGTGTGGGGGGGAGAGAAAAAAACATGACCGCGCCAACAAACTGAAAGTTTCCGTTGCTTGTCTATTTATATAAAGCCTCTTTTTTTTGCTTCTTCAATCAATATAGGTTGAATTAAAGGATATGTCCAATTTTCAACTAACTTATCTGAAATCAATATCTTCTCAATCTCACTATGTAATTCCTCAAATGAGTTAATGTCTGCAATAAATAACATTCCGAAAGTTTCATCATCAATATTTTCATTTACTCGTGTCTTTCCTTTAACAGAATACACACATATTGGTTCAATTCTAAAATCAACTGCTCCTGTTTCTTCTTGTAATTCTCTTTTAGCTGTTTCTAAAATACTTTCTCCAGGTTCTCTGTGACCTCCTGGTATTTCATAAGTCTCTCTTTCTTTGTGTTTACAAAATACCCACTTGTTATCTGTTTTGGATATTATCACTGCAAACTTCAAAAATTCATCTGCGACATTGTCATAAAATTTTACTTCTACCATTCTATCAATACCTCGTCAAATTCCGATTTATTGAACTAGGTTAAGTATATCATACTCTCCTGCAAAAGTACACCCCG
>ERZ840057.2492-NODE-2492-length-12594-cov-3.044900_pt1 | contig 12594 bp, 9 predicted proteins | sample MGYA00519907_ERZ840057 | MGnify/ENA primary metagenome ERZ840057 (study PRJEB31850, sample SAMEA3708862) | human gut metagenome | biome: human gut; feature: human-associated habitat; material: faeces | place: China | collected 2014 ...
GGCGATGAATAAGTTTATCTTTAATGAAGTGACGGTAGATATGGTGCTTCAGGATCTGATGGAACGTGGTATTCATGTGGCTGGCGGCGATCGGATTGGAAAGACAATCATCTTTGCACAGAATAAAAAGCATGCGGAGTTTATTCTGGAACGCTTCAACAAGCTACATCCCAATATTTATCCGGAAAAGAAGGGGATATTTGCACAGAGGGTAATTTGTGATGATGCATACGCCCAGACTGTAATTGATGACTTCAAGGTTGAAAATAAGCCTCCTTTTATTGCGGTATCGGTGGATATGATGGATACGGGGATTGATGTGCCGCAATGTGTAAATCTTGTATTTTTTAAGAAGGTACGTTCTAAGGCAAAATTCTGGCAGATGATTGGACGCGGCACTCGTTTGTGCAAGGGACTTACCTGCATGGATCCGATAGACGGGGAGTATACAGATAAAAGACGTTTCCTGATTTTTGATTATTGTGGGAATTTTGAATATTTTCGTGAACATATAGAAGGTTTTGTGTCGAAGGAGACGAAATCCTTAAGTGAAAATATTTTTGGAAAACAAATCCGGCTCATTTCTCTGCCGCAGGAAGCTTGCTATGCGGAAGGTACTTATGAAGAGTGGCGGAAGGAACTGATATCGGGATGCCATAATCAGCTTGTGGAGTTGGATCCGAAGCTGATTTCTGTAAAGCTTAAATTACAATATGTGGAGAAATTTAAACAAGAGACGGATTTTGACGTGATCAGTGAAGGGGATAAGGGAGAACTTTTACAGCATATTGCGCCGCTGGTGCATTTGAATGATGAAGATGAGCTGGCTAAACGGTTTGACAATTTTATGTATGGTCTGATGCTGGCTTCTATGGAACAGATGCCGTCTTTTAAGAGAGCGAAAAAGGTGCTTTGTGAGATTGCTGGTTTGCTGTCGCGCAAGATCAGTATTCCTCAGGTAAAAGAAAAACTTGATTTTATACAAGAAATTCAGACGGATGAATTTTGGAAGGTAAATGATGTTCTTCAATTTGAACGCGTCCGGCAGAAATTGCGGGAACTGATGAGGTTTTTGGATCAAGATCAGGGGGGCAGGACGATCACGACTCATTTGACAGATTCCATTATCGATCAGCAGGAGGGTGTCCAGTTAGATGCGGCATATGATTTTGAGGATTATCGGGAAAAGGTTAATCGATATATCGGGGAACATGGAAACACACTGGCGATTCATAAATTAACGCACAATATTAAGCTGACACAGGGAGATTATCAGGAGTTAGAGCGGATTCTCACGACGGAACTTGGCGGTAAGGAAGACTACCAGAGGGAGTTTGGAGATACACCATTTGGTCTGATGGTACACAAAATTGCCAAACTGGATCATGAGGCGGCGATGCAGGCATTTTCAGAGTTTATTAACGATCAGTCATTGAAAAACGGCACACCGCATTCTCGTTACTTTAGTGATGAGTTAGGTGTGCCAATTATTTTAATAGATATAGAACAAATGTTTGCTTTGCAAAGAGATGCATGGTATAATATAAATGTAAATATAGTGTATTACCTACGAAAGAAAAATTACTTTCGTAGGTAGAAGAAATGCGTGTTTTTTACAGTATCATTTTGCACAGTGTGCGAAATATCGAAAACAGAAAGCAGGGACCTTTATGCAGATTGTATCCAGCTATGGAGTAGAAATTAAAAAAAAGAATATACCGCTCCGCTCTACGCTGGATATTTTTCGGAAAGCAGTTTCCTATCTGATTCCGGTGTATGCAGAGATCTGGGAAGAACTTTCAGAAATCAAAAATCTACAAAAACGCTTTAATGAGGCGGAACATCTGGTACATGAGACAAAAAAGAATCATGCCAGATTTCCGTTTGACCGTCATTTTCCTAAGATGCCATCTTATCTGAGAAGAGCGGCGATTCAACACGCACTTGGAGCAGTGTCCTCCTATCAATCACGCCTTAGTTTGTGGGAAAAGGGAGAACTGAGGGGGAAACCGAAGCTGGTCTGTGAGAATCATGCGATGCCGGTATTCTATCGGGATGTCATGTATAAGGAAGCAGAACCGGGAGAAGATGTGGCACATTTAAAGCTGTTTGATGGGCGTGAGTGGAAGTGGTTTCAGGTAAAATTACTTCATACCGATATGGAATATCTGCGAAAAAAATGGAGCGGGAAAAAGGCATCTGCCCCTACTTTGGAAAGGAAACATCATAAATATTTCCTTCGGTTTTCATACACAGAGGAAGTAAGCTTATCAAAAACAGATGTAAAAGAGCAGGTGATATGCAGCGTTGATTTAGGAATCAATACGGATGCGGTCTGCAGCATCATGCGGGCAGATGGCACGATCCTGGGACGGAAATTTATCAATTTCCCCAGTGATAAAGACCATTTGTATCATGTGCTTGGCAGAATCCGCCGTTTTCAGAGGGAACATTCCTCCAGACAGGTCCAAAGCCGATGGGATTATGCAAAAAGGCTGAATATGGAGCTGTCCCGCAAAATAGCTGCGGAGATCACGAAATATGCCGCAGAGTATCAGGCAGGTGTAATTGTGTTTGAGTATCTGGAAATGCAGGGAAAAATATCCGGAAAAAAGAAACAAAAGCTTCATTTATGGAGAAAGCGGGATATTCAGAAGCTGTGTGAACACCAGGCACATCGGAATGGGATTCGTGTGTCCAGAGTCAGTGCCCGGAACACCAGCAGGCTGGCCTGTGACGGAAGTGGAGCGGTAGTGCGAAATCCGGAGAACCATAGACTTTGCATCTTTCGGACAGGAAAGCAGTATAACTGCGACCTGTCAGCATCCTATAATATCGGAGCGAGATATTTTATACGGGAACTTTTAAAACCCTTGCCGGAAACGGAAAGGTCTTCACTGGAGGCAAAAGTCCCTGCAGTGAAGCGTAGAACCTCATGTGTTTATGCAGATTTAAGAAAGCTTTATGTAGAAGTAAACAATTTAAAAGCGGCATAAATGCAGGCAGATATACAGCGGACTACCTGTAATGTGGAAACCAGCCGTATCCGGCATGGAAAAAGTGCGTATCCGCACGAATTCTAAGTTACTGGCGTATCCGCCGATATTTAGTCTTGCCGTTTAAAACGGCTGAGAAGCATGTGACTTTAGCCATGTGAGGTTCACAATGGGAAGTGCTGCACGATGACACAGTGGCAGTGAATTTTGCCGAAAAGCCCCGCCTTGTCAACTCTTAAAAAAGCTGATATACTGGACATAAGATTGTGAGAAAAGATGTCCGGAGAGAACATCCGGACACGGTAAAAATGAAATTTGACAGCGGGAAAGGAACGGCAGGATGTTTCGTCTTTGGGGAAAAATGATGAAGGAAAACCGGATGCTTAGGGATATTGTGATCAGCAACGGTGATTATACAATGTCGAGAACGGCGATGGTGTTTGACGCGATCGACCAGATTTGCTATGCCTTTGATCTGGGGCATCCGGTCTGGCTGGATAAGACGATCGAGGAGTTCAAACGCCACGATAAGGCGCGTTTTACCCAGGACAACTTTATCGAGAGCATCGATTTCGATTATCTGGAGATACAGGTGCTGGAAGAATAAAGGGCAGGCAGCCGTTACAAAAAGACAAAGACCGGGAGGGGCGAGATGGCACAGGCGATAACGGATGTGAAAACATTTCTGGAAGACGCCAGACAGGCAGTGGTGGAGCTGGCGGAGTTTGAAAAACAGGAGGAGACGCTTGCTCAGGAAGAGAAAAAGCGTCTGCGCGTGCTGGAGACGGAGCGGAAAGCGGTGGCGGATGCCGTGAATTCGACCGTGAAAAAGCGCCGGGATGAGATTGAAAAAAGCTATGACGATGAGCTTGGGAAGCTGCAGGATAAGCTGAAACGCACGCGGACACGCCGCGAAAAGGCGAAAAACCAGGGCATCAAGGAGCGGATTAAGGAAGAAACGCAGGAGCTTCACGCGCACAACCGAGAGCTTGCCGTGCGGATGCGGACGCTGTTCCAGTCGGATCGTGTTCCATTTGTCTGCAAAAGCCCACTGTACTATGCGCTGTATTTCCCGAGGGGATTCAAAGAATTTCTGACGGTGTTGATTACCTTTGCGATCTGTTTCCTGTTGATCCCGTGCGGCATCTACAAGCTGCTTCCAGAACAGAAGACTTTATACCTGGCGATGATCTACGGCGTGGATGTGGTTGTTTTTGGCGGACTGTATATCCTGATTGGAAACTGGACGAAGGATCGCCATCTGGCGGCGCTGCAGGAAGGACGTTCGATCCGCAGTCTGATCGCGGCGAACAACCGCAAGATCGCGGTGATCACCTCCTCGATCCGTCGGGATCGCAGTGAAGCGCTCTACGATCTGGAAAAATACGACGATGAGATCTCCCAGATGGAGCAGGATCTGGAGGAGACGGCGAAGAAGAAAAAGGACGCATTAAACACCTTCGAAAATGTGACAAAAACCATCCTGACCGATGAGATCACCAGCAACAGCCGTGCAAAGCTCGAACAACTCAAAGAAGGCCATCAGGAGGTCGAGAGCCGCCTGCACTATACCGAGACGGTAATCAAGGAAAAGAGAATCTTTATCACAGATACCTACGAGTGCTACTTAGGCAAGGAATTTCTGAATCCAGAAAAGTTGGACGCGCTGAAACATATTCTGGATAACAGCACAGCCGTTAATTTAAGCGAGGTCATCGCAGAATACCGCGAACGCGGCGGAAAGTAAAATGTGGAAATTATTTCATAAAAATAAATAATTAGATATAGGAACAACCAGAAAAAAGATGTGACACCGGGCGCTGTAAAGCTGCCTTCTGTCACATCTTTTTTCGTCCGTGTATATATCCTTCAATTTTCGCATAATTTCCTGCCACCCTGCCTATAATAAAGGTAAAACAACCCCTGTCCAACAGGCAGGGAGAAAACAGGACGGTGTGGGAGATGAACAGACGGGGACGCAGCCGGTTCGGTGGCAGTCCGGAGATATATTACTACAATTCAGCCCGCCGGGACGCGGTGGGAGAGTTGGCAGGGCAGTTAAGTGGGCTGATTCAGGAAGAAATGACCCGAAGGCATAAAAAGAAACTGGTTTTCCTCTGCATCGGCACGGATCGCTCGACCGGAGACAGTCTGGGACCGTTGATCGGATATAAACTCAAACAGGAACGGCGGCGCGGTACGCTGGTATTCGGAACACTTGATCGCCCCGTGCACGCGATGAACCTGGAACATTACGTACAGGTTTTAAAAAATGGGTACCCGGATGCGTTGGTGGTGGCGGTCGATGCCTCGGTTGGCGATGAAAACCACGTCGGCTATGTCACGCTGGGGCGTGGGGCTTTAAAGCCGGGGCTTGGCGTCTGCAAGGAGCTTCACGCGGTCGGAGATCTCTTTATCACCGGGATCGTGGCGGGCTGCAGCCATTACGATCCGATGATGCTGCAGAGTATCCGCCTGGCACTCGTCATGCAGCTGGCAGACTGCATCAGCGCGGGGATCGGGCTTGTCGAAAATTTTTGCCTGGATGCTGCCTCCGTTTGACAAATTTTGCATGCAATCGGCGTTATGATAGGCGGAAAGAAATTCATCATACTCCTGAAATTACGGAAAATCATGTTACTGTATTTGAGCAGGTATTTTCAGCACTGAAAATGCTGCACGGTGCAGCAATCAAATCATGGAAGCAAGTACAGACCCGGTTTCAGGAGAATCTATCATAGCGGGGTGAACATATGGGAGAATATTCTGGTTCCCGCGCAGAACTGCCGAAAAATATCCGGCAGATCGGCGAGCGGGATGAGGTGGTCCGGTTGTATGTGGAGGATTATGTAAACACGTATTTGAAACAGGTATATCCATCCGGCGGACCGGGACTCCGGGTCGGGCTGCTGCTCGGAAATTCGGATCCACAGCAGGAGGTTCCGTGCCTCTTTGTGGACGGGGCGCTGGAGATGGAGGAGGTTGTGCCGTCCGGGGAGAAGATTGTCTTTTCGGAGGCGGCATGGAAAAAGGCATACCAGCGGATGGAGGAGACATTTCCGAAAAAGACCGTGCAGGGGTGGTTTATCTGCGGCGCGCCGGGGTGTATGTTAAGTCCCCTGACCTACTGGCGGCTGCACAAGCAGTATTTCGGTGGGAAAAACCAGCTTATGTACATAAACAGCGGCGTGGACGGTGAGGCGGCATACTATGTGATGTCGGAGGACGGGTTTTACCGTTTGAAAGGATATCATATATACTACGAGAAAAACCAGATGATGCAGGACTATATGATTCTGCGGAAGGACGCCCGCCGGGTGGAGACAGGCACCGGCGATCGGGTGATCCGCGATTTCCGTAACCGGATGGAAGAGCGGCAGCAGGAGGCGGCGTCGCGTTACGGGACGATCCGGGCGCTGGGGACGCTGTGCGGCGTGCTTTCGGTCGCGGTGCTTGCCGGCGGCGTGGTGCTTTTCGGCAATTACCAGAAAATGCGCGAGATGGAGAGTGTGCTGGTATCCGTCCTTCCGGATGGTGTGCGGGGCACTGCGGACGGGAAAGAGGCGGTCACGGTGGAACAGCTCCGTGGCAGTGTGACGCCGCTTGAGAGCGGCGAGGCCGGCGCGGATGTGGATGCAGACGGAACAACAGCGGAGAACGGAGGACAGGCGCATAAATGGACACTTGAGAGCGCGGCGGATGGAGACACAGAGGGCACTGCCATAGCAGGCAGACAGAATGGACAGGCTTCCGGCGGGCAGAGCGAAGAGGACGGAAAAATGGCGGAGACGAAAGCCCCGTACATTTTGCCGGAGCCGGAGGCACAGCGCGACCTGCCGAATCCGGGCGGCAATTCGACGGCGGGACAGGACTATCCGGTCACAAACTTGAAGCCCGGCGGCACGTACACGGTCGGGGACGGGGAGACGCTCTATGGGATCTGTTTTAAGCTTTATGGCAATATCCGTCATCTGGACGATATCCTTGCGGTCAACCATCTGACCGATGAAAACCGCATTATCGCAGGGCAGACGCTGGTGCTGCCGGATGTGTCCGGAGAATAGCAAAAAGATAATGCCAAACCATCTAAAATAGTGTATAATCAAGATGGCAGTCCAGCTACAGGAGATAAAAAAATGAGTGAGATGAACCCGATTGAACGGGAACAGAAGAAAAAGCAGCTGAGAGGGCGTGTGATCGACACCGCCACGCAGGACATGTTTCCCCGCCGGGGCATAAGCCACGGGGAAAATGAGGAAGAGGTGGCGGAGAAAGCCGAGCGCCATTCCAGACGGAAACGTCTCCGCAGGGTGCTGACGGCGGTGTTAATCGCGGCGCTTTTGGCGGCTGGTTTTATGTATTATAAAGATAACCATGCCTACACGGACTATACGGTGGCGTGGGAAAAAGAGATTGCGGCGAGTGAGAGCAGCACGACGGAATTTGTCCCGTTTGGGGAAAATGTCCTGAAATACACGAAGGACGGAGCTTCCTATCTGGACAAGTCCGGCAAGGCGGTCTGGTCGATGAGTTATGAGCTGAAATCACCGATCTGCTATGTTAACGGCGATTATGCCGTGATCGGGGACCAGCAGGGCAATGATATTTATATTGTGGACAAGACCGGAAGCCAGGGACAGGCGACGACGCTTCTGCCGATCCTGCGCGTCAGTGTATCGGCATACGGCATCGTGGCGGCGCTGGTGGAGGACAGCAATGCTTCGTATGTGACCTTTTTCAAGAAAGACGGCAGCGAGCTTGACTGGGCGATCAAGACGGTTATGTCGGGAAATGGTTACCTGATGGACGTTTCCTTATCGCCGGATGGTACGCAGGTCATGCTTTCCGACCTGTATCTGCAGGACGGGGCACTCAAAAACCGGATTGTATTTTACAATTTCTCCGAATATGGAAAGAATTATCCAGACCGTCTGGTCGGAGGTTTTGATGAGCTGGGAGACAGCATCTGTCCGCGCGTCCGGTTCCTCGACGAGGATCACGCGTGTGCATTTGCGGATGATCAGGTGGCATTTTTCTCTTTGGAAAATGTAACAAGCCCGGCGCTGGTGCGCCAGGCGGAGATCGACGGGGAAGTCCGCGGCGTGGCATGGTCGAAGGACTATGTGGCGGTCATCTCGGACAACACCGAGGGCGGAAGTGAGAGCCGTTTGAGCATGTTTAAATCCGATGGAACCGCTATGGGTACGGCAGATTTCTCGTATTCGTGGCGTAACATAAATATACAGGGCGATTTCGTCATCCTAAATAACGAAAATTCCTGTCGGGTCTACAGTCTGTCCGGCAAGGAGCGGTTTGCCGGGGAGTTTGATTTCTCTGTGGCGCAGGTAACACGCGGCCGCGCGTTCAATTCACTGATTATCAGCGGCGGCGACCGGATGCGCGAGATCCGCCTCAAATAACACACGTTTAGTTTTTAAAATTAAGATACATAGCAGGAGGTTACTTATGAATCAGATTGACACATTATCCGTAAACGCGATCCGGATTTTATCCGCAGACGCAATCCAGAAGGCAAATTCCGGTCATCCGGGACTTCCGCTGGGATGTGCAGCAGCGGCTTATGAACTGTGGGCACATCATATGAACCATAACCCAGCTAACCCGAAGTGGGAGAACAGAGACCGTTTCATCTTATCCGGCGGTCATGGTTCCATGCTGCTGTACTCTCTGCTGCACCTGTTTGGCTACGGAAATCTTTCCAAAGAAGATCTGATGAACTTCCGCCAGTTAGATTCCAAGACTCCGGGACATCCGGAATATGGTCATACCGTTGGCGTTGAGGCGACGACCGGTCCGCTGGGCGCAGGTATGGGTATGGCAGTCGGCATGGCGATGGCTGAGGCACATCTGGAAAGCGTATTCAACAAAGAAAATTATCCGGTAGTTGACCATTACACCTATGTATTGGGCGGCGACGGATGTATGATGGAAGGCATTTCCTCTGAGGCATTCTCTCTGGCAGGTACCCTGGGACTTTCCAAGCTGATTGTTCTCTATGATTCCAACCGCATCTCCATCGAGGGAAGCACCGACATCGCATTCCGTGAGAATGTACAGGAGCGTATGCAGGCATTTGGTTTCCAGACGATCACGGTAGAAGACGGCAATGATATCGACGCGATCGGCAAGGCGATCGAGGCTGCAAAGGCAGATACCGAGCATCCGTCCTTTATCACCATCAAGACGGAGATCGGCTTCGGCTGCCCGGCAAAACAGGGCAAGGCGAGCGCACACGGCGAGCCGCTGGGCGTGGAGAATGTGGAAGCACTCAGAAAGAACTTAAACTGGCCGAGCGAAGAGCCGTTCTTCGTACCGGAAGAGGTATACAAAAACTACTCCGAGATCGCAGAGCAGAAGGCAGAGGTAGAAGCTGCATGGAACGTGATGTTTGCCGCTTACTGCGAGGAATATCCGGAGATGGAAGCGTTGTGGAACCAGTACCACGACGAGCACGCAGCAGAGAAATTTGCAGATGATGCGGATTTCTGGGCAAAGGGCGAGAAGCCGGAGGCAACCAGAGCGTTATCCGGAAAAGTCCTGAATTACATGAAGGACAAGCTGCCGAACCTGATCGGCGGTTCTGCGGACTTAGCTCCATCGAATAAGACCAATATGTCCGGCGAAGGAGATTTCTCCAAGGCAACACCAGAGGGAAGAAACTTACATTTTGGTGTCCGCGAGTTAGCCATGACTGCGATTGGCAATGGTCTGATGCTGCATGGTGGTCTGCGGGCTTATGTGGCAACCTTCTTCGTATTCAGTGATTATGTAAAACCGATGGCAAGACTTTCCGCTCTGATGGGAGTTCCGCTGACCTTCGTTCTGACTCACGACAGCATCGGAGTTGGTGAGGACGGACCGACCCACGAGCCGATCGAGCAGCTTGCAATGTTCCGCGCAATGCCGAACTTCCATGTATTCCGTCCGTGTGACGCGACAGAGACATCTGCAGCATGGCTCTCCGCAGCAACATCCAAAAAGACACCGACAGCGCTTGTTCTTTCCAGACAGAATCTCAATCCGATCCCGGGAAGCAGCAAGGAAGCGTTAAAGGGCGGCTATGTCATCGACGACTGCGAAGGAACACCGGATGCGATCCTCATCGCAAGCGGTTCTGAGGTTGATCTTGCGGTCAAGGCAAAAGCAGAGCTTGCAGGCGAAGGAAAGAAGATCCGTGTCGTATCCATGCCGTGTATGGATATCTTTGAGGAGCAGAGTGCGGAGTATAAAGAGTCCGTACTTCCGAAAGAGGTCAGAAAGAGAGTTGTCGTTGAGGCACTTTCCGACTTCGGCTGGGGCAAGTATGTCGGTCTCGACGGCGCTTATGTGACAATGAAGTCCTTTGGCGCAAGCGGCCCGGCAGCGAAGCTGTTCGAGAAATTCGGATTTACAGTTGAGAACGTTGTAAATACAGTAAAGACACTGTTCTAAATAACCCGAACGTGACAGTTCAGTCATGCAGCGATCCACATCGGAAGACCGCATGGCTGAACTGACACGGTTTTAAGGGCACGCGGGATCTGAAAACGTGTTTGAAATGGATCCGGCAGATTCAGGAAAAAGGGGAACACACATGAGCTTAAAGTGTATTGGGATCGATATCGGCGGAACAAGCGTGAAGCTTGGTATCTTTGAGGAAGATGGGACTCTTGTAAAAAAATGGGAGGTCCCGACAAGAAAAGAAGAGGACGGAAAGTACATCCTGGGCGATATTGCGGCTTCGATCCGCAGAACAGTGAAGGAGAGCAGACTTGAACTCTCTGATTTTTCCGGTGCGGGAATGGGATTCCCAGGACCGGTTCTTCCGGACGGACACTGCGAAGTGTGTGTAAACCTTGGCTGGAAAGCCGGAAATCCGCAGCAGGAATTAAGCAGACTGTTGGACGGAATGCCTGTAAAGAGCGGTAACGACGCAAACGTGGCGGCTCTCGGTGAGATGTGGCAGGGAGGCGGAAAAGGATATAAGAATCTCGTCATGGTGACACTCGGAACAGGTGTCGGCGGCGGCATTATCCTGAACGAAAAGATCTGGACCGGCGAGCAGGGCGTTGGCGGCGAGATCGGTCATATCCATGTGATGGAAGGCGAGAAAGAGGCCTGCAACTGCGGCGGTCACGGCTGCCTGGAGCAGGTTGCTTCCGCGACAGGGATCGCGAGAACTGCAAGAAGAATGCTGGCGGCAGACAGCCGTCCATCCAGCCTCAGAAGCTTAAAGAATATCAGCGCGAAGAATGTGCTGGATGCAGCAAAAGCAGGGGATGAGCTTGCGCTCGATTCCCTCAACAAGTCCTGCTATTACCTTGGCTGGGCTCTTGCGACGATCTCCATGGTTCTGGATCCACAGGCATTCCTGATCGGCGGCGGTGTATCCAAGGCCGGAACATTCCTGACTGATATTATTAAGAGGTACCACGATGAATTATCTCCGATGGCGACAAAGAAAGCGGACATCGTCCTTGCAGAGCTTGGAAACGATGCCGGGATCTACGGAGCTGCGAAGCTGATCCTCGGATAAAAGAAGAGAGAGTCCGGTAAAACGGGCTCCCTTTTTACTGCCGGAAAAGGATACGAAGCGTGCCTGATGTGCATAGGCCTTGAGTGTATGGGAGATAAAGAAAAATGTCCGCCATAAACGGACATATAAGACCCCTAAACATGAGGAGACCCCGGTCGCGACAACCGGGGCAATTATGAAAAATCTATGTGCAATTTGTCTAGTAAGCAAAGCCAAATGACTTTTTGTTTATGCAATAAGTATAAAAAACAAATATGAACAAATTGTGAACGCACTATGAAGTTATTGTAACACATTCCTATTTGTACGTCTGAGAGAAACGCAATAGAAGGAGAAGATCAATGGCAACTGAAGGACTGAAAAAGACACTTGTCCTGGGACACAGAAATCCGGATACGGATTCCATCTGCTCAGCCATCTGCTATGCAGGTTTCAAGCATCAGCTTACCGGCGAGAACTATGAGCCGTGCCGTGCCGGAAATGTAAGCCCGGAGACACAGTATGTACTGGATTATTTTAATTTAAAGGCGCCGCGCCTTGTCGAGAACGTAAAGACGCAGGTCAAGGATATCGAGATCCGCAAGACAAAAGGCGTATCCCGCGGAATTTCTTTAAAGAACGCATGGGGACTCATGCAGGAGAATAATGTCGTAACAATCCCGTGTGTCACGGAGGAAGGTCTTCTGGAGGGCGTGATCACCATCGGTGATATCACCAAGTCCTACATGAACTTATATGACAGCAGCATTATTTCAAAAGCGTGCACAAAATATGCCAACATTCTGGATACGCTGGAAGGAAGCATGGTAGTCGGTGACTCCGAGGCATATTTTGATCGCGGAAAAGTCCTGATCGCGGCTGCAAACCCGGATTTAATGGAGAACTATATCGAGAAGTATGACCTTGTCATTCTCGGAAACCGCTATGAGTCCCAGCTTTGCGCGATCGAGATGGAAGCAGGCTGTATTATCGTCTGCGAGGGCGCAGGTGTATCCCTTACGATCCGCAAACTGGCACAGGAGCGCGGCTGTACCGTCATCACAACTCCGTATGATACCTACA
>ERZ840057.2493-NODE-2493-length-12593-cov-20.067315_pt1 | contig 12593 bp, 12 predicted proteins | sample MGYA00519907_ERZ840057 | MGnify/ENA primary metagenome ERZ840057 (study PRJEB31850, sample SAMEA3708862) | human gut metagenome | biome: human gut; feature: human-associated habitat; material: faeces | place: China | collected 2014 ...
CCGGGTCGATCTGTTTCATGCCGCCGTAACGGCTGCCCATGCCGGCAGCCATGACGACCAGTACCGGTTTATTCATCTGCAATTCCTCCTGTATCTGCCGGGGTTTCCGGCATTGTAGCGTTCTGAGGCTATTATACACTGCTTCGCCGCCGGTGGCAAGGCACAGAGGGGGGGAAGAGGATCAGAAATGCGCGCCGCGTGCGCTTTGCGCATATTCAGCGGAAAAATTCTTTTTTAATAGCGCAATGCCGGAGCGTCTGCGGACGCTCCGGCATTGCATTTTCACGGGAGAGGGCGCGGCAGGGCAGCTCCATCTATGAAAAAGGAGATCGGAAACGCCCGCAGGCGTTTCCGATCTCCCAAATCAAACTGTTTTTCCGCTCACCCCAGCTGGCTCTGGGTCAGGGACAACCGCTGGTAGGCGATGCGCGGGGTGCCGTCCTCCACATGGATGATGCCGCAGCGGGTAAAGCCCTCGCTTTCCAGCAGATGCTGCATCACCGTGTTGTCGGCGTGGGTGTCGGCACGCAGGCTCTCGCAGTGCTCCAGACACCACTCCACCACTGCTTTGCCCACGCCCTTGCTCTCGCCCGCCGAAGCTAGCCGGTGCAGCGTGCCATAGGGCAGGGTGTCGTTGAGCCACTGCCCGTCCTCAATGACCTTGTAAGTGGGGTCCTCGCCAAGGATAAAGGCAAACACCGCCTGCATCTGGCCGTTTACCATGTACACGAACAGCCGGTTGGTGTCGATATCCTCTTCCAGCAGCTCCGGGCTGGGGTAGTTGTCCCCCCACTGGGTGGGGTTGCCGTTTTTCGCCATGAAATCCCGCGCACGGGCATAGACTTCAAGGATCTTTGCCATATCCGCTCTTACTGCTCCGCGAAACATATCGTCTCATCCTCTCTCGCCCGCGCCCTGCCGCGCGGGGTACATTTATTTCAGTATAACACAATTTTCCATAAAGCACCAGATTTTTCTCCATTTTGCGGCAAAAACAGACCGCCGTGCGCGGGGCGGCAGCACGGCGGTCGGGGGCAGCAAATCAAAAGAGGGCTTCATGCGGTGGGGCGGCGAGGAGCGACGCCGGTGCGCACCAGCCGGTACTCCCGGGGGCTCAGGCCGTAGCGCTCGTGGAACAGGCGGTAGAAGTAGCTGGTGTTCTCGTAGCCCACCTGCGCAATGATCTGCTGGATGTTCAGATCGCTGCGGCGCAGCAGCCGCGCGGCAGTTTCCATGCGGTGCTTTTGCAGCAGCTCCTTGTAGGTACGCCCGGTCTGGGCGCGCACGCACTCGCTGACATACGCCAGCGAAACACCATAAGCCCTTGCCACGTTGGAAAGGCTGGCCTCACGATAATTTTGGGTGATCTCCTGCAGCGCCGCCTGCACCAGTGCATCGCGGCTCACGGCCTCCATGCGGGCTTGCTGCGGGGAGCGTTCAAGCTTTGCCATCATTGTATCTGTCCTCCGTAACGGTGCGGCTGGCGGGGGACTGGGGGAAGCCGGAACCACCCGCCGCACGATAACTGCGGAGCCCCTTCCGGGCTCTTATACCCTGAATACGAATCACCCGCCGCAAACATTGCAGAAAAGATAAAAATTTTTTAGTCAATTTTGGTTGTAGGGGGGAAGAGGACGATTTGGAATGCGCTCCGCGTTCGCTTTGCGCATCTTCAGCGGAAGAATTATTTTAAATTTCGCGTTTGTCGCGCTCTGCGGAGCGCTCCAAACGCATTTTCACGGGAGGGGTTGGAACGAACTCCCTCACGCAGAAAAAGGCTGCCCGCCAATTGGCAGACAGCCTTTTCCAGAAGAAAATAAGGAAAACACGCGCCCAAAGGGGCTGGGTGAGTATCAGAACATACTTTCATCCTTGTAGCGCCCGGTGCGCACGAACTGCACCCACTCGGCTACATTCACAGCGTGGTCGCCGATGCGCTCCAGATACTTGATGACCATGAGCAGATCCAGCGCGGCGTCCACCTTGGCGGGGTCGGCGGCGATCTCCTGTGCCAGCGTGTGCTTGATGGCGTTGAAGTCGTAGTCCACGGCGTCGTCTGCGGCGATGACGCGGCGTGCGGCGATCTCGTCCTCGGCGGTCAGGGCATCCATGGCGTCCAGGATCATCTGGTAGGCCTTGCGTCCCATGGCAATAGCCTGACTGACAGCGGGGTCTCTCTCCTTACGCACGGTGACGAGATGTGGGATGATCTCCGCGATATCCGAAGCGTGGTCGCCCATGCGCTCGATATCGGTGACCACCTTCATGGCGGTGGAAATGTGGCGCAGGTCGCCCGCCACCGGCTGCTGGCGCAGCAGCAAGGTCATGCAGCGGTGCTCGATGTCCCGCTCCATGTTGTTGATGCGGTCATCCCCCTGCACGATCTTCTGGGCGGCTGCGGTGTCGGCGGTGCACAGCGCTTCCAGCGCGTTCTCCACGGCCTCGGCAGCGTTCTGCCCCATCTCCACCAGTGCGGTCTTGAGGGCTTCCAGATCGCTGTCGTATTGTTTGCGAATGCTCATTGCTTTGTTCCTCCCTGCATTAACCGAACCGGCCGGAGATGTAGTCCTCGGTGCGCTTGTCCCGGGGCGTGCTGAAGATCTGGTTCGTGGGGCCCACCTCCACCAGCTCCCCCAGCAGGAAGAAGGCGGTGCGGTCGCTGATACGGGCAGCCTGCTGCATATTGTGGGTAACGATGACCACAGTGTAGTTCTTTTTCAGCTCGTTCATCAGCTCCTCCACCTTCATGGTAGAGCCGGGGTCCAGCGCGCTGGTAGGCTCGTCCATCAGCAGCACCTCGGGCTTGACCGCCAATGCCCGGGCGATGCAAAGACGCTGCTGCTGCCCGCCGGAAAGGCCAAGGGCGCTCTTTTTCAGGCGATCCTTCACCTCGTCCCACAGGGCGGCACCCCGCAGCGAGCTTTCCACCAGCTCGTCCAGCTCGGCCTTATTGCGCACGCCGTGCAGCTTGGGGCCGTAGGTGATGTTGTCGTAGATGCTCATGGGGAAGGGGTTTGCCTTCTGGAACACCATGCCCACACGGCGGCGCAGGTCGGTCAGCTCCATCTCGCGGGCAAAGATATCCGCGCCCTTCAGCCGCACATCACCCTCGATACGCACACCCGGCACAAGGTCGTTCATGCGGTTGAGGGTCTTTAAAAAGGTGGACTTTCCGCAGCCGGAGGGGCCGATGAGTGCGGTGATCTCCCGCTCGCCCACATCCAGCGAAATGCTCTTCAGCGCCTTGAAGTCGCCGTACCAGAGGTTCAGATCCTTTGCCGATATCACCGGCACATTCGTGTTTTCCATAGAGTACCTCTTTATTTTTACTGCTTCTGTTTCAGTTTTGTTTTTGCCAGACGTGCTGCCAGATTGATGAGCAGCACCAGCACCAGCAGCACTGCGCCGATGCCCCATGCGGAGGTGAAATCGCCGTCCTCAAAGGCGCGCAGATACAGCAGCACCGACAGGGTGGCGCCGTTGGAGGTGTAGGCCTTGAACACACTCTTGGCGATCACCTCTGCCGCACCGGCGGTGAACAGCAGCGCAGCGCTTTCGCCCACGATGCGTCCCACAGCCAGAATGCAGCCGGTGACGATGCCGTCGATGCTGCAGGGCAGCACGATGGTGCGGATGATGTGCCACTTGCCCGCGCCCAGACCCATAGCACCCTCACGGTAGCCCTGCGGCACCGTTTTCAGGGATTCCTGGGTGGTGCGGATGATGGTGGGCAGGTTCATGATCACCAGCGTCAGGCTGCCGGAGAGCAGGCAGGTCTGGAAGCCCAGTGTCTGGGCGAACACCAGCATCCCCACCAGACCGTAAATGATACTGGGGATGCCCGCCAGCGTCTCGTTGGTGAACTCGATCACCGAGATGACCTTGCGGTTCCGGGCGTACTCGGTCAGGTAAACGGCCGCGCCCACACCCAGCGGCAGTACGATCAAAAGCGTCAGCAGGATGACATACAGCGTGTTGAGGATCGCAGGCAGGATGCCGTCCGTGCCCTTGAGCACACTGGCGGTGGTGGTCAGGAATTTCCAGCTGATGTGCGGGATGCCGCGCACCAGCACCATGCCCAGAATGCCTGCCACCAGTACGATGACCAGCACAGCCGAGGCCCAGACCAGAGCGTTCATCACGCGGTTCCAGGTGCGGCGGGAGGCAGAAGCACTGTTATTCATCGCGCTTTCCTCCCTTCAGCACAACATTGAGCAGGATATTGATGCCCATGATAAAGACGAACAGCACCAGCGCAATGCTGAACAGCGCCTGTTTCTGCAGGCCGCTGGCGTAGCTCATCTCCTTGGCAATGGCGGTGGTCAGGAAGGTGACGCTGCGGAACAGGCTGTCCGGCATGTTGGGGCTGTTGCCAGCCACCATCATCACGGCCATAGCCTCGCCGATGGCACGGCCGATGCCCAGCACGATACCGGCGGCAATGCCGCTCCTGGCAGCGGGGACGCTGACCTTGAACCAGGTCTCCACATCCGTTGCGCCCAGAGCCAGGCTGCCCTGCTCGTACTCCGGCGGCACAGCGTTGAGCGCTGTGACCGACACCGACACGATGCCGGGCAGGATCATCACCGCCAGCACCACGATGGCGCTCAGCAGGCAGGCACCGGAGGCCTTGCCAAAGGCCCTGGCCACGGCGGGCACCAGCACCTGCATGCCCAGCAGGCCGAACACCACGCTGGGGATGCCGCTCAGCAGCTCAATGGCGGTCACGACCACGGTGCGCACCTTCGGGCCTGCGGCCTTGGAGAGGAACACCGCCGTCAGCAGGCCAATGGGCACACCGATCACGGTGGCACCCAGCGTGCCGTAAACGCTGGACAGGATGAAGGGCAGGATGCCGTAGGCCGGGTCGGCGGCGGTGGAAGCCCACCGGGTGCCGAACAGGAACCGGAACAGCCCGATCTTCTGGATGGCAGGCACACCGGAGAGGACCATGTACACCGAGATCAGGAGCACACAGCCCACCGCCAGGATGCCGCAGAGGAAGAAGATGAAGTTCATCACCGCTTCCAGCCACTCAGCAGGAGTTCTGGGGAGAGAAATCTTTTTGTTGTTCATAGCATCATTGCTTTCCGCAATTACTCATTCACAGGAACAGCACCGGCAGTGCGGATCAGGTCAGCAGCATCGGCACTGGTGGCAAAGTCGAAGAAAGCCTGTGCCTGCTCAGACAGGGTGACAGACTTGTTGGTGACGAACACGAAGGGACGCTGCACCTCGTAGCTGCCGTCCTTCACGGTCTCCTCGCTGCACTCCACACCGCCAACGGTGACCATCTTCACGGTGTCGCCCACAGCGGACAGAGAAGCGTAGCCGATGGCCAGAGGGTTGGCCTCAACCGCGCTGATGACAGCGCCGGTAGCGGTCAGCTCCTGCGCGTACTTGCAGCTGTCCTTGACATCCACGATGCTCTCAAAGCCATCACGGGTGCCGGAGCCAGCCTCACGGCCGATCAGAACGATCTCGCCGTCGTCGCCGCCCACCTCAGACCAGTTGGTGATCTCGCCGGTGAACATCTGTTTGAGCTGGTCAACGGTCAGGTCCTCCACCTTGCTTGCATTGTTGACGATGATGGCGATGCCGTCCAGAGCGATGGTGGTGCCATCCACGTCAGCCTTCTCGTCGTCCTTCAGGGCACGGGAGGACAGGCCGATGTCCAGGGTCTTATCGGTAGCACCGGTGATGCCTGCGCCGGAACCGGTGGGGTCGTAGCTGACGGTGACACCCGGCTCCACCTCGGCAAAGCCCTCGGTCAGGGCTGCGATGACGTTCTTCATAGAGGTAGAACCGCCGGTAGCCACATTGCCGGACAGGGTGCCTGCAGCGGTCTCAGCAGCGGCAGAAGAAGAGGTGGACTCCGCAGCAGAGGATGCCACAGTGGAAGAGGCTGCGCCGCCGCAGGCGGTCAGAGCCATAGCCGCAGCAGCAGCGCCGCAGACAGTGATAAACGAACGACGAGTGATCTTTTTCATAACCCTTTTCCTCCAATAAATGCCGGAATGCATTTCCGGCCGATGTTTTCTTGTTTCTATGTGTTTTCCTTGGGAACGGCCTTATTGTACCGCACCGCCATGCGCGCTGCGACCATATACGCGCAAAATGGATGTAAAGCTTTGCAGACCGTTTTTGCGGGCGTGTCAGCGCTGTGTAAAGCCGGGATGAAAAACCTGCACTCGGATTTTACAAACAGGATAAATATGCCGAAAATGCCATTTTCTGGCTGGATAAAGTGACAAAAAAAGAAGGCGCTCTCTATGGAGCGCCTTCTTTTTTGATCGCTGTCTAACGTGATCTGCGTTTAAAATCACTCTGCGGGCGTCGGGTCTGTATTCAGCACAAGGAACGTTTGATCCTTTTGTACGATATACAGCTTTCCCTCTACATTGTTGAGCTTGACCGTTACCTCCACCGGGGTTCCGGCGGCGATCTTCTTATAGGCTTCCTCTGTCGGGATCGTCATTTCGACCTCGACGGTCGCCTTGCTCATAAACCAATTCAGGCCTGCAAAATTCGACATCTTAAGGCTGCCGGTCGGTTTGTCTGTATTCAGAGAAACCGTGTCGATCTTACCCGTAAACATTCCTTTACAGGGCAGTTCCTGGAATGTGCCTCCCGCATTCTTATCAAATGTAATATCTGCCTTTGCCGTGATCTTATACGAAGAGCCGCCGGTGCCCTGTACTTCTGCATGTGTATTCGCACTGTACAGTTTCACCGTATATGCGCCCAGCTTCACCTCATCGGCCGCAGCACTTCCACCGCCGCAGCCGACCAGCACGCCGGACAAAGAGATTGCTGCAGCCGCAGCTGCTGCGCTCTTCATAAAGGTACGCCGGGTCATTTTTTCTGCCATAATATTGCCCTCCTCTAAAAGCGTTTTGCTGTGCTTTTAGCGTACCACTTTTTGGGAGTCTGTCAACAAAAATATGACAAAAAGGCGCTCTGTACACATAATTTGCACAGAGCGCCTTCTGCTCAGCAGTATTTTGTTCCGTCCGGGCAGTAGAACTGCACGTACTTCTGCCACTCGGTCTCGCTGATGGTGCGGCGGTAGCAGTCCACCAGTGCATCCACGGCCTGCCGGTCCGCAAAGGTACCGGCACCCGGGCAGTCCAGCACCAGAATGCGGAACCATGCATCGAACAGGTGCTCGGTGAAGCCGGTGTCCCGGGCCCCGCACCGGGAGTAAAAGCCCAGCCGCCGCACAGCCATAGCTTCGTCCTCTGCCTTATCCGGGCATTCGGCCTCAATGAGGATGGCCTGCGCACCGCGCTCGTGCTGCGGCAGGTCGGCCAGCAGCTGCGCGCCCAGCCCTGCAGAACGGTATTCCGGCAGCACGGCAAAGTAATCCAGCTGGCTCACCCTGCTGCCTGCCGGGCGCACCATGAGCAGGTACGCCGCCAGTGTTTCGCCGTCGAACACGCCCCATGTGTGGGCTGTGCCGTCCGCTTCGCTGTTCAGGATCATGCTCAGGGGCTTTAGCTCCGTGGGCGGAAAGTCCCGCCGCATTTCGTCCAGATAGACCCGCGTCAGTTCTTTTTCGTTCAGTTTCCGCCAGCTGTACACTTTGCTCATGGTTTTTCCTCCCGTATCTGCCTTTTGAACCAGTATAGCACACTCCGCGCGGGAACGCAAAAAGCCGCCGGGAGCGGCAGGCTCTGCCCTTCTCCCGGCGGCTTTTATGGGAATGCAGGAGCAACCAGTCTCCCGCACAAACTCCGTTCAGAATGCTGTGTGCGTTACAGCATCTTCTTCAGCTCGTCGTACACGAACTGGACCTTGGTGCCGATGATCACCTGGCAAGCGTTCTTGCTGGGGCGGATGACACCGGCAGCACCAGCGGCCTTGACAGCCTTCTCGTCCACCTTGGCGTTATCCTTGACCTCAAAGCGCAGACGGGTTGCGCAGTAACCAACTTCCTTCACGTTCTCCTTGCCGCCGACAGCAGCCAGAACAGCGGAAGCGACTTCGGTATAGTTGTTGTTTGCCAGAACGACCTTCTTCTCGGCCTCTTCGTCCTCGTCCTCACGGCCGGGGGTCTTCAGGTCGAACTTGGTGATGGCAAAGTAGAACACTGCGTAGAACACCACGAAGGCTGCGATGCCCAGAGGAATGATCATCCAAGTCTTGGCAGCTGCGGGCAGGGAAGCGGAGAAAACCAGGTCCGTTGCGCCTGCGGAGAAGCAGAAGCCAGCGCGGAAACCGGAGTAGTAGGTGATAATGGTGAAAATGCCGTACAGAGCAGCATAAACAACATACAGGGGGAAGCACAGGAACATGAAGCCGAACTCAAACGGCTCGGTAACGCCGCAGACGAAAGCGCAGATAGCGGCGGAAACAACCAGACCGATAGCAGCCTTCTTGTTCTTGGCGGTGCGGACCATAGCCAGTGCAGCGCCGGGGATACCGAACATCATGCAGGGGAAGAAGCCGGACATGTACATGCCAAGGTCCCAGCCCACGTCAGCACTGGTCTCGCCAGCCCAGAAGTGTTTCAGGTCGCCCAGGCCGATGGTGTCAAACCAGAACACGTTGTTCAAAGCGTGGTGCAGGCCGGTGGGGATGAGCAGACGGTTCAGGAAAGCATAGATACCTGCGCCGATGCCGCTCAAACCGGCAATGCCGTTGCCCAGAGCAACCAGAATGCCGAAGATAACGGGCCAGACGAACAGCAGGATGACGGAAACCACGATGGAAACCAGGGCGGTCATGATAGCAACGCTGCGCTTGCCGCTGAAGAATGCCAGCCAGTCAGGCAGCTTGGTGCTCTTGAACTTGTTGTAGCAGGTGGCGCCGATGACAGCAGCCAGGATGCCGATGAAGGAGTTGCCGGCGATCTTGCTGAAAGCAATGTAATCAACGGTGCCCTCTTCCAAGGTGGAACCAACAGCAGCGCGGATGGTGCCCACAACACCGGGGCTGAGCAGCTGCTGCATCATCAAAAAGCTGACCAGACCAGCCAGACCGGCGGTGCCGTCATGGTCGTCTGCCAGGCCGACAGCTGCGCCGATGGCGAACAGCCAAGCCATGTTATCGATCAGAGCGCCGCCGGCCTTGACCAGCAGGAAGCCGATCGTGTAAGCAGCACCGGTAGTAGCGCCTTCAGCACCCATAACGGCGGGAGCCAGAGCGTAGCCAATACCCATCAGAATACCACAGACGGGCAGCGCGGCAACAGGCAGCATCAACGCCTTGCCGAGCTTTTGCAGCCATTTCATCATAAGATACATTCCTCCTAATACGGACGTATTTTGCCGGGGTGAAGCTAATGCCCCCGGTGGGGATTGCAAAACCGCTCTGGTTAGCAAAATTCCCGTTCATGCAGTGGTAAATAGGAACATTGTTTGCGGTGTAACAATCTGTTAAATCTATTTTAACATATTTTCAATAAATTGCAAATGTATTTTGTCAAAATAGCACAATGCCGAAAAAACAAAGGTGACTTTGGTTATATTGCTAAAAATATAACGCATTTTGACCGAAATTTGAAAGAAAGACAGGTGCCCCGGCGCTTTAACGAAACAAAGAGATAGATAAAGATAACATAAAGTGAGCGTTTTTTGCTAAAATATTGCAACAAAAATACATTTGAAAAAACTGTACAAAAACGCATTTCTGTAATATTTAGCAGCTGAAACAGGCAGCTGCTGGTGCAGGGCAAAAAACGTGCGGTGCGGCTGGCGGGCGGGGCGGAAAATGTGATGTCTGCCATGGTAAAACTTTTGTGCAGCAGGTACGGGCAAATCAAGAAAAAAGGAAATAAAAAATCCTGGGACGCCGTAAAAACGGCACCCCAGGCAAACGGAGTTGAAAATGGCAAAATCAGTTGTTGGCGCTGAACAGCTGGGGCGCAGCCTTGTACAGCAGCACCACGGCAATGGTGGTCATAATACCTTCCGGCAGCATGTAGGAGCCGTTGTAAGTCAGGCTGTAGATCCACGCGGGCAGACCATCGCTCAGGTTGCCCCAGATCAGCACGCCGGACAAAAAGCTGCACAGGAAACGCAGCACGCACACGGCGGCGGAGCCCACGGCCACGCCGATCAGCTTGTTTTTGAACGGCTTGGCAAATACGCAGGCAAGCCCCAGAAAGGAGAAGGCCAGCACATAATCCAGCAGGATCATGCCCACCAAAGGCAGCAGGCCGGGCGCCGGGGGCGCATAAAAGCCCAGCAACATCTGCAGCAGGCTGTTCACAAAGCCGGTGAACAGGCCCCACTTGACCCCGTGGCGGAAGGATACCAGAATGAACGGCACCATGCTGAACAGCGTGATGGAGCCGCCGTTGGGCAGCTCATAGATTTTGATGTTGGCCAGGATGGTGCCCAGCGCAATCATCAGGGCGCATTCTACCATAATGCGCGTTTTGGTGTAAGAGGATGACATATACATACCACTCCTGAAAAATAGTACATAAAAACAAGAAAAGCGCCCGCAGGTACAGCGGGCGCCAAAAGCGTTGTGAGCAGTATATAACCACAGCAAAACTTCCTACGCCGGCATTACCCGGATCAGGTATAGGGTGCTCAAAACACAGTTGCTTTGATCTCAGCCGGAGATGCCCTCCAGCGCCCCTGTTCTTATGTCCGGTTCCCAGTATAGCAGGAAATGCCGGTTTGTCAAGGCGGAAAATTACTCGATCTGCCAAATTCCGCCGCTTAACGGTGCAAGGTCCAGCGCAAGCCATCCGTTGGCAATGGGGCGGGGAGCATTATCCACCCAGCCCGCGGCAAACAGCGGCAGGGCACAGCTGCCCCAGCCCGGCTTTAGCCCAAACCCCTGTACGGCCTGTGTGCCGGTGTTCAGGGCGCACAAAAGTGTTTCACAGCCGGCCTGCAACGTAAAGCCCAGCACGCCGGTGCTTGCATCCTGCGCGGTCCAGGCAAAGCTTTGGGGCGCATACAGCGCCGGGTGTGCCAGGCAGAAAGCATTCAGCGCCTTACTGTAATCAGCCAGGGCGCGGTGTCCGGCGTCCGCCAGCATAGCCCAGTTCGGCTCCCGGCCATCGGTAAAGGCATCCGGCTGGCCGAACTCCACCCCCGCAAACAGCAGGCTTTTGCCGGGGCGGGCGGCCTGTAATAACAGCAGCAGCCGCATCTGGGCCAGCTTTTCTTCTGCATTGCCATACAGGCGGGTGAAAATGCTGGCGGGGTGGTTTTCATCGTGGCTCAGCGCGTTGATGCCCTGAACCGCGCCAAAGGGGCCAAAGCTGCCGCACAACTGCCGGAACAGAGCGCTGCGCCCGCCGAACGGCGCGGCAAAATAGGCCAGCGTATCCTGTGTCCAGCCGATCTCCCACACATAGTCAAAGCCCAGCCCGCCGCTGGCGGTATCGGAGGTGGCGTTCATGGAACCGGCGCTGTCCTCTGCCACCAGCATGCAGCCGGGGAACCGCGCGTGCAGCCCGGCAGTCAGCGTTTTGAAAAACTCTGCTGCCTGCCAGCCGTTGGGGCAGTGGTACAGCGCGTTGCCGATGGCATCCACCCGCAGGCCGTCGCACCGGCACACCTGCAGCCAGAACGCCGCCGAACTGAGCAGAAAGCTGCGCACCGGCGGGCTGGCCAGATCAAAGTTCAGGCTGCCCCAGTCGCTGGGGCCGGATTCAAATAAAGGCGCACCGTCAAAACAGGCCAGGCGGTCGGCATCCGGCGCAAAATGGACCGGCACAAAATCCATCAGCACGGCAATGCCTGCGGCGTGCAGGGCATCCACCAGCGCGGCAAAGCCTGCAAACCCGCCAATGCGCTGGGTGGGGGCAAAATACCCGCACCCCTGGTAGCCCCAGCTGCCGTCAAACGGGTATTCTGCCAGCGGCAAAAACTCCACATGGGTGTAGTGATGCTCCACAAGATAGGGCACCAGACTTTTTGCCAGCTCCGGCCCGGTGTAATAGCGGCCGTCCCAATGGCGGTGCCAGCTGGCGGCGTGCAGTTCGTAAATCAGAACGGGAGCATCCCGGCGGGCACCGCGCAGCAAGGGAGCGGCGAACGGGTAATTCGGCTCCGCCAGGCGGGAAGCCGTGCCGGGCAGAGCTTCAAACGCAAAGGCAAACGGGTCTGCCCGCAGTTGCCAGCTGCCGTCCGGCCCCTGAATGTTATACTTGTACAGCTGCCCGAGCTGCGCCTGGGGCACCCGCCCGCGCCACAGGCCGTCCTCACAAAAGGTGAGCTCGGCGGCAGAATAGAGATCCCAGCTGTTCCAGTCCCCCAGCAGCTGCACGCGGCGGGCGTGCGGCGCCCACAGGGTAAACAGCCAGCCGCGCCCCGGCCCCGCCGGGTGGGAACCCAGCAGGCGGTAAGCGTCAAAGCTGATGCCGCAGAAAAACTCTTCCACATCCGGCCGCATAGCTCTGCCCCCTTACCCTGCAAAATTGAACGTGTGTTAAATAAACTTATTATAACATAGGCACGGCCCTTGCGCAAACAGGGGGCGGCCCGTATAATAAAATGGTGTGTCTGAAACGTCGAAAATATCGTCTATTTCTACAAATATGACGGGATTTTGTGTTAATAGATCTTGAAATCCACAAAGGATTCCTGCGGCTCTTTGCCTTACATCCTGCTTGTGTTTGCGAA
>ERZ840057.2501-NODE-2501-length-12563-cov-2.552366_pt1 | contig 12563 bp, 6 predicted proteins | sample MGYA00519907_ERZ840057 | MGnify/ENA primary metagenome ERZ840057 (study PRJEB31850, sample SAMEA3708862) | human gut metagenome | biome: human gut; feature: human-associated habitat; material: faeces | place: China | collected 2014 ...
GTAATTATTTGAATCACCGAACGCAACCTGTCCGTCTTTTCCAAAATAGAAACCTCTTGTTGGGTTATCTACAGAATCTTTGACTCCTGAATATAAAGAATCTTCGCTGATATGCATACCACCAATCGTAGCCCCGAATGCCACCAAGTCTTCAACAGATATCTTTTCTGCCGTAACTGATTTAGCCCTGATGATTTGTCCATTCAGACTGTTGTAATCGGTCTGCTCTGCTTCTGTAGTAACTCCGTTCGTATTCAATTTATAATAAAGTCCATCATCACCTTTAATAACTAACTTATCGGCAACAATCGTATTTCCTTCGATTAGATCGCCTCGAATCGTTACACCAACTAATTCACCAGTGATCGTTTCATTTCCAACTACAACATCTTTAATCAGACCAGACTTTGCATAGAAATATTCCATTGCTGCTTGTCCGATATTAGAGAAATCAATGTTTGCATACCTAAGATCAGCATCTTTTGCATTGATCTTATCGGCTTTTAGGTTTTCAATTTCTGCATCGTTAGATTTAAGCTTATCTGTTGTTGTTTCTTTGAAGTCTGCCACATCAGATTTCAGATTTTCAAACTCGCCTGTCTTGAAATCAGCTAAATCACCAGTGATCGTGTTGATGTTCAGATTGATTTTATCGATAATCGGATTTAAATCTGTAGCGGTTCTGGAAGAAGGCGGTGCAGTTATGTTACCGACAACTTTGACTGTATGGTCTTCTATTGTGATACTAACTCGATCGCCTTTTCTAGCCTCAACGTTAAATACTGCCGGAGCGATAACTCCAGAACCATCCATCTTTACCTTTAAACTTCCATCTTGCTCTACCACGTTTCCGTATAAAAGCGAATTCGTGTTTTGTGTTTTTTTTTCATCATTCGTAGTTTTCACAAAAGCATCTACTAATGACTTTGATAATTCCAAGTTATCACCTCCATAGATCTATTGTGTATACTGCTGTTTCACTGACTTTACATCCTGGTTTGCAATCAAATGACTGAGAAGTTACTTTAGCTTTGATGTTATTTATTCCAGCTCTCGCGTAATTAAGACGTACACAATCACCCACTCTTACAGACGTGTATCCATGCGAATATGTAATTGTATGTTCTACTGAGGATTTTTCTTTTAAGACTTTGTTTGCGTATTCCTGCAATTGTTTCTCCGTTGGATCGCCAATATTAGGATCACTGACACGATACAGAATTTCTCGTCCACGATTAACTGTAGAAGTGATGCTATCCGGGTTATCGTTAACTGCTCTAGCATATTTGTAAGTATTATCTTTTGAATAGATAACTTCGACTACATTTGGAATTCCATAAAGATCGTGTTCGTCTTCAATATCTGGATATAATATAGAAGAATTAGAATCGTCATAAGTAAAGACTGGCTGTAAAGATGCTGTTTCCTGCTCTGGTGCAAATAGAATTTCGCCCATTTCATTGACATCTAAATGATACTTAGCAATCTCTATCAACGCTTTTGTATAAGCCAGCCATGTTTCATCTGTGTTTGCTGTGAAATCAGCGTGTAGGATTGTGTCGTCCTTAGGTGTAACAACAGGGGCTCTTGCGTAATCATCGCAAAGCTTTGCTCCTGTTAACATTATGTTTGTGCCTTTCCTAACTGTATAACCAGTTGGTGGCTGATTATCTTTCATTTCTATTAATGGTGTATATGCATCAATCGGAATTGAACCACATTTTCCATTAAAGCTTATATTAGAAGTTTGTGCGAGAAATGTACCTAATGGTATTATATAAGTAACTCCATTTTGAATCGCAATCATATAAGCTCTAAAATAACATTCACCGAGACTCTCTGTACTCTTTATAGAAGCACTTCCTAAAGTCTCGGCGTCACCATCCCGTTTAATAGAACATTCTGTTATTTGTTTTAATCTCCGTTTATCCTTCCAACTCTTAGGGTCGACCTCATAGAATTCAAAGGTTTGTGACATAGATTTTCTCCAGTCAATCATCAAACACCATCTCCTTCCACTCTGGTAACATTTAGTGTTATAGGTATCGTCATATCTCGGTGTTTCTGACTAAAAGAAACTGATATGTTTGCCCAATATCCTAATCCAGATGGTTCTCTAACATATACGTCTCCCTGATAAACAGCGAGTCTTCGTAATGCATATATTGTATCCTTATCTGACTTAGGAATTTCTGTAGCCCATGAACCACTTTCTGAAATTTGTGTCCCGTAATAACTTACAGGACTTCTTCGTCCAATGTATTCAACCAACTCGACATCTTTATCATATGATTCTGGAATATCTACGTTATATGGTAATTCCAGCATAGATCCTGTAGTTACTGGTTCGTCTGTAGGACTAGGATCATTGCGATTGAAATCGGACCATTGTTCATTCCACTGAATAAATATAGATGTAGCGCCGATATACACTCCTGGAACATCATAGAAAAATACTTCGCCTGTGGTTGCTTTTTTTCCAACAATCCTATACCTTGCGTAATCAAGAGATGGATGCGGATCGACGACAGTCTTTGATAATTGATTGCTTATATTTTCTGATATCAGAGTAAAGGATACTTCGGTCCCTTTATAAAAAGAATCAGAAGCGCAAAAAGCACAAGCCCGATAATAATACATCCGATTCAAGGTTTGACTGCTCTGGTGCCTCTGGCTCTTCGCCATCTTCTTCCTGTGTGATTTCTACAGCTTCTTCTTCGCTTGCTTTTAAACAATACGGAGTTATATAAGCTGCCATAGTATCATCGTCAATACTTATTTCAGCATCTAAACTTACACCTGTGTCTTCGATGGTCACTGGAACTTCAATTTCTTCGTCACAGTGCAAACCAGAATCAAGCGTCATGTTAACTACTATTTTATACGTTATATCGTTTTCAAGAGAGATGTCTTCAGGTCCTATACTTAATATGAATGTATTCGGATCATCTAAATCTTGTAAATCATCTATGAATTTGGAATATATCGTTTCTCCTGAATTAACGATTTTATCTTCTCCAGTATTACTTAACGTTTCATATGGGGTCGTTGGAGAAATTGTTATGTAGTAGCCGATAGGTATTTGACCATCACTTCTATTATCACAAATAATACAAAACGGTAATTTCTGAATTGATGTAATAGTCTCTGATTCTGGAGTCATAATTATAATATTTAACCCTGGTGGAGCATAAACATTAATCGTTCTTTGTATTGACCAGTCACTGTATTCATCAGTAACACCTCTTGTTCGTACTCGCCATTTCAAAGTAGCACCTTCTGAATAAGAAGTGTTTAATTCATAAGAACTCGTTTTGTCTTTATCCTCATCACTACGATTATTGGGAACTGTTATTATTTTTACATCGTCTCCATTTTGAATCTCTATCTGGGCGTATGTCTGACTTGAGCCATCTTCTGTGTTATGAACCCAATATATTGTCACCGGTTCTTCTGTCATCACACTTAACGCTGAAGACCATGTAGTTGGTGGATTGGGTTTTGTACCTACCACCGTCGAAACTATATCGCTCCATTTTTCAGATACACCGCCTGATTCATTTACCGCTTTTACTCTAAAGTACCATCGCTTTGATCTGTCTAAACCATTGATAAATGTATACGTTCCATCAATAGAATCCTTAGATGAAACTTGATCTGGCGTTGTATCAAAATGTTTAGGATCAGATGTGTATTCGACAGTATAAGTCTTTGCGTTTATTACGGAATCCCATGTAAGTTTAATAGAATCTGTACTATTTGCAGTACATGTAAGATTCATAACTTGTTCTGGTGGTGCTTCTACCACTGAGGACCAACTAGACCAATCACCTTTAACCCCTTTAGAGTTGATTCCTCGGCATCTGACTGCGTATTTAGAACGTTTAACTATTGTACATACTACTTCACAAATATTATTCAATTTCGAATCATATAGACGTTCATATTCTAAATTAAATGTATCCCAATTTGGATGTGATTCGATCCATTCATCAATGAGTTTATTTCCCGTATAGCGTGGATCAATTTGCATTATATGGAATTCTATTTCATTTGTATTTTCATCGGATACTTCGACTTTCATACTTAATTTATAACCATCTAAACTAACTGTCGGCGCAGATGGTGTTGCTGGTAATTTATATCTTACAACATTGAAACTACTAGATGTCTTTTTAGTGGCAGTCCAGTAATTAGTTGTTACGGTTTTTGTCTTACCCTTCTTTTTTACTTTCTTCTTATAAGTAGTTGAAACTGGTTTAACTTTAACTCTTACTGTTAATGCGTTATTAGGAAATGAATACGTTGACTGCTTTCTAGTCTCAGTACTGCTTGAACCAAGAAACCATACGCCATTCCCTGTTGTATATTCCCACTCTACAGAATATTCTTTTGTATGCTTATGGGTCCATGACCATGTGGCATAGACCGTACTATCAGAATTTTTCTGAAAAGCTATTTTTAAATTTTTTACGCTGGCCATTAGACCCTCCTTTCTATTCTTGCTGCATGTACAAGTGTCTGTATTGCATCTGAGATATTACTTCCATCATCATATGTGATACCATTAATCGAGTATGTATCTCCAGACATGTTGTTTATAGCATGTTTTAAATCTTTAATTGCGTCTATCACTCTAGTATTCGATCCATTTTGAATTTTTCGATTAATACTCGCTGAGATACCGCCAAAGTTTCCTAATGTAGTATCATTGAACATACCGTTAATTGCCCCAACACCATTCTGTATGTTAGATAGATCAACTACTGGTCTAATCGTCGGATTTGGATCAATACCGTTTGTAATCACATCGCCGATCTGATTCATAGCTTTACCCATTCCATCCATAGACTGACGAGCTAAGTTAGAACCTGATCTGTAGACTGTCTTCATGTTATCTGAGAATGAATTTACGAATCCTAAGACTGCGAACTTACCTATTTTGTAAAATTCTTTTGATGGTGAATGTTCATCTAATTCTTTCTTTGCTGCGTTTTTAGCTGCGGAAGCCATTGCTGATGCTCTTGCTTCAGCTAGATATGAATTTGAACTAATACCATTTGCAAAACCGTATACTAAATTTTGACCTGCATTGTAAAAATTGTCTTTATATCCATCCAATGTTTTTTTAGCAGCTTCACATACACTTTCGCATTTACCAGTAAATTCTTTTTTATTAAACCCCTTTTTTAACTGACTCATAAATGATTCGCCAGCGCTCTTAAATTCTTTTTTCTTATTAGATAACGCTGTTAATAATCCACCAGCAGCATCTGATCCAGCGGTCACAAATGCAGTCTTTTTACCAGAGAATGCTTTTGACATCGTGTTAGCGATAGATGATGCAGTTTTAGAAATATTTTTACCCTGCTCTTTTATTCCACTTTCTAACGCTTTGATTAGGTTTACTCCTGTAGATTTCATCTTTTCAGAAGAACCAGCAAAAGCATTTACAAATGCCGTAACATTAGCTTTACTAAGATCACTTAAGGCTGACACAAATGAACCAACACCACTTGCGTCGATTCCAGATGTAGCATTAACCGCATCGACTATTTTTTCAGCGGCCTTCGCTGATGCTGAAATATTTTCAGAATTAACACCAGCTATAGAATCAGAATATTTTTTTATAGCACCACCAAAAGAACTTAACTGTTTACCAAATTCGCCAAGGTCTTTTTTGCCGGAAAAATTTTCAGCAAAGCCTCCCGTCTTATTTAGCCCATCAGCAACTTCAACCATGGCTTTTGCTGCTTTTGCAGACGAGGTTATGTTCTCTGAATTTAATCCTTCTACAGACATGGCGTACTGCATCATAGCTTTACCGAATGGTACCATTTCCTTGCCTAAATTACTTAAACTTTTTTCGCCTTCAAACGCTTGCATAATACCACCGGTATTTGAAACGGCGTTTGCAACATTTACCATAGCACTGGCAGCTTTAGCCGACGTTATTATACTTTCTGTATTTAAACCATTTACGGAATCAGCATACTGTTTCATAGCTCCGCCTAATGGAACTAACTGATAACCAAGATTACTTAGACTTTTATCACCAAATACAATACTCTTCAACCCACCGGTATTCGATAACGAATTGGAAATATCTACTAATGCTTTAATAGCTTGCGATGATTTCTGTATAGCACTAATATTTACATCTGCCATAGACTCACCGAATGATTTCAAATCAGGTGCAAAATCATTCAGATCACTACCAAAATCAGATAATGAAGAACTTCCTGTTACCCATGATGTCAATCCTTTGATAACGCTGGATTCAGTCAATGTCTTAATCACATTAGCTAAAGTCTGTACTCCGCTCATGGAACTTTCATTTATATTAGTCGTCATAGATAAGAAACTATCCGCATTATCTGCAAAGTCAGATAAGTCCGTACCTAATTCTGCAAATGATGAACCGTTTGAAATAAACGAAGCAATGCTTGATACTAAGTTTGCCGCTGTCAAAGATAAAATAGCTTTTGTAAGTGCTTTGACATTCTGTTCCATATTAGGATCGACACTACCAATACCATCCACAAACGGCTGAACATTCTTCATAAAATTTGACATATTCGTACCAATCGCTGGCAAGTTCGAACTAAGTCCGCTAGCAAATCCGCCAACGATATTACCAACAAATGATCCGATAGCTTTACCAATTTTCTCAAGAATCGGAATACCATTGTCAAGAAATGTTTCCAATTTAGGAAACGCTGTTGTGAGAGCTCCAATAGCTGTAATTAAAACACCCATAGATGTCACTAATGTTACTAATGCTCCAATTCCGACAAATGCAGATGGTCCTAACATACCGACTCCGGCTAAAATAACTAACGCTCCGGACATTGAGACCAATAACAATGATAATGCTTTAGCCGTTTCTAATGATGGTTCTACATCAAATGCACTCATAAGTCCTAAAACTACACCGATTTCAGCAACAACTAAACCAAGTAAAGCTAATGCTCCAACTCCGGCCGTCGCATTTCCTTTGATAGTTGTTAAGACAACCATAACACCAGTCATAACTCCTAATAATATAGAAATTGCTGTTGCATGTTGAACAGAACCTTTAGCGTCTAACGCGGATAATCCAGCTAATATTGCTGCTAATCCAGTAACGACTAATAACATCGGTGTAATCGCTTTTGCTGATATCGGTGCTACTTTTGATATACTGCCCATAATAGCCATAGATGCTGAAAATGAGATTAATAATAAAGATAATGCTGCCGATGTCTGAATAACAGAGCCTGGTTGTAACGCAGATAATGCAGTAATGATTCCTGCTAAAACAACTACTACACCAACCAATTCTAATAATGTAAGTTTCATCGATTTTGAATTATCAGCCATACCTGTCGCGGCGACCAATAATCCAAATGTTCCAATAATTGATGTTATCGCTAAAGTTGCGTTTCTAAGGTCTTCTGTACTAAGGAATGATAATCCGATGACTGCGCCGATTAATAACGCGATTGATGTAGCGATTACAACTAAAGTACTTTTACAGTCTTTTGCAAAATGCGTTACAGCAATAAGACCACCAAATAATACTTCCAGAATCGTTACGATTCCTACTGCTTTGGCAAGTCCGTCGTTATCTAATTCACTAAGAATAAACAATGCTCCCGTAACCATGAGTAATGCTGTTGCTGCTGCGACTAACATACCACCTGCTTTCATCGCATTTTCACCTGCTAAATTGGATACCGCTATCAAAGCTGTGAATAATAAGCCTAACGTTGTAATAACACCAAGACCTTTCTTAATACCTTCGTCAGACATACCAGAAACAATCTGAATAACCCCGACCAACATTAACATAGCAGTTGCCATTCCAAGCATCATTACTCCAGCTTTTGCGGCATTTTGTCCAGCATACTTTGATATATACATTAACGCAGCGAAGATTGTTCCAATTCCACTAATAACATTCATACCTTTCGCTATTTCGCTATAACTTAATCCGGAGATAAGCTTGATCACACCAATCATAAGTACCAATGCTACTCCCATTTTTATAAACATACTTCCAGCTCGTGATACACTTCGTCCAGCTATTTTAGAAATAGCCATCATTACTGTAAAAATACCAGCGAATTTAGCTATAGTTATCATACCATTATCAACCGCTTCTGGATCTAACATGGATAGGAGCTTAATTACACCAACCATGAGTAACAACGCAATACCCATTTTTATAAACATGGTGCCAATTTTTCCGGTATATTTAGATACGTCTTTAGTTAACGCACTTAGTGCAACCATCAACACAGCAAGACCTGCAACTGCACCTGCTAATAATTTTAATGTTGATTCAAGATTTTTCGCATCTATTGTAGATAACATTTGCATAGCTTTGGATATTGCTAATAGTCCAACTGCCAAACCTGTGATTGCTAAAAATACTTTTCCAGCATCTATTGCTGATTCTGTTTTAACTAATTTAGTAGATATGGCGGATAATGCTACTAGGATACCTGCTAATGCTCCGATAGCTACAACCGCCTTTGCTAGCGATCCAGCATCTATTTGCGATAAAACCACTATTGCTACTGCCAATATTCCAATCGCTTTAGCCATATTTAATATTGCATCAGATTTTACTTTTAAAGCTTTAGCATCGAAATAATTTCCTATACTATCAAACATTCCGCCAATTCCAGAAAGTATTTTTGATATGCCTTCTAACGGTGTAACTAAAACTGCTAAAACATCAGTTAATTTCTTAGCGACATACAGCATCTCAACGCCAAGTCCAGCGGCAAATATCTTACCGAAATCTATAGACTGGAAAAATGATAATATTGTTTTAGCAACATTTTGTATCGCTGATATAACTCCAGATAATCCATTTTGAATTCCATTAATCAATCCTTGCATAGCATATTGACCGATTTTAAAGAACTCTACGGACGGAGAATGAATACCAAGCACATTACAGATTCCATCTAGTAACTGCTTACCGATATCTATAATTGTGGCAATAGCTAATGCTCCGAAAGTCTTTAATCCGTTAACTAAACCTTTAACAATGTATTCGCCAATATTATCAGTATCTTTTATCTTTCCAACCCATTCTTTAAACTGTGACATGGCTTGTTTAAGATACGGTGATAATCGTTTCAATGCATTACCAAATAATTTACTAACGTCTGTGATATCTCTGAACTTAGTAATCGCGTCACCGATTGTCGCAGTAACACTTAATATATCAAGATCAACTAATCCAAGGAGTTTACTTATCACTTTAATAGCAACTTTAAATCCTCCTCCAAGAACATCGGAAACTATTCCTAAAATAGAAAAAAGACCTCTAAGGGTCCTTCGTAATTTATCAGCTGTTTCATCACTCATAACTAAATGTTTTGAGAATGAATTGAGTGCTTCTATAGCTCCGTATAACTGATTTGACGTCATTGGCGGAAATACATCCTGCCATGCTTTTTTAATTGTACCTAAAGCTTTTATAACTCCATCAATAGCGTTCATTAAAGAATCTAATAATAATTCTCTACCGTTCGGTTTTTCAAGATCTTGTATAAGCTCATTTAACGGAGTTCCTGTTTTCTCAGCTTCGGCTGCTAAGGCTTTTATAGATTCTATTTCTTTCTTTGTATACCCTACATTTTTTAATTGGGCTACAGATAAATCTTTTAAGGTTAATTTATGTCCATCGACCGTTTTATTAACTAAATCTTGAACTTTTTTATAATCATATCCAGCTTTAGTAAGAGCTTTTATTCTAGCCTCGCCATTCTTATAATCTCCATTCCAAACAGAATTTACTATTTTCTGGAATTTTTTTAATTTACCAGACATGTCTTCAGTTATCCTAGTAGTTTCTTTAGATTGCCCTGCTATATTTTTTAATGTATCAACTAAAAGTTTAGAAGATAATTTTCCAGAAGCAAACGCTTTTTCTAACGATCCATATTTCTTCACCATGGAATCTATAGATATGCCTTGTGATTTGGCAGTACTACTTAATTCTGATTTAAACTTTTTAGTTGTGATTCCGGCTTTATTAATTTTTTCAATAAAAGTATCCCATTTTGAACCGAGAGCACCTTCTAATAAATCATTTCGTCTGTTGGACGAGCCATTAATAATGGCACTAAACTTATCAGACAATGTTGTTAAGAAACTCTTTGCTTCTTCGAAATCTCCTACGATTGTTTCCCAACTCTGTGTCCATCCAGACTGAGCAGCTTCTTTTAAAGTGTCAAATAACTGACTAAATGTCTTAACCTTTGTTGCTGCATCATTTGCGGTCTTACCCATCTTTATAATAGATTTGATCTGTTCTTCACTGTAACCCATTGTTTTAAGCTGTTGCTCGTTCAGATCACCAGTAAATTTACTCAGAGTCTCTGTTAAGATATCAGAAGTTAACCAGCCTTTCTTTAAAGTCTCCCTGAAACTTCCTTCATCTTTAATCATCTTATCAATTGCTACGCCATGTACTTTGGCGGTTTCTTTCAATGCATCCTGAAATACCTGACCACCCATACCAGCATTTACAACAGAGTTCCAATCCTGAAGTTTTACAGTACCTGCGGCAAGTGCCTGAGATAACTGATACATCGCAGTAGATGCCTGTTGAGATGTAGAACCAGAAACTGCGGCTAAGTTCGCAATACCTTTGATTGCTGATACAGATGTATCCAGATCAACACCCGCTGCTGTAAAGGTACCGATATTTTTTGTCATCTCTGTAAAGTTATAAATAGTCTTATCGGCATAGTGATTCAGTTCATCTAATGCTTTATTTACATCCTCAAGAGTGCTTCCTTTAGATGATGTATTTGCTAAAATTGTCTGAACAGCGTTAATCTGTGTTTCATACTCTTGAAATCCAGACATCACTGGTTCAAGCGTCAACGCATCAACAATTTTCTTCCCTGTGTTAATTACTGAATTAGTAATGTTCGCCAGTGCTGTTACACTCATCACTTCTAAATTCGAAAATTTGGCTTGCACTGTTTCAACTGCTGAACCAAGCCCTGACATGTTGACCTTGCTAGCAGATTTTTCTATATTCTCTAACCCCTTCGACGCACCATTAAAATTAAGCTTTTGCTTAAACTTATCGAGAGTTGACATAGTGGTTTGAACATTTTTCTCAAAATCTTTATTATCAAACCGCATCTCAACGACTCGTTCGTCGACGGTCTTACTCAAAGTTCTGTTACCTCCTTCCACGCTGCTTCTGCAATTTCATTGAAAATAGGTTGTAATGCTGGATTTATATAATCACGACCTTCAACCCATCCACCATTTCTTGTTCCATGACCATACTGTAGAATTACAGCGATGCAAATCCCACGATTGACATTTGAATTGTAAAAAACTATAGACACACCTTTATCACCTTTTTCTATCTCGTAATACCAGGAACTCGCTGTCAATCCTGTGTCTACTGGAGTGGCTTTTGATAATGCAGCAACTCCTTGTTGTCCGTATTTATCTAGTATTGAATCGAAATTAACGACATCTTTAGCTTTTATCAGATATTTAGTAAGTTTTGAAAAATCTCCTTTTTGTCTAATCGTAAGCATACATTATCCTTTCGTATTAAGTTTCTTTCGACGAGCAGCATTTACTGCAGCATTTCTACTTATAATTTCACTTTGGCTCATTTTCTTAGCTGGTTGATTCTTAATGCTACAAACTCGTATAAGAGTTATAAGTCTGTTAAGATGCCACTTCTCGAATTCGACTGGAACATTTAAAGATGTCATCCAATAATAAATAAGTTCAGATGTCACTATTTCTCGACTAGATTTTCCGTTGTCTCTGATAGTAGTCGCTGTCATAGGAGCGTTTATATACTCAACAATTTCCTGTATGTTTTCAGCTGTTAAACACACATAAATATTGGAATCTACATTTTTAGTAATAGTCATACATTTAACATAGTCTAGTATTTCTTCGTCTGTTTTTTCTGGAGTATGCAGAAACGGCTTATTCCATTTGGATTCCCATTTTGAAATAGATAGGAGCGAATGCTCCAGTCGTAAAGTAGTTTCATCTATACTCACAAACTCTTGAGATTTTTCGTCCCATAGATCATTCCTAGCTGGTATTGTTATCTGAAGCATTCTATCCCTCCTAACTATTTATCAAATGGTGCTAGAATAGAACTTGTTGTTGCTTCAGCTTTTTTAGGCATAATTCCGTTTACAAAATCAGCAGCCTCTTTACTATCCGTAGCTAGTTTCATAAATAACTGTGAGTATGCTTCTGTCTGAGAAAATTCTTCTCTAAGTTGATCATTCTTAATAAATCGTTTACCGTCCGGACTTTTAACACCGTATGAACGTAAAACAATATCTTTGAAAGTTTTGATGATAGTTGGTGCGTCCTGAGCTTTCACGATACGCTGAATCATTTCAGCCATACCTCCAGTTACGCCCATTTCCATTTCCATAACTTCCGCTTCACTAAGATTGAAGAAAAAATCTTCTGTTCTTTCAACATCGTTGTAATCTTTATAAGTAATTGCCTTTTTTACCATTTATTTATCTCCTTTTGCTTGATTAAAAATAAAA
>ERZ840057.2506-NODE-2506-length-12516-cov-2.931145_pt1 | contig 12516 bp, 9 predicted proteins | sample MGYA00519907_ERZ840057 | MGnify/ENA primary metagenome ERZ840057 (study PRJEB31850, sample SAMEA3708862) | human gut metagenome | biome: human gut; feature: human-associated habitat; material: faeces | place: China | collected 2014 ...
AGTCCATTTCTCTTTATGTAGGTAGCACTTCGGGAATGGAGTTGCGGATTTAAGGACCATGAAGTATTCCTTGCCTTCGTTGTCCTTGGCCAGTCCGTAGATTACCATTCCGTGGTCGTCGGTGGTTTCCCAGTTGTCGTAAGCAGCCTGACGCATTTCCTGAGTTATGGTTTTTTCGCCTTTTGCGGTCACGGAGCTTTCAGCCTTGCCGTCGGTTCCCATCCAGCGTGCGGCGTCGCTGTGCGATAGGTCTTTGTCTTTGTCGTTAAGCGGAATTGTAGCCACGCATGTTTTCGAGCTGAAGCCTTTTTCGCTCACGTCTGAACCCCATGCAAAGGTGTATCCGTTGCGCACGGCGTAGTCCATTACTTCCATGAATTCGTTGAGCGGAAGGTTGTAGCTCTGTGCCCAGCGCCAGTTGTCCTGTACCTCTACCACGAACTTCTCGTAGAAGGGATGGTGTGTGAACGAGGTGAGCGACACGTAGTCGTCGGGATTGAGGCCGAGCGATTGCGCGAATTCAATCGGAGTGTAGGTTTTTCCCTTGTATTCGAACTTCTCGGGCAGTTTGCCGAGGTAGTTGTCGTAGATAAGGCTCACGTTGTTGGCCCATATCGGCGTAAGTTTTTTCTGCTTGCCCTTTGCGAGTTTTTCAACCACGGCTCCGGCCACGGCGCTTAGCTCCTCGAAATTGAACAGGCTGTCGCCCTGGAGCGTTCCGGGCTCGGGCATGGCTTCCTGAGGTGCGAGGCCGTAGTGTTTCATGCAGTAAATCACGTCGTAGAAGCTGCCGCCTTCGGAGAACGATATGTCACCGTGCAGGCGCACCGAGGCTTTGGCGCGGTCTACCATGGTGTGGTGCACCACGAACGACTCGCACAGGTCGTACTCGCCTTTTCCGAGGCGCAGGAGTTCGGCCTCGAGGAATCCGAGCGAGGAGTAGCACCAGCATGTGCCCGAACGGTTCTGGTCTTTTATCGAAGTGATTGGGTTTTCTTTTACAACTGTAAAGGTGATACTGTCGTTTGTTGCGGCGAATGCGGTGCTAACGGAAACTGAAAGTAGCAGCGCGGCCGCAAATAGGTTCTTTTTCATTTTTCTTCAGTTTATGTTTGGTTTGTTTTTGATTGTCCGGTTGTTTTATCTGTTGCGCATGAATTCTTCCACGTCGTCGGCGTGGTATGGTATGAGTTTTTCGCCAATGAATCGGCAGCCGTCGTCGGTGATTAGCAGGTCGTCCTCTATGCGTATGCCTCCGAAGTCGCGGTATTCGTCAATCTTGTCGAAGTTGAGGAAGTCGGCGTTTGTGCGTTCCTTGCGCCACAGGTCTATCAGGTCGGGTATGAAGTAGATTCCCGGTTCGTCGGTAACCACGAAGCCTTTCTTGAGCCGCCGTCCGAAACGCAGGGCGTTGGTGCCGAACTGTTCCGAGGGGCGTACCTCGTTGTCGAAGCCCACGTACACTTGTCCGAGGCCTTCCATGTCGTGCACGTCCATTCCCATCATGTGTCCGAGGCCGTGTGGCAGGAACAGGGCGTGTGCTCCGGCGGCTACGGCGTCGTCGGTGTTGCCGCGCATTAGGCCGAGGTCTTTGAGGCGCTCGGTTATGTGGCGGCACACGGCAAAGTGTACGTCGCGGTATTTCACTTCGGGCTTGGCGAGCTGCAGGGCCAGGTCGTGGCACTCTTCCACTATGGTGTAGATGTCGCGTTGCTTTTGGGTGAATGTGCCGCTTATCGGTGTGGTGCGCGTGTTGTCGGAGCAATAGTTGTTGTTGGTTTCCGCGCCTGCGTCGACGAGCAGCAGTCGTCCGGCTTCCAACTTGCGCGGGCTGGGGTAGCCGTGGAGTATTTCGCCGTGCATGGTTACGATACTCGGGAACGACACCATGCACCCGTATGAGGAGGCTATGCCGTCGAGCACGCCGCCTATGTATTGTTCGGTGGTTTCGGGGCTGCACAGGCGCATGGCTGCTGTGTGCATTTCGTAGCCAATTCGGGCAGCGCGTTCGAGCTCGGCTATTTCTTCTTCGCTTTTGGTGCTGCGCAGTTTTACTACGGCGTCGATGAGTTTCCTTGAGGCGGCTTCCTTTTGCACTGCGGGGTGCAGGCCGAGGAGGTCCATTATCTGGATTTTGGTGTCGAAGCGGTAGGGCGGCAGGAAGTGTATTTCCTGTCCGGAGGATTTGGCCGCGTCTACTATGTTCTGGAGCTCACGCATTTTTGCGGTGCGCGCAACGCCTGCGCGTGCGGCCATTTCGCCCACGCTTGTTACGGAGCCGTACCATACGATGTCGTCGATGTCGATTTCATCGCCCACGAAGTACTCGCGGTCGTTGTCAACGTCGATTACTCCCACAAGGCCGTCCCGCTGCCAGCCGAAGAAGTAGAGGAACGTGCTGTCCTGGCGGAACTTGTAGGCATTGGCTGGGTAGTTTGCGGGGCTGTCGTTGTTGCCGAAAATCAGTATCAGGCCGCTTTCCGTTAACTTTTTCAGTTCGGCGCGGCGCGTTATGTATGTTTCCTTGCTGAACATGACCCAATATTTTAAGAATGAGTTGAAAAAACCGCACAAAGGTACGAATTATTTCGCACTTGCGGCATATTATTACATTGTTACATGCGTGTTGCGCGCGTGCGCACGTTTTTCCGGCACAGGCGTGCCAAATTTTCGCGAATGTAAAAACAAGTTAAAATTTTCCGGCTTCCCGCAGCCCCCGCAAAGGGCATATTCAGACCCCTCTCGGAGCAAAGAAAAAAAAGGTCGGACATATTTTAAAAAAGGTCGGACATATTTCGAAATTCAAGGCACTAATTTTTTGCCCCGCGAAATGCCCGTCGGCAAAGGCTTTTCGGCTCACGCCCGAAATGCCGGAAAGATTTATGATTGTTTAACGTTATTTATGGTTCGTTGTGCGCGGGTAAAAACAATGCCCCGCTCCTTTCGGGGCAGGGCATTGTGTGTTTCTGTGCTGTTGGTTATTTCTTCAGTGCTTCGTCGAGTATGGGTTTAATGACCTCGTTGCCGGGGTATCCTCCCATTGTGAAGTTCGAGAAGGCCGTGCTTCCGTCTTTGTTTATCACCTTGTAAACGGGTATTCCCTGTATTCCCTGTTCTCTCATGAGTGTTTCCCACTGTGCGTTGGTAAGGCGGTAGTGGTCGCCGTGAATGTTTGGAATCATGTCGTTCCAGTTCTTTTCGGGCGACGTTTCGCCTGTGATGTACACAAACTTCACGCCTTTTTCGATGTATCCGGGTTTTATGGAATCGATAACCGTCATGGCGCGGCGGCAGGGCGGGCACCATGTTGCCCACACGTCAATGAGCGTTACGCTTCCTGCGTATTCTTTCTCGATTGCCTGCAGTATGTTGCTCGTAATGGCTGTTGGCAGTGTCTTTACCGTGTAGCCTGCATTGGCTGCGGGTTGTGCTGCGGCGGTTTCTTTCTTTTCGGGTGCAACGTTCTTTTTCTGCGCGCACGAGGGCAATCCTAACATTGCGACGCACATGACGAGGAAGATTGTCTTTTTCATGCTGTTTTGTTTTTAGTGGATTTGCTTCCTTTTTTTATGGCATGGAAATGCGGGTGTCGGCATTTTCTTCCGGCTTTAAGGTGTAGCATTCATCCGGTTTTGCACGTGCAAATATACGTTTTTCTGCAATAATGGAGCTTCTTTTGCGCGAAACGTTTAACTTTGTCAGTGCGTTGCCCTGTGTATTGCAATGCGTGAATGTGTTTTACCAAGAAACAACTTACATAATGAAAACATTTCTTTATCCTTCCGACCTCGGCAACCTCGAGAGCGCGCTCCAGGAAGCCAAAATGGTGAAAAACGACCATTACTGCTTTGAAAAACTCGGCCGCCACCGCACGGCTCTGCTGATATTTTTCAACAACAGCCTGCGCACGCGCCTGAGCACGCAGAAAGCCGCACAGAACTTGGGCATGAACGTTATTGTGCTCGATGTGAACCAGGGCGCATGGAAACTCGAGACGGAGCGTGGCGTGGTGATGGACGGCGACAAGAGCGAGCACCTGCTCGAAGCCATACCGGTAATGGGTAGTTATGCCGACATAATTGGCGTGCGCACGTTTGCACGCTTCGAAAGCCGCGAGGCCGACTATAGCGAAAGCATATTGCAGCAGTTCATAAAGCACAGCGGCCGCCCGGTGTTCTCCATGGAGAGCGCTACGGTGCACCCGTTGCAGGCTTTTGCCGACCTCATTACGATAGAGGAGTACAAGAAAAAGCCGCGCCCCAAGGTGGTCATGTCGTGGGCGCCGCATCCCCGCGCATTGCCGCAGGCCGTGCCTAACAGCTTTGCGCAATGGATGAATGCGGCCGACGTGGATTTCGTAATAACTCACCCCGAAGGCTACGAGCTCGACCCTAAGTTCGTGGGCAACGCACGTGTGGAGTACGACCAGATGAAGGCGCTCGAAGGTGCCGATTTCGTTTACGCTAAGAACTGGAGCTGCCCCGGCGTTACACGTCCGGAGGACTACGGAAAGGTTATATCGAAGGATATGAACTGGACTATCGACAGCAAGCACATGGCCGTTACCGACAATGCTTATTTCATGCACTGCCTGCCCGTGCGCAGAAACATGATAGTTACCGATGACGTTATAGAAGCTCCCACCTCGATTGTCATTCCCGAGGCCGCAAACCGCGAGATTTCGGCAACGGTGGTACTTAAACGAATGCTCGAAGCCTTGTAAGCAACGCAAACGGCTGCGCGCAGCGTTTTACACTGCGTGAAGCAGGAGCAGCAACAAATGTGTCTGGCATAACAAAAAAAGTGTCAGACATATTTTTTGTCCTATACCAAACCGCTTTTCATACGAGGCGCGTTTAAACATCTGAATGATAAAAGGCTAACATTTCAGCCGCGGCGCGTTGCGTCACAAGTAATGGCGATTTTATTTTTGCAGCAAGCATTTATAACATTTCAAAAAGCCTCTCTGTCATATTTTATTCCTATCTTTACAGACTATAATAAAGCAAACGGGCCGCTTAGGTTAACCTTTCAGTATTGGTGTGCCGTAAGCACACGGTGCGGCCTTGCATAACTAACATACGAAAAAAGAAAATGACAATATATAATGAACTACAAATGGAAATACACGCCTCCCGCCCTGGAGGAAAAGGCGGCGGCAGAGGCGTTGGCTGGAGAATTGGGTATTCACCCCATTCTCGGGAGGCTTCTGCGTGAACGCTGCATAGCTACCGTTGCAGAAGCCAAGAAGTTCTTCCGGCCGCAGCTGTCGGACTTGCACGACCCCTTCCTGATGAACGACATGCGCCAGGCAGTAAACGCCATAAACAAAGCCATAGGGCGCAAGGAACGGATACTTGTGTTCGGCGATTACGACGTGGATGGCTGTACGGCAGTAACGGTGGTCTATAAGTTCCTGAGTGAATATTTTTCGAACATAGACTATTACATTCCCGACCGCTACGACGAGGGCTACGGCGTTTCTAAACGCTGTATCGACTACGCTTGCGAGACGGGTGTGAAACTTATGATTGTGCTCGACTGCGGGATAAAGGCCGTGAAGGAAGTGGAATATGCCCGCTCTCTCGGGATAGACGTGATTATCTGCGACCACCACGTGCCCGACGAGGAGCTGCCCGAAGCAATAGCCATACTAAACCCCAAGCGCAAGGACTCCACTTATCCGTTTGCCCACCTGTCGGGCTGCGGCGTGGGCTTCAAACTCATGCAGGCGTTTGCGCTCAATAACGGAATAGAGTTCAACAAGCTGCTCCCGCTGCTCGACCTTTGCGCGGTGAGCATAGCAAGCGACATAGTGCCGATAACCGGCGAGAACCGCATTCTTGCCTATCACGGGCTTAGGAGAATTAACAGCAATCCTTCCACCGGGCTCGAGGCAATAATAGAAATATGCGGGCTTTCCGACAAGGAAATAACCATGAACGACATAGTGTTCAAGCTCGGCCCAAGGCTCAATGCTTCCGGCCGTATGCAGAACGGAAAGGAAGCCGTGGCGCTGCTGGTGGAGCGAAAGCACGAAAAGGCCGTTGAGATGGCCAACCGCATAAACCTTTATAACGAGGCGCGCAAGGACCTCGACAAACAAATGACCGAAGAAGCAAACAAGATAGTAGACGGTTTGGAAAATCTCGACAACCTGCGCTCGCTCGTAATATACGATCCGTCATGGCACAAAGGTGTGATAGGCATTGTGGCTTCGCGTCTTACCGAAATATACTATCGCCCGGCAGTAGTGTTGACTCTTAGCGATAATCTTGCCACAGGTTCGGCGCGTTCAGTGGCCGGGTTCGACATATACAAGGCCGTGGAGAGTTGCCGCGACTTGCTTGAGAACTTCGGCGGGCACACTTATGCTGCCGGCATGTCCATGAAGCCGGATAACGTGCCTGAATTCAAACGCCGTTTCGAAGAATATGTGGAGCAGCACATAAGCGACGAGCAGACCGAGGCAAGTCTCGACATATCCGCCGTGATAGATTTCAAGGACATCACCCGCAAGTTCCAGAACGACCTGAAGAAATTCAATCCTTTCGGGCCGGGTAATCCCAAACCGCTTTTTTGCACCCGCCGCGTTTACGATTACGGCACGAGCAAGGTTGTTGGCCGCGAGCAGGAGCACATAAAGCTCGAGCTTGTAGACAACAAATCGAACAACATAGTAAACGGCATAGCCTTCGGGCAGAGTTCGCAGGCGCGGTATATCAAGACTAAACGCGCTTTCGACATTTGCTATACCATAGAAGAGAATACCCACCGCCACGGCGAGCTACAGTTGCAGATAGAAGACATACGCCCGGCCGAAGAATAGACTTCCCGCTTGCAACAAGGCATATCGTCCGGCAAAGAAGGCACGTGTCTTGCACGTAAAGGCGCGCCCGCCGCGAGTGCCGCCAAAAAATGTCTTTTGCAAGGGTGATATACGTTTTTTGAATGGACAACCGTTTCAGGGAAATACTCAAGACTTATTGGGGGTACGATGATTTCCGCGGTATTCAGCGGCAAATCATCGAAAGCGTGGCCGAGGGGCGTGATACGTTAGGCCTTATGCCCACGGGCGGGGGCAAGTCGGTTACGTTCCAGGTGCCCACGCTTGCAAGCAACGGCTTGTGCCTTGTCATCACGCCTTTGATAGCGCTGATGAAAGACCAGGTGGCCAACCTCCGCGCCAAAGGCATAAAGGCCACCGCCGTGTATAACGGCATGTCGCGCGGTGAAATCATAACAAATCTTGAAAACTGTATTTTCGGCGACTACAAATTCCTTTACGTGTCGCCCGAAAGGCTTTCGTCAGAGCTTTTTATAGCGAAAGCCGTAAAAATCCCGGTTGCTCTTATTACTGTCGACGAGGCCCACTGCATATCGCAATGGGGCTACGACTTCCGTCCGTCGTATCTCCAGATTGCCGAGGTGCGCAAGCTCTTCCCGGACGTTCCCGTGCTTGCCCTTACAGCTACAGCCACCGAAGAAGTGGCCACCGACATACAGGACAAGCTGCTGTTCCGCAGCCCGAACGTTTTCCGCATGAGTTTCGAACGCAAGAACCTCACATACGTGGTTAGGCGCGCCGAAAACAAGACAGATGAGCTTCTGCATATTCTCAACAGCCTGCACGGTACGGCCATAGTGTACACCCGCAACCGCAAGGATACCTACGACATTGCCAAGATACTTAAAAGCGAAGGAATAGTGGCTTTGAATTACCATGCCGGCCTTACAGCCATAGACAAGGACCTGAGGCAAAAAAGCTGGACCGAGGGTGAGACGCGCGTAATAGTCGCAACCAACGCTTTCGGCATGGGAATAGACAAGGCCGACGTAAGGCTCGTGGTGCACATGGAAGCTCCCGATTCGCCCGAGGCATATTTTCAGGAAGCCGGGCGGGCGGGGCGTGACGGAAAGCAGGCTTACGCCGTACTGTTATACAACCGTGGCGACAGGACAAAGCTCTTGCGGCGCATTCCCGAGAATTTCCCGCCCGTAAAGACGATACTCGACATCTACGAACACCTAGCTTATTACTTCCAGCTCGCACTGGGCGACGGCTTCGGCGCATACTATGAGTTCGATATACAGAAATTCTGTGTGCAATACCGTTTCTTTCCCGAGACAGTGGTCAGTGCGCTAAAGATTCTCACACGGGCGGGATACATCGACTTTTCGGAAGAAGAGGAAGTGAAGTCGAGAGTGCTGTTCATGACCGAACGCGACGAATTGTACCGGCTGGACAATACCGCCCGGCGTTCGGAACTTGTCATCCAGGCGCTCCTGCGCAATTACGGCGGGCTGTTCGCCGATTATGTTTACATAGATGAAAACGTGCTGGCCGAACGCACAGGCCTGACTGCCGACGAGGTGCACGAAACGCTCAAGCAACTGTCGCACCAACGCATAATACATTATATACCGCACAAAAGAACACCGCGTATAATATATACGCAAAGGCGCGAGGACATAAGCCGCATTCATATCGGTCCTGAGGTTTACGACACACGAAAGGAAGAATACAGCCGGCGCATACACACCATGATAGAGTATGCCGAAAGCGACGTGTGCCACAGCCGTTTCCTGCTCAACTATTTCGGCGAAAAGGAAGCCGGCGATTGCGGAAAGTGCGAGCTGTGCCTCGAACGGAAACGCGACAGGCAAAGCGCGGAAAAGGCGGAAGCCGGGGCGCGCGACTATATAATGAGTGTGCTGGTCGACGGCAGGCCACATTATGCTGCCGAACTGCACGCCCCGCGCCTGAGGAGCGAAGCCGTGTCGGACGCATTGAAAGCAATGCTGGAAAAAGGCGAAATAACAATGTCCGACGGCATGTATGTCATGCCCCGAAGCAAGGCATGAAACAATTTATAGCAGCAAGGAAAGCAGCAGTATCATAATAACAATGGCACTCACGATTCCCAGGCAGCCCGTGCCGCCGTCCGGCCGGTTGTCTTGCGGGTTGTTGTCGTTCCGGTTATCGTCGTAACTGCCGTTGTAGTAGTTTTCGTCCTCCTCGTCCAACGACTCGTCAAATATAATCTCCTCTATATCATCCATACCATACAAAGGTACGGAAAGCAATCGACAAATACGCCCGCAAATGGGCAAAAGAAAACGCGGCAAAACGGCGGCGTGCAAATTGCGGCACACGGGCACGGAAAAGCGGGAAAAATATTTTTGAAGAAAAAATTTTTACTTTCCAACTTTTCAAAACACCTCCCTTGTTTTTTAAAATACAAGGCACATATTTCGAAATTCGAGCCACTAATTTTAAAATTCAAGGCACATATTTTTCGCCATATATACACGCGCTGATTCTCAAGTGCTTGCAAGGTGACTGTTTTTGTCTGCAAAATCGCCCGGTACGCCAGGCGGGTGTAAATAAAAAGCGGAAGGCCTTCCGTGAAAAGGAGGGCCTTCCGCCGTATATAATATTGTGTGTTGCTTAAATCCTGTCGATGTATGCAATCACGTCACCGCGGCTCACGGTGCTTCCCTGCTTTGCGCAGATCTCCACGAGCTTTCCGCCGAGGTTGGCGGGCACTTCGCTTATCTGGCCGTGCGTGTTCTCGATGTAGCAGAACAGGTCGCCTTCGTTGTAACTCTTGCCGATGTAAGGCTCGATGGCCGGAGCTGCCTCGCCTTCGCCCTGTATTTCCCAGAGCACGCGGCCGCTTTCGCGCGCCACAACGGGGTCGGCTTTGGCATGTTTCAGCTCCGAAATCTGTTCGGGCGTCATGCCTGCGCCTGCCTTTGCGTCCTTTGCCTTTTGCAGGTCTTCGAGGAAGCGTTTCTTGGCCGCTCCGCTCTTGTAGTCGCGATACTGCGACTCGTGCATTGCGAATTCGAAGAGTTCTTCCTGGTCGGGTCCTTCGTCCCAGCCGTTTTCTTTCATTTCCTTGCGGAAGCGTTCGAGGTCGTCGGGATAGTTGCTCTGCGGGTCGGCCGTGGTGAACTCATATCCTTTTTCCTTTGCAAGTTCTACGAGCTCGGGTGCAACTTCGCCGGGCAGTTTCCCGCTCTTTCCGAGAATCATTCCCCAAATGCTGTCGTCCATCATCGAGTAGCGTGGTTTGCCCATGCTTTCGGTGAGCAGGTTCATGAGCGCGATGTTCTTTACATACTGGCTGAACGGTGTTACGAGTGGGGGATAGCCCACGCGCGGCCATACGTAAGCCACTTCGTTGAAGAGGCGCACGAGCAGTTCGTCTTCGCTGTATGGTTTCTCGCCCTTGCTCTCGCGGTTGTGGTTGATTGCGCTCATCACGCCTTTGAGGTCGGCCATCATGGAGCCCATCATGCCGCCGGGAAGGCCGCAGCCGAGCAGCAGCGAACTCATGAGTTTGTTGTTGGGGTTCATGAAATAGCCGAGGAAGTCGTCGATGAACTCCTGGGTGAGCGAACGTACCTCCATGTAAGCGTCCATGTTGATTTCGGGAACGTCGAAGCCGGCGTTCTTGAGCATGCTTTGCACGGAGATAATGTCCGGGTGTATCTTTCCCCACGAAAGCGGTTCGACAGCAGTGTCGATTATGTCGGCACCTGCGCGGCAAACTTCCAGTATTGAAGCCATCGAAAGGCCGGGGCCCGAATGTCCGTGGTACTGTATTATTATTTCGGGATGTTTTGCCTTTATCATTGCCACGAGGCGGCCCAGCATGGCGGGCTGTCCTATTCCGGCCATGTCTTTAAGGCATATTTCGGGTGCGCCCTCGGCTATGAGCTTGTCGGCTATCTCGCTGTAATATTCGGCCGTGTGTATGGGCGACGTTGTTATGCAGAGCGTGGCCTGCGGTGTCATTCCGGCGTCGAGAGCGTAGTGGATGCTCGGGATTATGTTGCGCACATCGTTAAGGCCGCAGAATATGCGGGGGATGTCAACGCCCTGTGCGTGTTTTACGTGGTACATGAGCTTGCGCACGTCGGCCGGCACGGGGAACATGCGCAATGCGTTCAGACCGCGGTCGAGCATGTGTGTCTTTATGCCTACTTCGTTGAACGGTTTGGTGAAAGCACGCACCGCCTGGTTAGGGTTCTCGCCGTAAAGGAGGTTGACTTGCTCGAAGGCACCGCCGTTGGTCTCTACACGTGCAAAGCACCCCATTCGTATAATCGCGGGAGCAACGCGCTCGAGCTGGTCTTTGCGCGGCTGGTATTTGCCCGACGATTGAAACATGTCCCGGTATACGAGACTGAACTGAATTTTCTTTTTCATATCCTTAATGTTTCGTATTTATGCCAATACGTTTTGTCGTTGTTATTGAATCCGCATATCCTTAACCCGCGTAACGGTCGGTTGTGTTTGCGGGTTTTGCACATAATCGCGGTTTAAGTGCAACATCGGTGGCAAATTTATATATTTTCTGCGACATGAACGCAAAAACAAGTATCTTTGCTGCCACAAATCGGTCGGTAGCAGTGCGGTTAGTAAGTGGAGTTTGTTTTTTGCGCCCTGCCGCGTTGCAAAACCGTATAATTCCGGCCGCAAATACTCAAGCATTCATGATAGGAACTATAGCAAACGTTTGCACAATAATTATCGGTAGCGTGGCGGGAAGCCTCGCACGCCGGGGGATAAAGGAAAAATACCGCAGCGCGCTGTTCAACGCCCTGGGGTTGGCGTGCCTTGTGCTGGGCGCGAACACGGCTATTAAATACATGCCGCAGAGCGAATATCCCGTGCTGTTCATCGCGTCGCTGCTGCATGCGCCGATGGAGGCACTGCTGAAGGGGATCGCGTATTTCTTTGGCGCGGCGGCATATTTCTGCGAGATCGTCCTGCTGACCGACTGCTTCACGGCGAAGGTGCCGCACAAGGAGCTGTTCATGGCCTATTGCTTCGGGCCGATGTACATTCTGCTGGGGCTGAGCTATCTGCTTGGACATTGAATCGAAAAATCAAAGAGCCGATGCGAAGGATGTAAGACAATGCGATAAAACTTCATAAAACTGAGGCATTGCAATGGCAGAATGAGGCTTTGACTGTGGAAGGTCAGAGCCTTTTTCTGTATCTGAAATCTGCACATTCGTCTTTTCATTATCATGAAAGCGTCAAATACAAGGAGAATGGTTAATAAAAGTTTATTTTGATTATGCGTATTCGAAAAATGGTGATTTTTCATACGACAGCTTGAAATCCCCCGGAAAACAAATGCGAACGGTATGGGATATCTCAAACAACAAAGAAAAAAGTGAGCTTGCATACGGGCAACATCCTACGCAGAAGCCGATTAGAATTCTCAAGCGAATGATTCAACTGACTTCCAGAGAAGGCGATGTTATGCTCACGCCTTTTTCCGGCGCCGGAAGCGAGTGTGTTGCCGCAAAAATGACAGGAAGAAAATACATTGGGATTGAACTTGATCATTCCTACTGTGAAATTGCAGCGGAACGTTTGAAGCATGTCGAAGGAAATGAAGATCAGCTAGGGCAGCTCAGCTTGAATCTGCTCGAAAGCGAGGCCGCCAAATGAAGAATTTGATACGGAATGAAAAAGAACTTCGCAAAAAA
>ERZ840057.2508-NODE-2508-length-12512-cov-2.248776_pt1 | contig 12512 bp, 6 predicted proteins | sample MGYA00519907_ERZ840057 | MGnify/ENA primary metagenome ERZ840057 (study PRJEB31850, sample SAMEA3708862) | human gut metagenome | biome: human gut; feature: human-associated habitat; material: faeces | place: China | collected 2014 ...
AGACTTTCGGAATGCTGGAAGGATATCATGGCATCAAGGAAGGCTTGTTTGAGGTGAAAGAGGGTGATACCTTGAATACGGGTCGTCATGAGCTTGTATTTTATATGGCTCCGATGGTGCATTGGCCGGAAGTGATGGTTACTTATGACGTTACGGATAAAATCGTATTCTCTGCGGATGCGTTCGGTACGTATGGCACATTGGATGGTGGTGTGATCGATACGGAGATGAATGTGGAGCATTATTGGGAAGAGATGATTCGCTATTACTCCAACATTGTCGGAAAATATGGAAGTCCAGTACAAAGGGCATTACAGAAGCTTTCGGGCTTGGATATCCAGACGATTTGCTCTACCCATGGACCTGTTTGGCGTGAATATGCGTCGAAAGCGATCGATATCTATGACCGTATGAGCCGCTACGAAGGTGAGGAAGGCGTGGTTATTATTTATGGCAGCATGTATGGTAACACGGAGCAGATGGCTGAGGCGATCGCCGCTTCTTTGGCTGATAATGGCATTAAGAATATCGTGATGCATAATGTTAGCAAAAGCCCTTCTTCTTATATCTTGAAAGATGTGTTCAAATATAAGGGAGTTATCGTAGGTAGCCCGACTTATAGCAATCAATTGTTCCCAGAGGTGGAAGCTGTGTTGAGTAAGATCGAGTTGCGTGAGGTGAAAAATCGTATTTTCGGTTATTTCGGGTCTTTCACATGGGCTGGAGCCGCCGTGAAACGTTTGGCGGCTTTTGGCGAGAAGATGAAGTGGGAGACTGTCGGTACGCCGGTTGAGCAGAAGCAAGGTTTAAGCGCTACTAAATACGAGGAGTGTTTAGCTTTGGGCAAGGAAATGGCTGGGAAATTGAAAACAATTAACGACAAATCTAATTTATAAACAAGAAAGTTGATACAACTTTCAATTAAAAAACATAACGTTATGAGACTAATTATCGAACCTAATTACGAGCAACTCTCAAAATGGGCTGCCAATTATGTAGCAGCGAAGATCAAAGCCGCGAATCCAACCGCTGAAAAACCATTCGTACTGGGCTTGCCTACCGGATCTTCTCCGCTGGGTATGTACAAGAACTTGATTGAATTGAACAAGCAGGGAGTTGTATCGTTCCAGAATGTGATCACTTTCAATATGGATGAATATGTCGGTCTTCCGAAAGATCATCCGGAAAGCTATCATTCTTTCATGTGGAATAATTTCTTCAGTCATATCGATATCAAACCGGAGAACGTAAATATCTTGAATGGTAACGCCGAGGATTTGGAGGCTGAGTGTGCGTCTTATGAGGCTCGCATGAAAGCGGTCGGTGGCGTAGACCTGTTCTTGGGTGGTATCGGTCCTGATGGCCATATTGCGTTCAATGAGCCGGGTTCATCTTTGAGTTCTCGTACTCGTATCAAGACGTTAACTACGGATACGATTATCGCTAACTCCCGTTTCTTTGATAATGACGTGAATAAAGTTCCAAAGACTTCTGTAACGGTTGGTGTAGGTACGGTTCTTGACGCTAAGGAGGTATTGATCATGGTAAATGGTCATAACAAGGCTCGTGCGTTGCAACAAGCTGTTGAGGGTGCCGTGAACCAAATGTGGACAATTACCGCCTTGCAGTTGCATCCGAAAGGAATCATCGTTTGCGATGAGGCGGCTTGCGCGGATCTTAAGGTAGGTACTTATAACTATTTCAAGGATATCGAGAAGGATCATCTTTGTCCTTGCTCACTGCTGAAATAAACGAATCTCAGATAGGGCTTTCTTTGAATGCCCATCGTAAGGAGTTAAGAATGCCCATTGTAAGGAGTTTACGATGGGCATTCTTATAACCTTACGATGGGCATCGTTGTTTTAGGGCAATTGGTGGCTGCCGGCTGGCTTCCTCATAGAAGATATACTTCACTGGTTAGAGGAAATATACTTTTCCTGTCAGAGGATATATACTTCATTGACAAAGTCAGTACTACTTACTTTTTTGCGTTCTTGACGTAACGATCCAGCCATAGGTCACATTCATACAATAGATGTAATATGTTCTCTTTGGCGGCGTAGCCATGACTCTCATAGGGCAATACGACATAACGTGCGATCGCCCCGTGGCCTTTTAGGGCACTGAACAGGCGCTCGGATTGGATCGGAAAGGTTCCGGAGTTGTTATCCATCTCACCATGTATGATTAATAAAGCTCCATGTAGTTTATCGGCAGACATGAATGGCGACATGGCATTATATATTTCCGGTACTTCCCAATAAGTACGGGTCTCTGTTTGGAAGCCGAACGGGGTAAGCGTACGGTTGTAAGCTCCGCTACGTGCGATGCCGGCTTTGAACAGTTTGGTATGTGTTAATAGATTCGCTGTCATGAAAGCTCCATAGGAATGTCCTCCTACGGCTACACGATTCGGATCACCTACACCCATCTCGGAAATAACTTTTACGGCCGCCTCGGCGTTCATTGTCAATTGCTCAATGAAATCATCGTTCGGCTCCGCTCCCTCACTGGTACTAACGATCGGCATCTCGACATTTTCCATTATACAGAATCCACGTAAAACCCAATAGACGGGAGAACCATAGTTGATATTCGTAAACATGTATTGAGAACCTCGTACCTGAGAAGCCTCGGCCTTGCTTTTATATTCTCTCGGATAGGCCCACATTAAGACAGGTAATGGACCGTCCTTCGCTTTATCATATCCGGCAGGGAGGTATACGGTCGCTGTTAGATCCAAACCATCCGCACGTTTATACTTGATCTTTTGTTTGCTAACGTTTGCCATGGCCGGATATGGATTGGCGAAATGAGTCAATTGAGCGAATTTTTTCTTTTTCAAGTCACGAGAGCAGAGATTCGCTGGTTCTGTAATGGATTGACGTGAAGTGATCAATTGAAGCTTTTCCGGATTCGCTACCTTTAGGATGGTCTCATAATATCCGTCCTCGCAGCGCCAAAGTTCCGTGTTCTTTTTTGTTTTCAAATTGTAACGGCTAAGGTAAGGCATATCCCCTTTAGATGAGGCTCCTTGGGCAAGCATCAATAACTCATTGTGGGCTTTATTGGTATAAACGATATATTTACCATACGCATTTTTAATCGTAAGTGGATTTCCCGGATTGTTGTAATTATCGTCGGTGGATACATCGAATAATAGAACCGGAGACTCAGAAGAGCAAGGCTTAAAAGTAAATGTCCTGTTTTTACGAGTCTCCCGGGAAGTCTCGATCAATAAAGCGAAAGCATCGTCATTCCACAGGATGTTGCGGAAACGTTTCTCTGTCTTTGCGACTTCCTGTTTCTCGCTGTTGAACGGATAGCTTATTTGGTAGATAATATCCATGAAATCGGTCTTGTTTTGCTTAGGATCTCCTTTATCTTGCGCTTCCGCCCAGTAAACGGTAGCCGGTTGATCCGATCTCCATCCGAATTGACGGGGATAAGGCGAGGTCGTGTCATATCCCATCGGAATATTGACGGTTGGATTATCCGCTAACGTATAAATGGAATTGCCTTGTAAGTCTATGACCTCGAACTTTTGTGGGAAGTTATATACCGGTACTTGATAGGAATACGGACGATGAACTGTCGCGATAAGTAGCAAAGATTTATCCGGGGATAATGAAAGCGTACTGCCGTAGATTGCCGGTTTTCCGATCTCGTACACAATGCCCTCTTTTATACGTACCAATTGGGAGGTGAAGTAATAGTCGAATAATTGCTCGTCGTACGGATTTTTCAGCAAGTCTTGATAGGTACGAGCGGGCATCACCTTTCCAGTACTTTCTTGAATGATGGGACCGGATGGGACTGTGGGTTTCTCCGGTGCCTTTCCCCTGTTTTCTGGAACCATAAGCGTAATAAACTCATTGTCGCTAATCCATAAGATCTCCGCTCCACTTGTCGCATTGATTTTACGGGTACTTACTTTCTGAGCTACGGGCTGTTCCGGGGTACAGTTATAAAGATATACGCCATTCGCTTCTTCCACGAATAGAGCTACCTTATTGGATGAAGGAGAGAATGAGGCTTCTGTGATTACCGCGTTGTCAGGAATTCCTTCAATCTTGATTTCTTCTTGAGTAGCGATGTTCATTAAACTGGCACCCGTATATTCGGCTTGCCGGCTCGTATTGAATGTTTCGGGACTGATACGCATTCCCGCTAATTTAAGCTCCGGTTGCGCAAGCTTGGCGATAGACCGGTACGGGGAACGCTCTAACTGGAGTGCCCACTGATTGTTATCACTAATTCGGATGATCGGGGATAATTTGGCTAGGGCCACTTCCTCTATTACGGCTGGAGGACGTTGATAATGTGTTTCTTGCGCTATTCCAGGACATATAAGCGCTAAAGAGAGCAGAGCTGAAAATAAATGATTTGTTTTCATAAATAGTGATATAAGAAATCCCCAAAGATAACCTGTTAAAGTATACTTTGGGGATTGTGATTAATGTAAGTTAACGTAAAAAGAGTGTTAATAGTTCTTTTCGATCAAGTCGTTGAAATCTGTTTCCTTTTTTGGAATCTCGAAGATCCAACCATCAGCATTCGGATCCTTGTGCAAGAAACCACAGAAAGTAGCGTCAAAATTAGACCCGGTTCTATCCAATGGCAAACCTAGACGTTTCAAGTCGAACCAACGGAAACCTTCGCCCCAAAGTTCGATACGACGCTGTATAATGATTTCTTCCAATAATGAACCTGTATAATCAGAAGTCAATTTTCCCATAGATGTACCGGACTTTTGAGCACAGCTGTAAGACGCGTCACGCTTACTCATCAAATCCATTAAGTATTCGCGTGCACCAGCATCATTTCCTAAACGACATTCTGCTTCAGCAGCAATCAGGTACATTTCTTCTATACGCATCCAAACATAATCTCCCATCCAAGTTTGGATATCGGAAAACTTAAATTTTTCCTGCTGATAACCACCATCTTTATTGTTGGCATCTTTCGGGTTCCACCAGACCAACCGTTCGTCTTCCGTTCCCATTTTTCCATACAAATCTTTGTTGATCTGTTTGCGGGCTTTTGCTCCGTATTTATCGGCATCTGCATCCATGTGTGTGAACAAACCTGCATACATACCGCTTTGGTCAGATATGATTTCTGCCCCCCACATAACATTTGGTGCGCTTACGCTGTTCAAACCTTTAAATTCTGAAACTTTTGCAATCGTGCATTTGCTTACTGCAATAGCTTCTTCCGATGATTTTTTAGCGGTAGCCCAGTCTTCCATCACTAATGCGATACGAGCCTGCAAGCCTAATGCTGTGGCATAGTCGATATGTGAAATGTGTTTGCGGGTTGTACCGTTTAACCGTTCGACAGCTTTATTGATGTCATTCATAATCTGAGCATATGTCTCTTGCACTGTAGAACGTGGTTTTCCTTCTGTACCGGCGACTGTCGGCTCGACATATATAGGGCAACAAGGTTCACCCTCATGTCCTTTATAGGTCCGGGCAAAACTTTGCGCTAACATGAAATAGGAGTAAGCCCGTATTGCATAGGCCTGCCCCATGATATAGTTGACTTCCGTTTCTGTCCCTGCCATAGTTTCCTCTGCATCAAGTATATAATTTGCATTAGAAATCCAAGTATAATAGCAATTCCATAAATCATATGAGCGCCAAGTAGTAGCAGTATATCTGCTTTTTACGTTATATAAGCAATCATACCAGAACCAGCCGCTGCCCATTGCAGCCATGATCATATCTTCTCCCATCACATCGGCCATCAGATTGTAAGCACTGATACCGAAGCATTGGTGTGTATTATCTGTTGGAGACCATGCTGAATACATGGAACGGTAAAGACCGTTCAGTGGAACTAAAGCCGCATTGGCATTTGCTAATAGTCCGCTTCCGGACATTGAATCAGTCGGATTGGTATCAAGAGAACTTTCCAAGCATGACGATAGAGTCGTACAAGCCACCAGACCGACAATCATATATTTGAATATCTTTTTCATCTTGTATCTTATAAAATAATGATTTAACATTAGAAGTTAATTTCTACACCAAAAGAGTATGTTTTGTTTGGTGTATACGAATAATCGGTTTCACCCTTAAAATTGTATTGAGGGTCCATACCTTTCAAATGAGAAAATAACGCCAGGTTATCAATGGAACCGAATACACGGACATTTCCCAGTTTTGCTTTTCTCATCCAGTCTTTAGGCAAGGAATAGCCTAATGTGATATTTTTGATTGCAAAATAAGATGCATTGATTAAGAAACGATCTGTCGTTGTATAAGCACCGTTGATTTCCACACGAGGCACATCTGTAATATCGCCTGGTTTCTGCCAACGGCGTAGCTGATGTTTATTCCAGGTGTTCGTCGCATATTGGGCGTTCATGGAACCTGTATACAGACTGTCATATATTTTACCGCCAATCGAATAGGAGGTTAGGACTGACAAATCGAAGCCTTTGTAAGAAAAGTCTGTTCCAATACTTCCGTAAAGATCCGGAATACGGTTGCCTTGATAATATTTACTGGTTGATGCTTTTGAATAGTCATCGCTGATACGTTCGTTGATGATGTTTCCATTTTCATCCTTGTCGTATACCCAATAGAGTTGAGCGCCTGTAGCTGGATCTACTCCTGCTGATTTAGCCATATAGAACGTATTGATAGGCATGCCCTCTTTGATACTGTAAACTCCCTTGATGATTTCGGGTGCTGTATTAGTCAGCTTCAAGACTTTATTTTTTACAGTTGATCCCATCCAACTTATATTCCAGACGAAATCATCCGTTCTGATAGCAGTGCCTCTTATTTCAAATTCGAAACCCGAGTTTCTCATGTCTCCGACATTGGCATTGTAGCCATTGAATCCGGTAGAAGTTGCCATCGGGTAACTTAACAACATATCGACAGTCTTACGATTGTAATATTCGGCATTGACGGATAGACGGCTTCCAAGGAAGGTCGCTTCGACACCGACATTCAAGTTTCCATTCTTTTCCCAAGACACTACCTGATTTTCCAATGAAGAAACCATACCTCCGATCTGGTTCGAATTCGGCCAATCTAAATCATACAAGCTTTGCCATAAGTAATAATTGCTTGTCTTATCTGAATTCAGGATATTATCATTACCTTGTTGTCCATAGCTTAATTTCAAAGACAGATTATCAATCCATTTAACATCTTCCATGAACGCTTCTTTGGAAATGCGCCAGTTACCACCGATAGACCAGAATGTTCCCCAACGATGATCTTTATGAAAACGAGAAGATCCATCGGTACGCAAAGATGCAGAGAAATAATACTTTTCATCATAATTATAGTTGAAACGTCCTAACCACGATTCGATACGATATTTGTCCGTATAAGAATCGGCTGCATACAAAGTCGTTCCCGGACGCAGTTCAAGGATACCGTCTACCAGGTTTGTTTTTCCAGCCTTCAAATATTCGTAGCTGTAAGCATAAAATTCATGTCCAGCCAAAACATCAAAAGAATGTAATCCGAAAGAACGGTTCCATGACAACAGTTGGTTGAAAGTATAACTTTGCATGCGTGTGTTATATTTGGTCAATAAACCACCTGCTGTAGCCTGGTTTCCATGATACATATTCATATAGCTCATTCGTGATTGGTTGCGGTAATCAAGACCGAAATTCACATTCAGTTTAATTCCCTTGAAAACACCGAAATTATCTTTATCTGAACCAAAAGTCACTCCAGTGCGAAGGCTTGCCACATCATTCTTTTTATTTGATTTGTCGTCAGTCAAACCGCCGACTGGATTGTAATCCGTATAGCTTCCCGGACGTCCGTTTTCTCCATAATCCAATTGAGGTTTTCCATCTTCACCCAATACATTCTTTCCATCCAATCCCTTCACATAGACGGGAAATAACGGTGAAACGAACTGTGCTGAATACCATACATTTGATGTGGAAGATCCGTCATAGTCACTGTAATCCTGCACTGAATTAGACAAGGAGGCATTCATGTTGGCCTTAAACCAATCTGTAATATTAGAATTAACGTTTACACGAGCATTATAACGCTGAAAACCTGTATTGATAAGAATGCCATCTTCATTCAGATAACCGAGAGAAAACATATATTTTGTTTTTTCAGAACCGCCGTTTACAGATAATTGGTGTTCTTGCCTGAATGCATTATCTCGTTGAACTGCATCCATCCATCGTTCATTCCAGGCTGAAACAGCATCAGCTTGTACCATTCCTGTTTCAGGATTGATCAAATTGTCCCATATGTAATTCTTAAACGGGTTGTATAGTTCACCACCTAAATTGGCACTTAAACCGGCTCTTGCCATCTGTTGTGCTTGTTCCCATGAATAACCAGAGTTGAATACGTAACCATTACGAAGAGCTTCATAAGTTAATTGCACAAATTCTTTCTGATCGACCATATCATACGGTTGGATAGCACGTGATGCCCATCCTACAGTTGAACGCCATGTTACTTGAGCTTTTCCTTCTTTACCCTGTTTAGTTGTGATCATAACGACACCGTTCGCACCACGCGCACCATACAAAGCACCAGCAGAAGCGTCCTTCAATACAGTCATAGACTCGATATCAGACGGATTGATGGAACTTAAAGAACCATCGAAAGGAATACCATCGACAACATACAAAGGATCTTGTGATGCATTAATTGAACCATAACCACGGATTACAATGGAAGCATCTTCGCCAGGCTGTCCGGATCCTGAAGTTGTCAACAATCCTGTTGCCTGTCCTTCTAACCCTTTTGTTAAGTTTGTAATAGGACGGAGTTCTAATTTTTCATTACTGATCGTAGAGGCCGATCCCGTAAAAGAACTTTTTTTAGCGGTACCGTAAGCGACAACCATTACTTCGTCAAGCATCTGATTGTCCCCCTCCAATACTACATTTACTTTTGGCTTGATTCCAACTTCCTGAGACTTCATCCCCACGAAGGAAACTACCAGAGTCTTTGCAGAACTCAGTTGATGGTTATATTATTGATTATCAAAGTATTATTTGATTTATCTTTTTAAATCATCATTCTCCTATAAAAGATAACATTCTAAATATAGAGCAAACTGATTTATTTGATTAACAATGTGTTAAAATGTTTAGTGAAAGTAGCAACCACATCCTTAACAGTTCTAAACTGTGCTGTAGTTCTACCTGTTTCCTCCTGATTTCTTGTAGATTAAACTATTTTGCAGGATTCTGATACACATTTTTAAGCCAATATTCAAAAGCCGGATCTTGGATTTCTATCGTATTGCCAGGCAATATATCGATCAAATCTTTTTCAAGTGTCGCTTTTTTCAAGTTTTTGATATTTGCTGAAGTTCCCAATTGATAGTGCTTCAAAATGTCTTTAGATGAGAAATTAACCACTCCATCGGCGACAGCTATCAAAAAGTTAATTTGACGGGAAGTCAAAGAATCTATTATATTGGTAAACAACAGGCTCAATTGACCGATCAAACTGTTGAACGCCTCATTGACAATAGCTTCCGAACACTCTTTTGATGTACGCAACCAAGTTTGCTGACTTAATTGCTGAGTATAATACGGATGGTTTTTCATTTTATCGGCAATCATACCAGATAATTCATCCGATATTTGCTTTCCGGTATCAGCAAACCGTTGGGAAATAAATGCAACCCAGTCTTTTCGTTCTATTTTTTGTAAGAATAAGATATCGCCAAATTTGTAAAAAGGCATACTGTAGTCATTGAAAATACTCAGTAACATATGACGTTTACTCCCATACAGGCAATAGCAAACAGATGTATGTGTCTGCCAATGAGCACGAAGTTTACGTTGAAAAGCAAGCGAATCTTCATATTCGTTGATATTTTGGAATTCATCAATGCAGACAATGATCTTTTTACCTTTATCTTTAGCGATCTGTTGTGGCAAATCTAATATCTCATCATAAGACAACCGGTTATCTTTAAAACCGATACCAAAAGATAATTCATAGCTCTGACTGCCTTCGGAAAGAGAAACAGTAGGTGCCATTCGGCTCAAATATTTTTTTACTCCTGCTACAAATTCCTCCCAAGCAGAGGTAGATACCCGCATTAAAGCATTAGCATAGGCCGTATAAAATTGTTCTTCCGTTCTACAATTAAAAATATCGACTTGACAGACCTGTGTATTCTTGTTCTCTTCTGATAAAAGTTTGGCACACTTATTTACCAAAGATGTTTTACCCCAGCGACGTGGAGATATAATAACGGTATTAATGAGATTCTTGAAGTTTTGTGTCAACAAAGCAACCTCATTTTTCCTGTCAGTAAAATTCAAGTCATCGGCAATACGTCCGTAAACAAATGGAGCCTCCATAGTACAATTTTTTATATCTAAACAAATGTAGCAACAATAGTTGGAAGGTGCAAATATGAAACTGGTTAATTTGAAATCGATTGATTTCAAATTAACCAGTTTCACGCACATTGACTAATAATAATGTAGGATATGGAGATACTTATATATAATAGTCACAAAAGAAAATAGGCTGTTATATAAGAATAACAGCCTATTTCTCATTTGAATATTATCCTGTTAGAAGTATCCTTCATTTTGTTTGATATTGGGATTTACATCTATTTCAGACTGTGGTATTGCCAAAATCGTGCGATAATCCTGATAACTCGGAGATATAAGATCGGTGTTGTTCAAGAAATGATATCCACCCTTACGAGTTACCGTAATCCCTAAACGCATGATGTCATAAAAACGATGACCTTCCATCACCAATTCTTTGCGTCTTTCTTTCAAGACCAATGCTTCGGTAGCAGTCACATCTGAAGCGGAAGGAATAGCACGTTTGATGATCGCATTCAAGTATTTATTTGCACTAGCCTGATCAGCAGAAGATTTTTTCAATGCAGCTTCAGCAGCAATCAAATAAATATCTGACAGACGGATTACACGAATATTGTTTACGGCCGTTTTACCATTGATCCCCGGATATTTGTTCATGTAAGTACGTCCTTCGACTGATGCTGCAGTTAGCAAATTACGACGGATGTCATCCGGGTTCTCGTTGATAAGATCTTCAAATTCTTTCGTGTTGGAAACAGCAGCATATCCTTTAGGATCGACTACATATCCAAACATTTCACGATCACCGGCATCCAAATCCGAAATTTCCAGATCGAATACGGATTCCGAAGAGTATCTTCCAGACCATGCTGCAACATAGTCTTCTGTTTTCAGCAAAGAATACGGAGAATTCTTGATTACATCTTCTGCATAAGAAAAAGCTTTATCCCAATCTCTTTTATATAGATTGACACGTGCCAGTAAACCTTTTACGGCCCAACTGTTGAAACGTCCGTCTTTTACTTCCGTCCCGATACATTTCAACGCTTCCTCCAAGTCGTTGATGACCATATCATACCCTTCTGCAACAGTTGAGCGACTGGGAAGATCATCTGCGCTCAAAACATTTTTTACCAATACTACACCCGGAGTAGCTCCATTTTCTACAAAATAAGGCTTTCCGTATGTAATCAGAAGGTTGAAGTGACATAAAGCACGAAGAGCTAAGGCTTCTCCTTTTGCATTATTAAGTTCATCGCCTGCAGGAAGGTCTCCTGTTTCAATTGCATTCAGCAATACATTCGCACGGTTGATAACGGCATACGGATAGCTCCATAAATTTTCCGGCGAGTTATTCTGACGGTGTATGAAACGATAATAAGTGTCGGTTCTTAACCCCCCGGAAGAGATTGTCTGTACGTCTTCACCCCCCACTTCGGCGCGTGATACAAAATCACCACCATAATAGTTGGCACTCTTTAAACTGTAGTATGTTCCGTTAAGTGCTGTTTCCACATCTTGTAAAGTCGTGATAGCATCTGTGCTGACCAATGAATCTGAAGGGAAAGTTTCCAGATATCCATCACAAGATGTAAATGTCACTGAAGCTATTGCTACAGCAGCAAATATAGATTTTATATTTAGTCTATTCATCATTGTTATTATTTATAGTAAAACGAATTCCGGATTACAATCCGATTTCAATACCAAATGTTACTGATTTCAAGTTCGGTAATGCCCAAGTGGCCACACCATTGACCGGCTGTTCCGGATCAATATTCTTATAGGCAGCCCATGTCAGCAGGTTGTTACCGGAAGCGAAGATTCTGACATTTCTCATTCCAGCAGCCTGCATCCATTTTGACGGCAAATTATAAGATAATGTTACAGTCTTCAGGCGGAGATGGTTTGAACTCTTCATATGACGGGAACTTCCGTAACGAGCATATTGATAGCTATTGATACGTCTCGGAACATCTGTAATGTCACCCGGTTTTTGCCATCTGTCCAACTGCTGGATACCAATGGATTGATATGCAGTTTCACCATCTGTATCTGTGTACAGCAGCGCAGGATCATCCATGATATGTCCACCTAAAGAGAATGAAAATAAGGCGCTTAAATCCAAGCCCTTCCAAGAAAGGTTATTTCTCCATCCTCCGGTTACTTTAGGATCCGGTTTTCCGATAATAAC
>ERZ840057.2510-NODE-2510-length-12510-cov-3.161220_pt1 | contig 12510 bp, 11 predicted proteins | sample MGYA00519907_ERZ840057 | MGnify/ENA primary metagenome ERZ840057 (study PRJEB31850, sample SAMEA3708862) | human gut metagenome | biome: human gut; feature: human-associated habitat; material: faeces | place: China | collected 2014 ...
TCAATTTCTAAGGAAAAAAAGCCGCCGTTCCCTGCCCCCGGTTTTCCCAATTCGAGAATGCCGGCCACAAAGTCCTGCAGAAAACTGCGGCACAAGCCGCAATGCTTTATTTTACTTGTGCACCAGCGTGCCGATTGGCTCGCCGTCGAGCACTTTTGCGAGGTTGCCCACGATGTCCATGTTGAAAACGTAAATAGGCAGGTTGTTTTCCTTGCAGAGTGCCGTGGCGGTAAGGTCCATTACCTTCAGGTTTCGCGTATAAACCTCGTCGAACGTTATTTCGTCGAACTTCGTAGCCGTCTTGTCGCGCTCCGGGTCGGCGGTGTACACTCCGTCAACGCGCGTGCCTTTGAGCATTACGTCGGCTTCAATCTCTATGCCGCGCAAGGCCGAGCCGGTATCGGTGGTGAAGTAAGGATTGCCCGTTCCCGCCGACATGATTACCACCTTTCCCGCCTTGAGGTATTCAATTGCCTTCCATTTGTTGTAGAACTCGCCTATCGGCTCCATGCGTATTGCAGTGAGCACGCGCGCGTCCACTCCTATGGCGCCGAGGGCGCTGCTTAGCGCGAGCGAGTTGATTACCGTAGCGCACATGCCCATCTGGTCGCCTTTCACGCGGTCGAAGCCTTTTCCCGCACCGCTCAGGCCGCGGAATATGTTGCCGCCGCCTATCACGATACCTATTTCAACGCCGCGCTGCTGCGCTGCCTTTATCTGTTCGGCGTATTCATTAAGGCGTTTCACGTCTATGCCATATCCTTGTTCGCCCATAAGGCTCTCTCCACTCAATTTGAGGAGTATTCTTTTAAACTTTGCCATGTGTATAAGTATTTAATTACGTTGCTAAATTATCAAAATAAACCGTTAATTGCCACTTTTTTGAGGCAAAACGAACGTATGCCGCACCAACCGCCCGTAAAAAGCAGCATTGACAAGCGTGCGCACGGCCAGGTAGGCCAGGAATGCAGCCCAAAGTGCGTCGTTTCCGGCCATGCCGCGCAGCAGGATGAACATATTGAAGAAAACCACCGCCGCCAGGAACGACGACAGGAGCATTACCCTCGAAGCCGTGGCGCCTATGCACACTCCGTCGAGCACGAACGCCCCGAACGACACCACCGGCACGCATGCGGCCCAGGGAAGGTAAACCATTGCCGCCGACACGGTTGCATTATCGTCGGTAAGCATTGACAGGAATCCCCTGCCCCCGGCAAAATAGAACAAGGTAAAGACAACCGCCAGTGCCGCACCAACATACAGCAGCTGCCTTACTACCATAGAAAACGCGGGCCTGTTGCGTTCGCCCACATAACGCCCCACGAGCGCCTCGCCTGCGTAGGCAAATCCGTCCATGAAGTACGAAAAAATGATGAACAGCTGCATGAGCAGCGCGTTGACGGCCAAAACGGTATCGTTCATGGCCGCGCCGGCCGACGTAAAGTACGACATCACAAAAACTATGCACACCGTGCGCAGGAAGATGTCCTTGTTTACCGAAAAGAAGCGCGACATGCCGCGAGCGTCGAACACTTCGGCCCACTCGGGACGCGGCAGGCCTCGGGCATACTTAATGCGCCACAATGCCACGCACATGGCCATGCCTGAGTACTGTGCCGTTACCATTCCGAGCGCAACACCCTTAATGCCGAACCCCAGGACATACACAAAGAACAGGCTGGCGGCTATGTTTACAAGATTCTGCGTTATTGCCACCACCATGGGATAGCGCGAGTTCTGCATCCCGAGGAACCATCCCGAAAAGGCATACCACCCCAGCACTGCGGGCGCTCCGAAAATGCCCGTGCGGAAATACTCGCGCGCCAGCGGCTCCACGTCGTCAGAAGCGGAGATAAACGCGAACGCCACATCGGCCGCCACACCGCCGAGCGCCACGAGCAACAAGCCGAAAACGGCGGCCAAAGCCAACGGGCGGGACAGCTGCAAGGCTATGTCGCGCCTGTCGCCGCGGCCGAACGCCTGCGATGTCAGTCCGCTCGTGCCCATGCGCAGAAAGGCGAACACCCAGTAAAGGACATTGAATATAACCCCTCCCACGGCCACGGCACCAATATACTTCTGCGCGCCCATGTGGCCCACAATGGCGGTGTCTACTATCGATAGCAACGGCACCGATATGTTTGTCACGACGGCAGGCAGGGAAATGCGGGCTATCTGCTCCGCAATCTTCCGGCGGGAAGGCTTTAAGGAATTGCTGCAACTGGTATCCATAGTCTGCTCTCCGAACAACGGTAGTCAGTCCGGAGAGTGCAAAATTACTAAATATACACGGCACTGCATTGGGCGGACGTGTTAATCGTCAGCGCGCAAACAACAACCGCCGCAAATCAAAAGCCGCAAGGCCGCTGCATTTTCAAACGTCAGCCACGCCATGCCGCTCAAGCGGGAATAGGTTTTTACCCACCTGTTATCCGATGTTAATGTTGGAAGCGCGATAAATCACGCCTCTACAACGTTGCCTTATGTTGCAGGTGCTGTATTTGTCTGCGTTTTTCGGGCATGTTTCAATGTAGTTTTCAAGGGCGCGAAAATATGTCTGAGATATTTTGAAATATGTCAGACATATTTTGAATTATGTCGGACATATTTTTTCTTTGCTCCCATGTAGGGTTTAAACACTGAAAATCAGTTTTCAATTTTTTTCATCCGGAAACAGACATTTTCCACCTCGGTTTCCATTCATTCAAAGTCGTCATTCCCGTGCCGCGCACCGGTTGCGGTTGTAAAAATGTATTTTTAAACACATCTTACGCAATCATAACCTTATAAGTTATAACTTTGCGGCATGGAAACAAACGACGACGAAAGATTCATGCGCGCCGCGATTGCCGAAGCGCAAGCCGCCGAGGCACGCGAGGAAGTGCCTGTGGGAGCGGTTGTTGTATGCCGCAACCGCATTATAGCACGCGCGCACAACCTTACCGAAACGCTACGCGACGTAACGGCCCACGCCGAAATGCAGGCCATCACGGCGGCAGCAGACTATCTGGGCGGGAAATACCTCAACGAGTGCACAATCTATGTAACCGTTGAGCCTTGCACCATGTGCGCCGGTGCAATAGGCTGGGCACAGGTGGGAAAGCTCGTCTACGGCGCGGGCGACCCGAAACGCGGATACACCGTCTACGCCCCCGATGCCCTGCACCCTAAGACGCAAGTGGTGAAAGGCATACTTGCCGAAGAATGTTCTGAACTCATGCGCAACTTCTTCCTCTCGCGGCGGCAAATACGGTAAAAGTTCGACACACTCTACCCTCACCGCATGGAAGACCATGTGCTTATGTACCTGGACGAGGGTATGGTGGAACTCACCGAAAACAACCATACAACAAGGCTGACAAGCGGGGATTGCGCATTCATACGCAAAGACTGCAACGTGATGATGAACAAAAAGTGCATAGACGGGAAACCCTTCATGGCCACGTTCCTTACGTTCAAACGCAGCTTCCTGCAAGAGACTTTCCGCAGCTTCGACAAGGCCACACTGCCCTCGAACGCGCGACGCAGCAACAACAGCGTGATAAAACTGCCGAACAACAGGCCCGACATAAAAAGCCTGTTCGACTCGCTGAAACCCTATTACGAGTCAAACATCACGCCCTCGGACGAACTGCTCAAACTGAATATGACCGAAGGGCTGTATGTGCTGCTGAACACCGACAAAAACCTTTATGCCTCGCTGTTCGACTTCAAGGAGCCTTGGAAGATAGACATCCTCGAGTTCATGAACCGCAATTTCCGATACGACCTCTCGATAAAGCAAATTGCAAACTACACGGGACGCAGCCTCTCCACCTTCAAACGCGACTTCAAGAAACTCAGCCCCCCACCCCCGAACGGTGGATTATGCAACGCCGGCTCGAAGAGGCACACAAGCTGCTTGAACACCGCACCAAAAAGATTTCTGACATTTATTTCGCCGTAGGCTTCAAAAACCTGTCGCACTTTTCGAAAGCATACAAGCAAATGTACGGAACATCTCCTATCAAAAACGAAACAAACTGAACAAATACAAAACGATGAAAAGCATTAAGACGTTATTGTTGTCGGCACTCATTGCACTGCCGGCATTGCAGGCGGCGGCACAGTCGGAGCCGTCGAAAGTGTACTTTCTCGAATCTATTACGTCCGACAACCTGATAAAAGCGTACAAGGCCCTCGGACGCGAAGCTAAAGGAAAAGTGGCCATAAAGCTGTCCACCGGCGAAGTGGGCAACAAATATTTTCTCGACCCGCAACTCATAGCCCCGCTCGTGAAGATGGTAGACGGCACAATCGTTGAATGCAACACGGCATACGGCGGCGCACGTGCAACAACCGACAGCCACAGGAAAGTAGCAGCCGACCACGGATTCTCGGCCATTGCCGACGTTGACATAATGGACGCCGAAGGCGAAATAGCACTGCCCGTTAAAGGCGGGAAACGACTGAAGGAAAATTACGTCGGGAAAAACCTCGAGAACTACGACTTCGTAGTTGTCCTCACCCACTTCAAGGGACACCCAATGGCCGGTTTCGGCGGCGCACTCAAGAACATATCGATAGGCATAGCCTCGTCGGCCGGGAAATCATGGATTCATTCGGCAGGAAAGACCAGGAAAGCCCCCTGGGGCAACACCTCGCAGGAAGCATTCACCGAAAGCATGGCCGAAGCGGCCAAATCGGTAATAGATTATGAGGGAGAAAAAATATTATATATAAGCGTAATGAACAACCTCTCTGTCGACTGCGACTGCGTAAGCACTCCGGCCGCGCCTAAAATGAAGAACGTGGGAATACTTGCCTCGCTCGACCCCGTAGCACTCGACCAGGCATGCGTAGACCTCGTGCTAAACAGCCCGGACGACGGAAACAAAGACCTCGTGGAGCGAATCACTTCGCGCAGAGGCACACATATATTATATCATGCCGCACTTTTGGGCGCAGGTTCGCGTAACTACCAGCTAATAGACCTCGACCACGAATAAAACGATACGCAAAATAAAACACCAGCAATAAATGAACGCAAAAATACCAATAACATTGGTGTTGATTCTTTTTGTGCCTTTTATTTCGTTTGCACAAAACAACGACAGCACTTCTACACACCTTAACGAAGCTACCGTAACAGGAACAAGGAACATCGCAAAGATAGACGCACGGTTCCTGACCTACACATTAACCGAAATAAATCGCACCGAAATAGAAAACCGCTATGAACAATCACTCCTTCCGCTGCTTTCGGAGCAAGTGCCGGGACTTTTCATAACTGAACGAGGCATTATGGGCTACGGTATATCCACCAACTCGGCCGGAGGCATGAAAATACGCGGGATAGGCGGTTCTCCCACCACACAAATGATGGTTCTGATTGACGGACATCCGCAATTTGCCGGATTAATGGGCCACACTTTGGCCGACACGTACCAGTCTTTACTTGCGCAAAAGGTAGGAGTGGTGCGCGGCCCGGCCTCAATGCTTTACGGCTCAAACGCAATGGGAGGAGTCATCAACATAATAACCCGCAAACAATACGAAGACGGAATTTCAAACAAGATACGCCTTGGCGCCGGTTCTTACGGAACTTTCAGCGGAGAATACGCCGGTGCGGCAAAGAAAGGAAAACTGAGCGGCATTTGGGCAGGCTCTTACAACCGCACGGACGGGCACAGAAAAAACATGTCCTTCAACCAAACTTCAGGGTTCGGAAAAATAAGATACGACATAAGCGAACAATGGAACATAGAAGCAAACGCAAACCTCACACATTACAATTCCGCCAACCCGGGGCCGGTTTCCTCTCCGGTAATTGACAACGACATGAACATAATGCGAGGAACGGCGGCTGCTTCGCTTTATAACTTATACGACAAGACTAACGGCGGAGTTACGTATTTCTTCAACTGGGGCAACCACAACATCAACGACGGGTACGCGCCGTCGGAAGAACCGGCGGACTACCGTTTCCTCTCGCGCGACAACCTCATGGGAGTGAACCTTTACCAGACGTTCAACTTCTTTAAGGGAAACAAAACAACCTTCGGCTTCGACTATGAGCACATCTACGGGAAAGCATACAACAAGTTCAACGACGGGACGCGCACCATGTTAGCCGACAAGAAAGCTGACGAATTTGCTGGTTATATAGACTTCAGCCAGGAGCTTTTCGGCTTGCTTTCGCTCGAAGCAGGAGTCCGCTACGACTACCACTCCACCGCAGGCTCCGAATGGATTCCGCAAGGAGGGGTTAGCGTAAGCCTGCCTTACGACGCAGAGCTGAAAGCCTCGGTAAGCAAAGGATTCCGCGTTCCCACTTTGAAGGAACTGTATATGTTCGGCTCAAAAAACCCGGACCTCAAAGCAGAAAGCATGGTGAACTATGAAATTTCATACACGCAAAGGCTTTTGGACAACAGGCTGCGCTACGGCGTGAACATATTCTATTACGACGCCGACAACCTGATAGAAACCGTACCCCGTCAAGGCGGCGGGATGATAAACCGCAACACGGGCAAACTGCACAACTTCGGCATAGAGGCCAACGCCAGCTTCCGCGTGAACACGCACCTCTCGCTGAACACGAACTACAGCTACCTGCTGACTAACAAAATTGTTCTTGCAGCACCGAGAAACAAATTCTACGTTGGCGGCGACTATACTCTCGGGCGCTGGACATTTGCCGGCGGCCTGCAGCACATCGGCGGGCTTTACATTGCCGAGTCAGGAAAAGACAAGTCAGAAAAATACACACTGCTGAACCTGCGGGCGGCATTCAAAGCCGCTTCTTTCCTGAGCGTTTATGCGAGGGGCGAAAACCTGCTCGCACAGAAATACGAGACGTTCGCGGGTTTCCCCATGCCGCGCGCTACTTTCATGGCGGGAGCCGACATTTCTTTCTGAACCTGCCGGAAAAAAACGCACAACGCCTGAGATAAGGATTTCAATACTATAGCATAACACAGCAACGTTGCACAAAACAACCGGACACGGCACCTGCACATATCGAAACGGCACATACGATTGGGCAGGTGTCTTTTTTTATCCGTCAAAAAGCGCATGCCAACCGTTTTTTGCCTATTTTTGTGACACAAAGAGTCTCTGATACAAAAACCAATTTAAACCAGACACATATATGAGATTAAAAACTATCATTGCCGCCGCTGCAGCAGTTACAATGATGTGGTCGTGCGGCCAGAAAGCCCCTGTGCCCATGTTTGTAGGCACATACACCGACAAGGGTTCGAGCGGCATATACTCGTTCATGTTCGACCAGGAAACAGGCAAGTTCGACCTTGAAGACTCCGCCCGTATAGGAAATCCGAGTTACCTCGTGCTTGCGCCCGACGACTCGTTCCTATACTGCGTAAGCGAATACACGGGCGACGACGCCACGGTAAACGCATTCATGATTAACCCCAAGAACGGGCAAATGCGAATAATGAACAAGGTGCTTGCCCACGGCGACGACCCGTGCAGCATAACCACCCACGGACGCAAGGCTTTTACGGCCAACTACTCGTCGGGAAGCATTAGCGTGTTCGACATAGAGCGCGACGGCACGCTGTTCGACAGCGGCGAAGTCATTGAATACTCCAATCCCTCGAACGTCGACACCGTGCGCCAGGCTGCTTCACACCTGCACACCGTAATGCGCTCGCCCGACGGGCACTACATGTTCGTAACCGACCTGGGCGGCGACTGCATTTACAAGTTCGAGCTGCGCCCCGACTTCAAGAAAGGCACACCCGAGCGCACCGACCTGCCAAAAGGCTGCGGCCCGAGGCACATTGACTTCTCGGTCGACAGCAAACACATGTATGTCATAACCGAGCTTAGCGACGAAATAATAGTGTTCGACTACGAACCCGTGCGCGGACTGCTCACGCAAAAACAGGTTGTAAAAGCCAGCGACGCAGGAGCACGCGGCGGAGCCGACATTCACGTAAGCCCCGACGGCAAGTTCCTGTACGCAAGCGTAAGGCTGAAAAACGACGGCATAGCTATATTCAAAATCAAGCCCGACGGCACGCTCGAAAAAGTCGGATACCAGAACACTGGCAAACACCCGCGTAACTTTGCCATAACGCCTAACGGCAAATACCTGCTTGTGGCATGCCGCGACGACAACAGGATAGAGGTGTACGAGCGCAATGCCGAAACCGGACTGCTCACCAGCACCGCCAGAGCCATGCAAGTCAGCCAGCCTGCCTGCATACAGTTTGCCAACCCGCTGATATAATACTGCAACATAGCCATACGGCACAAGGGCGGCCCCGAAAGGAGCCGCCCTTAATGTTTAATTCCACCTCGCGCCGCCCGGCCATGCAACCGCGACAGAAAAAGACAACATCTCAATCCGAAAACGAATATATATTCATGCTCGAAAAGCACGTTTTCGGAACGCTTGATTTACGGGCATTTGAAGCCGCCGAAAATAGGTCTGAGATATTTTAAAATTCCTCAGACCTATTTTAAAATTCCTGCCTTGTATTTTTTCTTTGCTCCGAGAGGGGGTAAAACGTCCCGCAGACGGGTACGCTTTTTTCCGATATTTATACAGCGATAATCTATAAATATTCATAACAATAAACCCCGCTTTCGGGCGGGGCTTACATTGGTCTCCTTACAAGGCTTCGGAATCATTCATCATCCTTTTGCGCAAGCGGGTTCCAGCCCTGTGCGCGCAGTTCAACCTCTGCCCCGTCGCTCGTTACGAACGTCCGTCCTGCGTCGGCCGACGTGATATGCCCTATCACGTGCACGTCCTCCACTTTAATAACCTTTTCGTAATCAGTAAGAGGCACGGTAAACAGAAGCTCGTAATCCTCACCCCCGTTCAAAGCAGCGGTTATGGCGCCAATTTTCATCTCATCTGCCAAGGCCGCCGTCTGGTAGTCTATCGGAATCCTTTCCTCGTAAATTCGGCACCCCGTGCCGCTCTGTTCGCAGATGTGCAGCAGTTCGGACGACAAGCCGTCGGAAATGTCAATCATCGACGTTGGCAAAATGCCGGCTTCGGCCAGACGTTCCGTTATGTCGCGGCGCGCCTCGGGCTTGAGCTGGCGTTGCAACAAGTATTCATGCCCCGCAAAGTCGGGCTGCATGGCTTCGAGCGCAGCGTTTGCGCCTTTCAAGCCTTCGCTTTTGTTTTCGAACACTGTCTTTTCGCGTTCGAGCAGCTGCAACCCCATGTAAGCCGCGCCCAAGTCGCCGCTCACGCAAACAAGGTCTGTATCGTGCGCTCCGCTTCGGTAAACAATACGGTCGCGCGGGGACGAGCCAATACACGTTATCGCTATGGTCAGCCCTGTGAGTGACGATGTGGTATCCCCGCCCACGAGATCCACTCCGTACTTGCCGCAAGCGTGGCGCAAGCCTTCGTAAATCTCTTCGATATTCTCCACACAGAAGCGCCGGCCTATGCCTAAGGCCACCGTCATCTGCTGCGGCTTTCCGTTCATGGCCACTATGTCGGAAATATTCTCTATCGCCGCCTTGTAGCCAAGGTATTTCAAAGGCACGTATGTCAGGTCGAAATGCACGCCCTCGAGCAGCATGTCGGTGGTTACGAGCACCTGTTCGTCGGGGTAATGCAGCACGGCGCAGTCATCGCCCACGCCTTTTTCGGTCGACGGATTCCTCATTTCAAGGCCGGAAGTCAAACGCTTTATAAGGCCAAATTCGCCCAATGTTGAAATTTCTGTTCTCGCCATATATTAAGTCAGGTTTGTCGGTTTGCTTAATCGTTAATAAGTCTTCTGAAAATCGTTGTCATCTTCGGTTCGGCCAATGCCGCAGCCTGCTGCACTTCGTCGTGGCTGGTCTCGCCCGTTGCGGCAGCCGGAACGTTGGTTATCACGCTCATTCCGAACACGCGCATGCCCTGGTGGCGCGCCACGATAACCTCGGGAACAGTACTCATGCCCACGGCATCCGCACCCATGAGCCGGTACATGTTATACTCGGCAGGCGTTTCATACGTAGGACCGGAATTTGCAAGGTACACACCGTGCTGCAATTCGATTTCTTCGGCCGCTGCTATGGAGTCGGCCTTGGCAATCAGCCCTCGGTCGTAAGCCTCGCTCATGTCGGGAAATCTCGGACCGCAAGGCAGGTTCTTTCCGCGCAGCGGGTGCTCGGGCATAAAGTTTATGTGGTCGGTTATGACCATAAGGTCGCCGGGGCGGAACGAAGCGTTCGTACCGCCGGCGGCATTGCTCACCAAAAGCGTGCTTATGCCTATCGCTCCGAACACGCGGATTGGAAAAGTAACCTCCTTCATCGAATATCCTTCATAGTAATGAAACCGGCCGTCCATTGCAAGGATTTTTTTCTGTCCGAGCGTGCCGAAAATCAGCTTGCCGGCATGGCCCTCGACGGTAGAAACCGGAAAGTTTGGAATATCCTTGTACTGCCACTCGCGCTCTACGTTGATTTCCGCCGCCAGGCGTCCCAAACCGCTGCCAAGAACTATGGCGGTTTCAATTCCTGCGCCAATTTCGCGGGAAAGGAAATCAGCGGTTTCCTTGATATTGTTGTACATAACCGAGAATTTTATCGTTAAACACAGTTTGTCCGTTAAATAAAAACTCCACTTTCACTGGTAGAGCGTATATGTTATCCCGCAGCACGGGACTCAGCCTCCCGGCACACGACATAAGGCGCGCCGCGTCTTTTTCCGTCGTAATCACAGCGGTAGAGCCGTCATTTCCGGCAGCTTTTTCCAGCCGCAAAATGTCGTCCGTCGTAAAAGCATGGTGGTCGGCAAAAAGCAACTCGCACGCAACGTTGCAATAGTGCCTTACTTCATCTGCAAACGGAGCCGGGCGCGCTATTGCGGCAAGCACGACAACGCGCTTGTAGTTTTCGCCAATGGCCGCAAGCGTTGTCACGCCGCCTCTGAACACTTTGTAAGGCGGAGCGTATGACATTGTGGAGAAAAAGACACCCTCTTTCGGCCGCGCGAGGCTTTTGCCACACAGCATAAGACACTTGGAAACAAACAGCGTGCCTTCTTTCTCCGTAAGTTCCTTGGGGCATTTGGTTACTACGAGCATATCGGCCCGCGCAAGGCCGCTGCGCGCCTCGCGAAGCCTTCCCGCAGGCAGCAGCCGGTCGCTATAAACGGGACGGTTGTAATCTACGAGCACGATGTTCAACCCCGCCGCCACGTACCGGTGCTGGAAAGCGTCGTCGAGCAACACCACGTCGACCGGCGGCTTTATGTCGGGCGCAAGGAGCCTTTCAATTGCTGTTGCACGCCTTGCACAGACTGCTATGTGCACCGTAGGGAAATGCTTCTTTATCTGAAACGGTTCGTCTCCTATTTCATCGGCCGTTGTATTCGAATCTGCAACGACAAGGCCTTTTGTCTTCCGCCGGTATCCCCGGCTTACGACGCCTGTGCAGCAAACACGGCCCAGCAACTCTGCCAAATATTCCACGTGCGGCGTTTTGCCAGTGCCGCCAACCGTTATGTTTCCTACGCAAATGGTTGGTACGGTAAATTTCTGCGACTTGAGCATTCCGGTATCGAACATGTGGTTCCTTATCCGCGTAGCCAACTCGTAAAGCCAGGAAAAAGGCAGCAACAGCACGCACATGAAACATTTTATGTTCCTTGTACCTTTGCCTGCCTGCGCAACTTTGCCGTCCATGCCTGTCATATTGTGTTGAACGCCGTTATTTTATCACCGGTTCATAGGGAATGCGCGCCTGTATTCGGTCGGCGTTACCTATGTTCCTTACAAGCATGAACGCCGAATGATATTCGCCGAGGTATTCGCGCAGCTGCGCTTCCATATATCCCCCGGTTTTTTCCTCTACAAGCTGTTCGAACCATGTTTTCTGCTTGGGATAATGCACTGTGCCGTATTCCGAAACCTTTGCGCGTTTTGCGGCCTCTGCCACTGCGTCGTCGAGCGTGCCGAGACGGTCGACAAGACGTATTTTCAAGGCATCTTCTCCCGTATATACGCGTCCTTGCGCTATCTCCCGCACACGAGCTTCGCTAAGTCTGCGGCCGTCGGCCACACGTTTGACAAAAAGGTCATACCCGCGGTCAACATACGATTGCAGCATGCTTTTCTCAGCCTCGTCAAGTGGACGCGAGGTGGTAAAGAAGTCGGCGTGGCGGTTTGTCTTAACACCGTCGAAACGAAGTCCGAGCTTATCCTTCAACAGTCCGCTCACGTCGGGGATTATTCCGAATATTCCTATGCTTCCAGTCAGTGTGGTAGGTTCGGCAAAGACATAATTAGCTCCTGCGCTCAGGTAATATGCACCCGAAGCCGCCATACCGCCCATTGATACCACTACGGGCTTGCGCGCGGCGAGTTTTTTTACCGAATGCCATATCTGTTCGGAGGCGTATGCGCTGCCGCCGCCCGAATTTACGCGCAGCACTACGGCCTTTACGTTCTCGTCGTCGGCAAGTGCGGCAAGGTCGTCGGTTACGTTCTCTGCATTTATCACGTCGTCGTACATTCCACCCTGCTCCGCGTTGCTCAC
>ERZ840057.2514-NODE-2514-length-12492-cov-2.656670_pt1 | contig 12492 bp, 9 predicted proteins | sample MGYA00519907_ERZ840057 | MGnify/ENA primary metagenome ERZ840057 (study PRJEB31850, sample SAMEA3708862) | human gut metagenome | biome: human gut; feature: human-associated habitat; material: faeces | place: China | collected 2014 ...
AAGATTGTCTAATTATCTTTTATGGCAGTTGGCTTACACAGAGTTTTATTTTACACCGGTGGCGTGGCCCGATTTTTCAAAGGCAGAGCTGGAAAAGGCGATTGAGGCATATAATCATAGAGACAGAAGATATGGGCTGGTGAAGGAGGAGTAATGATGTTCTGGACGAGATTGGGCAGCAGCGTTGTGCTGGTTGTGCTGGCGCTGATTTTTCTGATCAGTGGAGGTCCTGTTCTGGGAGCGGTGTGTCTGCTGCTTTCCCTGACGGCTTACTGCGAGCTGATTAAGGCGTGCCATGTGGAAAACGATGGCAAATTTACGCTGCTGGAAATCATGGGAGGCTGCGGAATCGTGCTGTATGGCGCAGCGATGATGCTTTCCAAAAACTTTCTCTGGGGAATCGGGGCAATTGTCCTGATGTTTCTGGCAGTGATGTTCGTCTATGTGTTCCATTTTCCAAAATACCATGCAGACCAGGTGATGACTGCTTTTTTCTGTGCATTTTACCCGGGGGTGCTGTTTCCATTTATCTATCTGACCCGGGAACTGAGCTGGGGAAAATATCTGGTGTGGCTCATTTTTATCAGCTCCTGGATCTGTGATACCTGTGCCTATTTGACCGGTATGGCAATTGGAAAACATAAGCTGGCACCTGTGCTCAGCCCGAAGAAATCGATAGAGGGTGCAATTGGAGGCATAGTCGGTTCTGCCCTGGTGGGAGCATTATTCGCATGGCTGTTTCTTATTCCGGAGACCGGAAGCGATGCGATGATCTGGGTGGTCGCGCTGATCAGTGCTGCCGGTGCAGTCATTTCCCAGGTAGGAGATCTTTCAGCGTCTGCAATCAAACGAAATCACGACATTAAAGATTACGGAAAGATAATTCCGGGACACGGCGGGATCATGGATCGGTTCGACAGTGTGTTATTTACCGCACCGGTGATCTATTTCCTTTCGGTCATTTTGCTCGGAGCAGTTCACGGATAAACAGGATGGAAAGAAGTGGCAGCTCTGGAATTTGTGATCGGAGCTGTGTATAAGCGGGTACAGGAGAGGAAAACTATATGAAAAAAGTAGCAATATTGGGTTCTACGGGGTCAATTGGAACCCAGACCCTGGAAATTATCCGGGATAATGAGGATTTACAGGCGGTTGCGCTGGCAGCAGGACAGAATGTCGATCTGATGGAAAAACAGATTCGGGAATTTCATCCGCAGATCGCGGGAATGTGGAGTGAGGAAGCGGCGGCTGACCTTCGGCAGAGAGTTTCCGATCTTCCGGTCAAAATCGTATGCGGTATGGACGGACTGCTGGAAATCGCGTCTTTCCCGGATAGCGACGTTGTCGTTACGGCGGTGGTTGGCATGATCGGTATCCGCCCGACCATCGCAGCGATTGAAAGCGGAAAGACGATTGCGCTTGCCAATAAAGAAACGCTGGTGACAGCGGGACATCTGATCATGCCGATGGCAAGAGAAAAGGGTGTACAGATCCTTCCGGTGGACAGTGAGCACAGTGCGATTTTTCAGGCAATTCACGGAGAGGATAAGAGAGAGATCCACAAACTGCTGATCACAGCGTCCGGCGGACCGTTCCGTGGAAAGAAGCGGGAAGATCTGGAACATGTCAAAGTGGAGGATGCGCTGAAGCATCCGAACTGGGCGATGGGACAGAAGATTACGATTGACTCGGCAACGCTTGTCAACAAAGGTCTGGAAGTGATGGAAGCAAAATGGCTCTTTGATGTGGATCTGGATCATATCCAGGTCGTGGTACAGCCCAAGAGTATCATTCATTCGATGGTAGAGTTTGTGGACGGTGCGGTGATGGCACAGCTTGGCACACCGGATATGAAACTGCCGATCCAGTATGCGCTGTATTATCCACACAGACGGTATCTTCCGGGAGAACGGCTGGACTTTAAGACGCTGACCGAGATTACCTTTGAAGAACCGGATATGGAGACGTTTTTAGGACTGCCGATGGCGATGGAAGCATCCCGGAGAGGCGGCAGCATGCCGACGGTTTTCAATGCCGCAAATGAACGTGCCGTTGCAAAATTCCTGCATGGACAGATCGGTTTTCTGGATATCTACCGGAGCATCCGGGAGGCGATGGACCGCCATCAGGTGATCGAGCATCCAGGTCTGGAAGAGATTCTGGAGACCGAAGCAAAGACCTATGAATGGATGGAAAGCAGGTGGAGTGTTTGAGTATTATAATCGCTGTTCTGATCCTTGGTATCGTAATTATCGTACATGAGTTCGGACATTTTTTACTGGCAAAGACAAATGGCATCGTGGTGGAAGAATTTTCTGTGGGAATGGGACCGAGGATACTGTCGACACAGCGGGGAACGACAAGATATTCGCTGAAACTGATTCCTTTCGGCGGTTCCTGTATGATGAAAGGAGAAGACGGAGAGGATGAAGGGGAAGGAACCTTTAACAGCAAATCCGTCTGGAGACGGTTTTCCGTCATTGCCGCAGGACCGATTTTTAATTTTATTCTTGCATTTTTCGGCGCAATGATTATTATAGGTATTATCGGATATGATCCTCCGGTAGTCACACAGGTAAAAGAAGGAACACCGGAAGAGGCGGCAGGTCTGAAAGAAGGCGACCTGATCACTTCGTTTGACGGAAAGAAAATTTACCTGGCAAGGGATCTGTATTCCTATCTGACACTGGAAGGTCTGAAAGATAAAGATATCACCGTCACGGTAAAAAGGGACGGAAAAAAGGAAACTCTGACGTATCATCCGACAACGGAAGACCGCTACATGCTTGGATTCAGTTATAATCCGGATGAAAATCAGGCGCAGATCCAGTCGGTAACGATCGGTGGTGCGCTGGCAGATGCGGGTCTTCAGGCAGGCGATTATATCAGTGCCGTGGATGGCAATGAGGTAGCTTCCGGAGAGGCGCTGAGCCAGTATTTTGAGGATCATCCGCTGTCGGATCAGACAGTGACGCTGACCTATCTGCGTGACGGACTGGACTACGATGTGGAGGTGACTCCGCAGGCAGTCAACTATGTGGAACAGGGATTTTCCTATAATCTTGGTCGGGAGAAAACAAGTGCTCTCGGCGTGATCAAATACAGTGCCCTGGAAGTGCGCTACTGGATCAACAGCACACTGGAAGGTTTTAAACTTCTGATCACCGGAAAACTGGGAATGGACAGCTTGTCCGGTCCGGTTGGTGTGGTAAATGTGATCGGAGACGCTTATCAGGAAAGCAAGAGTGAGGGTGCGCTGATGACCTGGCTGACCATGATTAATATGATGATCCTGATCTCTGCGAACCTTGGCGTTGCCAATCTGCTTCCGCTTCCGGCACTGGATGGCGGACGGCTGGTATTTTTGCTGATCGAAGCAGTGAGAGGAAAGCCGGTGAACCGGGAAGCAGAAGGTATGGTGCATTTTGCAGGACTGCTTTTGCTGATGGGACTGCTTGTATTTGTTACATTTAAAGATGTAAGAGGACTGTTTTAAAAACAGTGATGTGGAACCGTAATGGAGTATGATGAAATGACATGAAGAAAAATGACAAAATCAGAAAAATCATTATATATAGTTTAGCGGTTATCTTTCTTATGGGATCCTTTCAGGTCCGGGTGCCATCCAGAAACTCTCTGCTGGTGCTTTCGGAAGATGAGACGGTGCTCACTTCCTTTTCGGAACATATGAGACTGGTGGACTGTAGGAAAGAAGAAAATGAAAACGGACCTTTCAATCCGGGCAAAGAAGAAAACCGACAGTCGCAGGACGGCGAACAGCTGTTGTATTACTTGGCGCTGGGTGAATTTCTGATGCTTCTCGGGATTCTGCTTTCTGGAAAAGGGCAGATTGAGAGGTTCAGCCGGAAGTATCTGGAGCGGATGGTGTATGTGATCCGCTATATGCAGGATATGGACGGGCGAAAAAAGGATCGTTTCTGTTATGAATAAAATTTTATATTTATAATAGAAAGGATGTTTAATAAAATGGAAACGTATAAATTTTTGCTGGATCTGTGTCTGATCCTGTTATCAACAAAAGTTCTTGGTCTTCTGACCAGAAAATTCAGTATGCCGCAGGTGGTAGGTGCACTGCTTGCAGGTGTCATCCTCGGCCCTGGTATCCTGGGAATCATCACACCTACTGACTTTATCAGTGATACAGCCGAAGTCGGTGTTATCGTCCTGATGTTCTGTGCCGGTATGGAGACGGATGTACAGGAACTGAAAAAGAGTGGAAAATCCGCACTGATCATCGCACTGATCGGTGTACTGGTTCCGCTGGTTGGCGGTTATGCCGTAGCAGCATTTTTTAACCGTCCGGGTATGCTCGAATCGGATGCATCCAGCAGTCTGTTTTTACAGAATGTATTTATTGGTGTTATCCTGACAGCAACATCCGTAAGTATCACGGTTGAGACTCTGAAAGAACTTGGAAAGTTAAAAACACGTTCCGGTAATGCAATCCTGGGTGCGGCAGTTATCGATGATATTCTTGGTATCATCGCACTGACATTGATCACAAGTATGGCAGATGAATCGGTCAAGATTTCCATCGTATTACTGAAGATCGTTGGTTTCTTCATCTTTGTTGCAATCGCAGGATTTATTTTCTACAAATTCTTCAGCAAATGGAGTGCGGGAGAAGGCGTAGGTTTACAGAGACACGTTATTGTTTCGTTTGTATTCTGCCTGTTCATGTCATATGCGGCAGAGCAGTTTTTCGGTGTTGCAGATATCACGGGTGCTTACTTTGCAGGTCTGATCATTTCTATGACGCAGAGAGAGCCGTATATCGCATCCCGATTTGATGTACTTTCTTATACATATCTGTCCCCGATCTTCTTTGCAAGTATCGGTCTGAAGGTAAGTCTTCCGGAGATGAACAGCACGATTGTTGCGTTTGCTGTTGTTCTGACGATTGTTGCGATCCTGACCAAGGTTGTCGGATGTGGTCTGGGTGCAAAGCTTTGCCATTATAAGAATTATCAGGCACTTCGTATCGGTGTGGGTATGATCTCACGAGGTGAGGTTGCGCTGATCGTGGCAAGCAAGGGTGAGAGCCTGGGACTGATGTCGACGGCGGTTATGGGACCGGTTGTTATTGTGGTTATCCTGACGACCATTATTGCGCCGATTCTGCTGAAACCGGTATTCAAACGCGGACCGGAGACTACGCTGGATCCGAATGTGGATATTGCTAAGAATTATGAGGCGATTAGTAAGTTCAGGGAAGGAAAATAAACATTTGATGAGTTCTTTCAAGACGGACGAAACCGGGGAACTCACATAGAAAAACAGACACCCGCTGGTAACGCACAGCTGAGCTAAGCATTAACTACAACTAAGACTCTCGCGAGAGCGCTTGAGCCTAAGTTTTCGTAAATGCTGGATCTCATCTGTGCTAAGGGCACCAGCATAAGGGTGTCTGTTTTTCTATGTGAGTCCCCCGGTTTCTGGTGGCTGGATGAGAACTGGAAATTTTAGGGGGGAGGTGGTTGGACTCGGGGGAATAGATGGGTAGTTGTGGAAAAAGTGGAGGGGATAAGAGGAAAAATAGATATGGTGTTGTGAAAGTGATAAAGAACTTTTGAAAAATAGATAAAAAATTAGCAATTCTTACAAAAAGAAATTGATATCTCAGCGTTTTAATAGTATGATGGGGATATCCGGAAAAATGTATGGAAATGGGTTTATTACGAGAAAAGGAGAGGTAGCATGAAACTAATGCATTCGGAATGGAAGGACAGAGTCAGACATTGGGTGCGGACTCTGCAGGATGATTTTTATGAACCGCTGGGGGAGATTCGTTGGGAGGCTTTTCGGACGATGGATCATATTTCTCCGGAGGAGGCGCTGCAGAAGGAGTTTACAGCAGTGGAGCCTGGGTTTACTTGGGGTAAGACCTGGGAGTATTGTTGGTTTAAAGGGACGGTAGTTCTTCCGAAAGGGGCAGAGGGTAAGAGAATAGTTATGGACCTGGATGCCGGCGGGGAGTCGACCGTGTTTGTCAATGGGAAATCATTTGGTAATTATCGTGCGGCTTGGGTAGATGAGGCACATCAGTTTATCGAGGATAACTGTCTGGCTGTCTGCGGAAAAGAGGGAGACACTTATGAGATCCTGATGGAAACGTATGCGGGTCATTTTTATCCGGAAGCACCGACGGGTGGTTGTGCGACAGGACCGGTGTTACCGGGAGCATTTACGGATCCGAAGAAAGAAGGAGCAAGATGTGTTCTGGGAACATCCACGTATGGTATCTGGAATGAAGATGCATACCAGCTGTTTATGGATGTAGATACCCTGGGACGTCTTCTGGAAACGATGGATTCTACGACGCTGCGTGCCGCAAAGATTGCAAAAGCGCTGGAGAAGTTTACACTGATCGTGGATTTTGAGCAGCCGAGAGAAGCACGTATTGCATCTTATAAAGAGGCGAGAGAAGCATTGAAATCGCTGATGGAAGCAAAGAACGGTTCTACGATGCCGGTATTTTATGCGGTTGGTAATGCACATCTGGATCTGGCTTGGTTATGGCCGATGGAGGAGACGCATCGGAAAACAGAGCGTACCTTTGCCGCACAGCTGCGTCTGATCGAGCAGTATCCGGAATATAAATATGTACAGAGCCAGCCGGCAGCATATGAGATGTGCCGGAAATATTATCCGGATCTGTATGCGCGGATCAAAGAAGCTATCAAAGGCGGTCAGTGGATCGCAGATGGTGCGATGTGGGTAGAACCGGATACGAATATGGCAAGTGGTGAAGCACTGATTCGTCAGCTGGTTCATGGAAAACGCTATTATAAAGAAGAACTGGGCGTGGACAGTGAAGTGTTATGGCTTCCGGATACGTTTGGATATACCGCAGCACTGCCGCAGATCCTGAAAGGCTGTGGCGTGAATTATCTGGTAACGCAGAAGATTTTCTGGTCTTATAACGAGGGAGAACAGTTCCCGTATCATTACTTTACCTGGCAGGGTATGGATGGCAGTGAGATTGATTCTTTCTTACCGACAAGTTATACCTACCGGACACATCCGAGCGAAGTGAATAACATCTGGAAGAACCGTGTACAGGTACAGGATCTGGATGCATTCCTGCTCCCGTTTGGATACGGAGATGGTGGCGGCGGTCCGGCAAGAGATTTTATCGAATCTGCAAAACGTCAGGAAGATATCGAAGGCGGCGTGAAAGTAAAAATGGCAAGTCCGCTGGAATTCTTCCATGATATGGAAGCACAGGGCGGCCCGGCAAATACCTATGTAGGAGAACTGTATTTCAGTGCCCACAGAGGAACGTACACTTCTCAGGCTATGGTAAAACAGAATAACAGAAAATGTGAACTGGCACTGCGTGAGATGGAACTGTGGAGTGTTCTGGCAATGAACAAAGGCATGACGTACAATCTTTCCAAGGCAGATGCGTTATGGAAAGAACTTCTGTTACATCAGTTCCATGATATTCTTCCGGGATCCAGTATCGCGAAAGTTTATGTGGAAGCAGAAAATGCATTCCATGAGATCCTGGATGGTGCGGACGAACTGCAAAAAGATGCACTGAACGCATTGACCGATCAGAAAGAGGATCAGGCGGTAACCGTATTTAACTCATTGAGCTTCCCGAGAAAGATGCTGGTAGAACTACCGGATGCATTTGCGAACGGAGCAAAAACCGTGGATGGAACCGCAGTACCGGTACAGAAGATCGGAGATGTTGTAAAGGCTTCGGTAGAAGTACCATCCTGTGGTGCGGTTTCCCTGGTTCCTGCAGAAGGTCAGGTAGAAGAAAAAGCGGTTACCGTTGCGTCATGTGACGGCGGATTTACCATGGAAAACAGTCAGATAAAAGCAGTCGTAAACGAAAAAGGCGAGGTTATTTCTTTCGTACTGAAAGAGTCCGGAAGAGAATTCGCTGCAGATGCGATGAACCGTTTCCATCTGTACAAAGATGTACCGCGTCTGTTTGATGCCTGGGATATCGATTCCAACTATATCGATCAGGAAATTGAGGCAGCAAAAAATGTTACAGTTTCCATGGAAGCAGATGGGCTGGAAGGCGTACTGAAAGTAACCGGAGAGATCAGCAACTCGACCTTTACGCAGTATATCCGTCTGGCAGCAGACAGCAGAAGAATCGAGTTCGAGACAGAGATTGACTGGAAAGAGATGCACCGTCTGTTGAAGACAGGCTTCCCGGTAAATGTATACGCGGAAAATGGTATCAACGAGATGCAGTTCGGATTCGTAGAGCGTCCGACACACCGTTCCAAAGCATATGACAGAGACCGGTTTGAAGTATGCAACCATCGTTACAGTGCACTTGCTGACGGCGCACATGGTGCGGCAGTGCTGAATGACTCCAAATATGGAATCAGCATGAACGGAAATGCACTGGAACTGACACTGCTTCGTGCAGCGACCTGCCCGGAAATGTGTGCGGACAACAGAGTACATCATTTCACTTATGCATTTACTGCATGGGAAGGAAATTTTGCAGAGAGTGATGTGGTAAGACAGGGATACGAACTGAATGTGAAACCGGTAGTTGCCGGCGGTGCAGCACCGACATTCAGCGCATTGACAATTGATAAAGGTAATGTTATCCTGGATACCATGAAACCGGCTGAAGACGGAAGCGGAGATATCATTCTTCGTTTGTATGAATCCAAGAAAGCTGCGGTTACCGCAGAGGTTACCTTATCGGATCTGTTACAGGGAGAAAAAGTTTATCTTTGCGACATGCTGGAAAACTGCAAGGAAGAGATTCCGGTGGAAAATGGAGTGCTTCCGTTAGACTTTCATGCATTTGAGATCAAGACAATCCGTATAAAGAAATAAAAAAATTATTGAGGGATGTGTTGTGGCAGCGGTTTTTAATCGCTACTGCAGCACATCCTTGCGTATAAGGGAAAATAAGGAGAAAACCATGCAGATTATCATTGTGGAAGACGAAGAGAATATCCGAAAAGAATTAAAACAGCTGCTGCAAAATGCCATGTATGAGGTGACCACAATAGAATCCTTTTCGGATGTGGCAGGGCAGATCACGCGGATGGAGCCGATGCCGGATCTGGTTTTGCTGGATCTGAATCTTCCGGAGGAGTCCGGATTTGCCATCTGTACGAAGATCCGGGAGTACTCGGAGATTCCTGTGATCTTTCTGACCAGCCGAACAGATTCGATGGATGAGCTGACCGGGATCTTAAAGGGGGCGGATGATTATATCACCAAGCCGTTCAATGCGCCGATCCTTCTGGCGAGAATCGCGAATGTGCTGAAGAGAACAGCAAAAAAGGATGCCGTAGATGCCGCAAAGGATCTGTTGCAGCTGGAACATAAAGGCGTGGTGTTGAATCTGTCGGCGGGAACGATCGAGCATGCGGGAAAGCGGGAAGAACTTACGAAAAATGAACTGAAGATCCTGCATTTTTTATATCAGCGTCCGGGAGAGATCGTTCCGCGGGTGGAGATCATCGAGTATCTGTGGGATAATGAGGCATTTATCGATGATAATACGCTCAGCGTCAATATGACCAGAATCCGGGGAAAATTACTGGAGATCGGTGTGGAAGACTTCATAGAAACCAGGCGTGGGATGGGGTATCGGATATGAGACTTTCGGACTATATCAAAGACAAAATTATGACCTATCTGCTACATTTGCTGTGCATGATCCTGCTGACATTTTTCTTTTACATCACCGGATATAATAAAAATGCCGTTTCCCTGATCCTGTTTTGCTGGTGCCTGATCCTGATCTTATGGACAGGTGTGGGGTATGTCAGGAGAAAACAGTATTTTACGGAGGCGGAACATATTCTCGAACAGGCGGATCAACGCTATCTGTTGGGAGAATTGCTTCCGCCGTCCTCGCGTCTGGAAGACTGTCTGTACCGGGAGCTGATCTTAAAGTCGAACAAGTCGGTGATCGAGCGGATCCGAAAGATCGAGGATACGCAGAAAGAATACCGGGAATATATCGAAAGTTGGGTCCATGAGATCAAAGCGCCGATCACCGGGATCCAGCTGATGTGTGAAAATCACAAAGATCCGGTGACCAGACAGATTATGCTGGAAAACAAGAAGATCGAAAATGATGTAGACATGGTACTTTATTATGCCCGGATGGAAAATGTCTATAAAGATTACATGATCGAGAAAACCGATCTGCAAAGCGCGGCATCCGAAGTCCTGATGAAAAATAAACAGTATCTGATCGGTAACGGTATCAGTGCCCGGGTGGAATGTCCGGATCCGGTCTATACGGATAAAAAATGGATCTTATTTATCCTGAATCAGCTGGTATTAAACAGTGTAAAATACAAAAAAGAAGGCACGCAGATCCATATATACACGAAAACATACGATCACGGTGTACAGCTGGTCGTGGAAGATACCGGTGTGGGAATCCCGCAGGAAGAAATACCGAGGATTTTTGAAAAAGGATTTACCGGAACCAACGGAAGAATGGGAGGCAGATCCACGGGAATGGGACTGTATCTGTGCAGCCGCCTGTGTGAAAAGCTGGGGATCGAGATACGCGCAGAATCGGAACGCGGGGAGGGAACCCGGATGATTCTGACTTTCCCGGTCAGCACGTATCTTTTAAAGTAACGATTCCGTTATCTTTCAAAAATGTAAGGAAGACGAAAGGGAAAACGATACCACTTTCTGGTTGTGACGTGTACAGTAAAAGACGAAGAACAAGGGAACAGCAGGTACATTGCAGAGTAATTTTAAAATGGCAATGTGTCGGCGGGCAATCAGGAGGATGACAAAATGAGAAGAAAACAGCAAAAAGAGATCACACGGACACCACAGGTTCTGCTTTCAAACGGAACGATCCGGGTCTGTGATGTGGAAAAATATTATGGAACCGATAACAATGTGACAAAAGCGGTAGACCGGGTGAGTTTTACGGTGCAAAAGGGCGAATTTACCGGCATCATGGGCGCGTCCGGATCCGGCAAGACCACGCTTTTGAACATGATCTCCACGATCGATCATGTAACGTCAGGACATATTTATTATGGAAATGTGGATATCACGGAACTGAACGAAGACGCTCTGGCGGAGTTTCGAAAAGAGAATCTGGGGTTTGTCTTTCAGGACTACAATCTTCTGGATACGCTTACGATCGAAGAAAATATCGTGCTGGCGATGACTCTGCACAGCCAGAACAGGAAAGAGATCCGCAAAAAATGCGATGAGATTCTGAAACTGTTACAGATCGATGAGATCCGGGATAAGTTTCCCTATCAGGTATCCGGAGGACAAAAACAGCGTTGCGCCTGTGCCAGAGCCCTGATCCATCACCCGCAGCTGATCCTTGCGGATGAACCGACCGGCGCACTCGACTCCCGGGCAGCGCAGACATTGCTGGAAACCTTTCAGAAAATGAACAACGAGCTGGGTTCTACGATCCTGATGGTAACGCACGATGCATTTTCTGCGAGCTATTGCGGACGGATTCTGTTTCTGAAAGACGGAAAGATCTTCCATGAACTGGTAAGAGGCAGCGAAGATCGCCGGACGTTTCTGAACAAGATTTTGGATGTGCTTGCCCTGACGGGAGGTGGACTGAAAGATGTTCGGTAAACTTGCCTTTCGAAATGTCAGACGCTCCGCCAGAGATTATCTGGTCTATGTGCTGACGATGACCTTTATCGTGGCGCTGATGTTTGCATTTAACAGCATTATTTTTTCCAGAGACATCCAGAAAATGTATGAACTTGCCGGGATGATGGCTGCGATGATCGGGATCGCGACCTTTTTTATCGTGCTGATCGTGGCGTGGCTGATCAATTATATGGTACGCTTCATGCTGGAAAAACGAAGCCGGGAGTTCGGGATTTATCTGCTGATCGGGATGAAGAAAAAGCAGGTATCCAGACTTTATATGAGAGAAAATGTTCTTCTTGGAACCGGAGCATTTGTGCTGGGACTGGGACTTGGGATGCTGTTGCAGCAGATACTGATGGTGGTGCTGTACAGTGTGGTACAGCTGGAAAAAAGACCACATCTGGAATTTAACCGTTACTGTCTGATCATGACGGTGAGCTGTTATGCGGGCTGTTATCTGCTGGCACTGTTGCGGTGCAAGAGACGTTTCCGCAAGATGAATATTCATGATCTGATGCGCGAGGATCAGAAAAATGAGGAGATGAAAGAGAAACACGAAGCCCTCAGAAAATGGCTGTTCCCACTGTCTGTCGGCTGTATCCTCGCGTTTGGTGTCTGGATCCTGAGCGGACATATCCGGTCGGTAGGAGGCGCTTATATTTTTCTGATCGGACTTTTCCTGTCGATGTATCTGTTCTACAGTGGACTTTCGGCATGGATCATCTGCTATGTGAAGAAAAAAGGCCGCCGGATCTACCGTGGACAGAATCTGTTTCTGATGCGGCAGTTTGCATCGAAGTTAAAGACGATGCGTTTTACGATGGGGACGCTGACGGTGCTTTTTACGGTCGCCTTTTTAGGATG
>ERZ840057.2516-NODE-2516-length-12486-cov-5.157670_pt1 | contig 12486 bp, 9 predicted proteins | sample MGYA00519907_ERZ840057 | MGnify/ENA primary metagenome ERZ840057 (study PRJEB31850, sample SAMEA3708862) | human gut metagenome | biome: human gut; feature: human-associated habitat; material: faeces | place: China | collected 2014 ...
GCGGGTGAGACCTGCCATATCTCCCTTGTGATCGTGAATAACAGCTTTCAGGATGCTTTGGACGTGGAACCAATAGTAAAAGTTGAGAAGGGCAAACATCTGAAACTGTCCGAACCTGTCAAGATCACCAAAATCACCCGCGATGACCGTATCACCTATAATGTCATGGTGCAGGCCTCCCCGAAGTTGCGTACAGGTGAAGCTGTGTTCAGCGTCCGTCTGAAAGAAGGGCGTGGCAACGGCACGGAAGAGGAAACCTTTACGGTTAAAACTGTCGGTGGTGACAAATGAGATCTTATCTGATGAGAGAATAAAACAGCCATACTGAAAGGAGGACGAATAAGACAAATATGGCTAAAAGTAATTTTATTTTGGATAGATGGTTGGCATCTGCTTTTTCTTTCTCTATAGTCTTTTTTCGAATTTCTTTCATTTCTTCAATGGATGTATCGGGTAGTTTGGTACTGCTCCCGATTTTCATGAGCCTGTTTCGGGTTTCCTTTAGGCGTTCTTTGCTTAATTTCCTGAGCTCGCGGTTTTCTTTGTCCCGTTGTAACATATCATTTATGCAGCCTAAAGTTCCCATAATTTATTAATTATTTATTAGATGAAACAAATGTACATTTTTCTGTCGGGTATTCCTTTATTTAATAAAGAAATAGTTCAAATTATCTATGTTCCGCAATCGAAATACCTATGTTTTGAAAAGGATGTCTTATCTTTGCCCCATTAAAGTCAAAGAAGTCTATATTCATGGATAAAACAACTCAAACACAAATCATCAAACTAATACATCAGGAAGTGATTCCCGCTATCGGTTGTACGGAACCGGTTGCGGTCGCATTGGCTGCCGCTAAGGCTGCCGAGGTTTTAGGCTGTAAACCGGAGAAAACGGAAGTATTTCTGAGCGCCAACATCCTGAAGAATGCGATGGGTGTCGGAATTCCTGGAACCGGAATGGTCGGGTTGCCTATAGCGATTGCTTTGGGTACGTTGATCGGCAAGTCTGCTTATGGCCTCGAAGTATTGCGTGACCTGACACCTGAAGCGCTTGCTGAAGGAAAGCAGGTGATCGAAGATAAACGAATTCATATCGCTTTAAAGGATAATGTCGACAAGCTCTATATCGAAGTGATTTGCAGGTCCGGAGATAGGACGGCGAAAGCTGTAATTGCTGGTGGTCATACCACCTTTATATATATAGCCGATGGAGGCAACGTATTACTAGACAAGCAGCATACAACCGATGAAGAAGAGGAAGCGACCGCTCCCGAACTGAACCTGCGTAAGGTTTATGATTTTGCCTTGACAGCTCCTTTGGATGAAATTCGTTTTATTCTTGATACGGCACGTTTGAACAAGGCAGCTGCCGAACAAGCCTTTAAAGGCAATTACGGACACTCTTTGGGAAGAATGCTTCGGGGAAGTTATGAACACAAAGTGATGGGTGACAGCGTATTCTCTCACATCCTCTCTTATACTTCTGCCGCTTGTGACGCTCGAATGGCAGGAGCTATGATTCCGGTCATGAGTAATTCCGGCAGTGGTAATCAAGGAATATCGGCCACGCTTCCTGTGGTGGTCTTTGCCGAAGAGAATAATAAGAATGAAGAAGAACTGATCCGTGCCTTGATGTTGAGTCATCTTACGGTTATTTATATCAAACAAAGTTTGGGACGTCTTTCCGCTCTCTGCGGTTGTGTGGTAGCTGCCACAGGTTCCAGTTGCGGAATCACTTGGCTGATGGGAGGGAACTATGACCAGGTTGCCTTTGCCGTTCAAAACATGATTGCCAACCTGACAGGCATGATTTGTGACGGTGCAAAACCGAGTTGTGCTCTAAAAGTGACTACGGGAGTTTCAACAGCTGTACTGTCTGCTATGATGGCAATGGAAGACCGTTGTGTAACTTCTGTGGAAGGTATTATTGATGAAGATGTAGATCAAAGTATCCGTAATCTGACAAGAATCGGCTCACAAGCTATGAACGAAACGGATAAAATGGTACTCGATATCATGACGCACAAAGGATGCTAGAAAATGAGGAGTTAGAAAATGAAAAAATGAGGAATGAAGAATTAGCTGCGCAATGGTTGTATGGCAATTCTTCATTCCTCATTTTTAACTCTTCATTAACTTAGTGGCAACAGCCGCCACCGCATTCGTGGTCATCGCAGCCACCATTGCAACCACCATCACCGCAACTGTCGCATCCGCAACCGCAGCCTTCGCCACTCATCATTTTCACCAGTTCTTGAATTTCTTCGTTAGTAGCAGGACGGCTTTCAATCACTTCGCCTTCAAAGATGAGATCGGCGCCTGCCAACGGATGGTTGAGGTCAACGACTACTACATCCGGTTTGATTTCTACTACGCTGGCATTTACGCGTTGACCGTCACCGGTCATCAAAGGTACGATATTACCCTCTTTGATATGGTCGCTGTCGAACTTGCCGTCAACCTCAAAGATATTTTTCGGGAGATCAATCACGTGTTGCTCGTCATATTGACCGTATGCTTTGTCTGCCGGAATGGTGAAGTCAAATTTGTCACCTTTAGAAAGAGAGGTTATCTGGTTCTCGAAGTCCTCGAGTGTTGTTCCTAATCCTGAAATGAACTGAAAGGGGTGTTCTGCTTTTGCTTCTTCGAACAATTCCTTTTCACCATCTTCCATTGTATATAATTTGTATGCAACGGTAATGTACTTGTTTTCTACTGTTTCCATCTGATTCTTTTATTTCTAAATTAATAAATCCCGCAAATGCGGGCTGACAAAGATACGAATTATTTATTTCTGCCGTGATATAGGGAAGGTATATTTCAAAATATTAAATGCTTTTGTTAGAAAGGGACAATAGGATTCCGCTTATATAATAGTTATGAATTTAACCTTTAAGTGATAAAATAGAGAAATAACACCTCTCTTTTCTTACAATTATTCGCTTTTAAGTGATTTTTTTCTTCGATTTGTTTGGATATAATAAAAAAGCCCTTACCTTTGCAGCACGAAAATAAAGAAAAGAAGATATGAATATGTTACATACATCTATTAACCTAGCAGTTTTGCATATTATTCGCGTCGTGGTGGTCCCATCAAGAGCGTGAGAAAGGTTTTTGTGTTGTATGTGTTCGTACCATAAAAGATAGAATTTAGAGCCTTTCTCACTTGTGTGAGGAAGGCTCTTTAATTAAAAGATAGATTGAAATGAAAAAGCAATTACGCAGTTCGTTTAGTACACAAGGCCGTCGGATGGCGGGAGCCCGTGCGTTATGGGCAGCCAACGGCATGAAGAAGAATCAGATGGGTAAACCCATTATCGCTATCGTCAATTCGTTCACACAGTTTGTTCCGGGACATGTGCATCTGCATGAAATCGGTCAGCTGGTGAAGGCAGAGATTGAGAAGTTGGGATGCTTCGCTGCGGAATTCAATACAATAGCTATCGACGACGGTATAGCAATGGGACATGACGGTATGCTTTACTCGCTTCCTTCACGTGACATCATTGCAGACAGTGTAGAGTATATGGTTAATGCGCACAAGGCAGATGCAATGGTATGTATCAGCAATTGCGATAAGATTACTCCTGGAATGTTGATGGCGGCTATGCGTCTGAATATTCCTGCCGTATTTGTATCGGGTGGTCCGATGGAAGCGGGAGAATGGAATGGCCAGCACCTGGATTTGATCGATGCGATGATTAAATCGGCCGACGAAAGTGTCAGCGATCAGGAAGTAGCGAATATCGAGCAAAATGCTTGTCCTACTTGCGGATGCTGCTCCGGTATGTTTACCGCCAACTCGATGAACTGCCTGAATGAAGCAATCGGACTGGCTCTTCCCGGCAACGGAACCATTGTAGCGACACACGAAAACCGTACGCAACTTTTCAAAGATGCTGCGGAACTGATCGTGAAAAATGCAAAATTATATTATGAAGAAGGAGACGAAAGTGTACTTCCCCGTAGCATCGCTACCCGTCAGGCTTTCCTGAACGCCATGACGCTGGATATAGCAATGGGGGGATCTACCAATACGGTTCTTCACTTGTTGGCCGTTGCTCACGAAGCAGAGGTAGACTTCAAGATGGATGATATCGACATGCTTTCCCGCAAGGCTCCTTGTCTCTGCAAGGTGGCTCCCAATACACAGAAATATCATATTCAAGATGTAAACCGTGCTGGTGGTATCATTGCCATTATGGACGAACTGGCAAAGGGAGGTTTGATAGATACATCCGTTCGTCGGGTAGATGGAATGTCACTGGCAGAAGCCATTAACGAATATTCAATCACCAGCCCGAATGTGAGCGAAAAAGCAATTAAGAAATATTCGAGCGCAGCCGGAAATAAATTCAATCTTGTACTTGGTTCACAAGGTATGTACTATAAGGAACTGGATAAAGACCGTGCAAACGGATGTATCCGTGACTTGGAACATGCTTACAGTAAAGACGGCGGACTGGCCGTATTGAAAGGCAATATTGCTCAAGACGGTTGTGTAGTAAAAACAGCAGGTGTAGACGAAAGTATCTGGAAGTTTACCGGACCTGCCAAAGTATTTGATTCGCAAGAAGCAGCCTGTGAAGGCATCCTCGGAGGTCGAGTCGTCAGTGGAGACGTCGTCGTCATCACGCACGAAGGTCCGAAGGGTGGTCCCGGTATGCAGGAAATGCTTTATCCTACCTCTTATATAAAATCCCGTCATCTCGGAAAAGAATGTGCTTTGATTACCGACGGACGTTTCAGCGGTGGAACTTCCGGATTGAGTATCGGACATATTTCTCCTGAAGCGGCAGCTGGAGGCAATATCGGAAAAATTGTAGACGGAGACATTATCGAAATCGATATTCCGGCCCGGAAGATTAACGTGCGACTGACGGAGGAAGAACTGGCGGCCCGTCCGATGACTCCTGTTACTCGTGACCGTTATGTACCGAAGAGCCTGAAGGCGTATGCCAGCATGGTAAGCTCTGCCGATAAGGGAGCAGTGAGAATTATATAATATAGTTGGTGATAGTTGATAGGTAATAGTTAGCTGCGCAGCACTTAGCGCAATGATTGTAAACCATTCATTTTCAACTGTCATTTCTCAACTATCATTTATCATTTATCAACTATCAACTAATATGAAAGATTTAATAACAGGTGCAGAGGCTTTGATGCGCTCCTTGGAACATCAGGGAGTGACTACCATCTTTGGTTACCCCGGTGGTTCTATTATGCCGGTATTCGATGCCTTGTACGATCATCAAAATATATTGAATCATATCTTGGTTCGTCACGAACAGGGAGCTGCCCATGCCGCACAGGGTTATGCCCGTGTATCGGGTGATGTAGGTGTTTGCCTGGTGACGAGCGGTCCCGGAGCAACCAATACGGTAACAGGCATTGCGGATGCGATGATCGATAGTACGCCTATCGTAGTGATTGCCGGACAGGTCGGAACAGGCTTTCTTGGGACGGATGCTTTTCAGGAAGTTGACTTGGTAGGTATCACCCAGCCAATCACTAAATGGAGTTATCAGATTCGCCGTGCGGAAGATGTAGCCTGGGCGGTAGCACGTGCGTTTTACATTGCTCGTAGTGGTCGTCCGGGGCCGGTGGTACTGGACTTTGCCAAAAATGCGCAAGTAGAGAAAACGAAATACGAACCGACGAAAGTCGATTTTATCCGTAGCTATGTTCCTGTTCCCGATACGGACGAGGAGTCTGTACAGGCTGCTGCCGAACTGATTAATAACGCTGAACGTCCGCTTGTATTGGTTGGACAAGGTGTTGAACTGGGAAATGCACAGAGCGAATTGCGCGAGTTTATCGAAAAAGCGGATATGCCTGCGGGTTGTACGCTGCTCGGGCTTTCGGCTTTGCCAACAGAACATCCGTTGAATAAAGGTATGTTGGGTATGCACGGCAATCTGGGACCGAATATCAATACCAATAAATGTGATGTGCTGATTGCTGTTGGTATGCGTTTTGATGACCGTGTGACCGGTAATTTGGCTACTTACGCCAAACAGGCAAAAGTGATTCATTTTGATATCGATCCTGCGGAAGTTAATAAGAATGTAAAGGTAGATGTAGCTGTATTGGGAGATTGCAAGGAAACACTGGCTTCTGTGACGAAACTTCTGAAAAAGAACACTCATACCGAATGGATTGATAGCTTCAAAGAATATGAGAAAGTAGAGGAGGAAAAAGTAATCCGTCCCGAACTTCATCCTGCCACAAACTCGTTGAGTATGGGGGAAGTGGTACGTGCGGTAAGTGATGCTACTCACCATGAAGCTGTTTTGGTAACAGATGTAGGTCAAAATCAGATGATATCTGCACGCTACTTTAAATATACGAAAGAACGCAGTATCATTACTTCCGGAGGACTTGGAACAATGGGCTTCGGGCTTCCCGCAGCTATCGGGGCAACTTTCGGAGCACCGGAACGCACCGTATGCGTATTTATGGGAGATGGCGGACTGCAAATGAATATTCAGGAACTGGGTACGATTATGGAGCAGAAGGCTCCGGTGAAGATTATCTGCCTGAACAATAATTACCTAGGAAACGTACGTCAGTGGCAAGCTATGTTTTTCAACCGTCGCTATTCGTTTACCCCGATGTTGAATCCGGATTATATGAAAGTGGCCTCGGCTTATGATATTCCTTCCAAACGTGCTTTCACTCGTGAAGAACTGAAGGAAGCTATTGCTGAAATGCTGGCAACGGACGGTTCGTTCCTGCTCGAAGCTTGCGTGGTGGAAGAAGGCAATGTTTTGCCGATGACTCCTCCAGGTGGTTCGGTAAACCAGATGTTGCTGGAGTGCTAGGAGAAGTTGAGAGTTGAGAATGGAGAGTTGAGGGTTCGCATTTAAAAAATTAGAGTTATGAGTGATAAAACGTTATATACAATCATTGTTCATTCGGAGAATATAGCCGGGTTGCTGAATCAGGTAACTGCTGTATTTACCCGTCGGCAAATAAATATTGAGAGTCTGAATGTATCTGCTTCTTCTATTAAAGGTGTACATAAGTATACAATAACAGCCTGGACTGATAAGGACATCATTGAGAAGGTAGTGAAACAGATCGAAAAGAAGATCGACGTGATTCAGGCACATTATTTCACAGAGGATGAGATTTATTTCCACGAGATTGCATTATATAAGGTGTCTACTCCTGCTTTTCAGGAGAATCCGGAAGCATCCAAGCTGATTCGTAGATACAATGCACGTATAGTAGAAGTCAATCCGGTATTTTCTATTGTCGAGAAAAATGGAATGAGCGAAGATATAACTTCGCTCTATGGTGAACTGAAGGCTTTGAATTGTGTTTTGCAGTTTGTTCGTTCGGGACGTGTAGCGATTACTACCAGCTGCTTTGAACGGGTGAATGAGTTTCTCGATGGACGGGAAGCTATGTATAACCAAAGTAAAAACCAATAAGAATAATGAGTGAAGAAAATAGAATAGGGACTTATCAGTTTGTGGCAGAACCGTTCCATGTTGACTTCAACGGACGTCTGACTATGGGGGTACTGGGAAATCATCTGCTGAATTGTGCAGGTTTTCACGCTAATGACCGTGGTTTTGGTATTGCAACGCTGAATGAGGACAATTACACATGGGTGCTTTCACGTCTGGCTATTGAGTTGGATGAAATGCCTTATCAGTATGAGAATTTCTCGGTTCAGACGTGGGTGGAAAATGTCTACCGCTTGTTTACGGACCGTAATTTTGCTATTATTGATAAGGATGGGAAGAAGATTGGCTACGCACGTTCCGTATGGGCAATGATTAATCTTAATACCCGCAAGCCTGCCGACTTGTTGACTTTGCATGGGGGAAGTATCGTAGACTATGTCTGTGATGAGCCTTGCCCGATTGAAAAGCCTTCACGCATCAAAGTGACAAGCGATCAGCCGATAGCTACCCTGACGGCAAAATACAGTGATATAGATATCAACGGTCATGTAAACAGCATCCGTTACATCGAGCATATCCTTGATTTGTTCCCGATTGAATTGTATAAGACCAAGCGTATCCGTCGTTTTGAAATGGCGTATGTGGCGGAAAGCTATTTTGGTGATGAACTCTCTTTCTTCTGCGATGAAGTGAACGCAAACGAGTTTCACGTAGAAGTGAAGAAGAATGGTAACGAAGTTGTTTGCCGCTCGAAAGTGATATTTGAATAAATGTGAGAATATAAAATCAATTAATAACAGATGGCGTAAGTCATCAAAAACTAAAAACAAAAAGAAAATGGCACAGTTGAATTTTGGAGGTACTACTGAAACTGTAGTAATCCGTGACGAATTTCCATTGGAAAAAGCTCGTGAAGTATTGAAAAATGAAACAATCGCTGTAATCGGTTATGGCGTACAGGGTCCTGGACAGGCACTGAACTTGCGTGATAACGGTTTCAATGTAATCGTTGGTCAACGTGAAGGAAAAACATATGATAAGGCAGTAGCAGACGGATGGGTTCCGGGTGAAACTTTGTTCGGTATCGAAGAAGCTTGTGAGAAAGGTACTATTGTAATGTGTCTGTTGTCTGACGCAGCAGTAATGTCAGTATGGCCTACTATCAAGCCTTACCTGACTGCCGGAAAAGCTCTTTATTTCTCACACGGTTTTGCTATCACTTGGAACGACCGTACAGGTGTAGTGCCTCCTGCTGATATCGACGTTATCATGGTTGCTCCTAAAGGTTCGGGTACGTCTTTGCGTACTATGTTCCTCGAAGGACGTGGCTTGAACTCTTCTTATGCTATCTATCAGGATGCTACAGGCAAGGCTTACGAAAGAACTATCGCACTGGGTATCGGTATCGGTTCCGGTTATCTGTTCGAAACAACTTTCCAGCGTGAAGCTACTTCTGACTTGACAGGTGAACGTGGTTCATTGATGGGTGCTATCCAAGGTTTGTTGCTGGCACAGTACGAAGTATTGCGTGAAAACGGTCATAGTCCTTCTGAAGCATTCAATGAAACAGTGGAAGAACTGACACAGTCGTTGATGCCGTTGTTCGCAAAGAACGGTATGGACTGGATGTACGCTAACTGCTCTACTACTGCTCAACGTGGTGCTCTCGATTGGATGGGCCCATTCCACGATGCTATCAAACCGGTAGTTGAAAAGTTGTATAACAGTGTGAAGACTGGTAACGAAGCGCAGATTTCTATCGACAGTAATTCACAACCTGATTATCGTGAAAAATTGAACGAAGAACTCCGTCAATTACGCGAAAGCGAAATGTGGCAGACTGCTGTAACTGTTCGTAAACTTCGTCCGGAGAATAATTAATTAGACTAGATTATACAAGTTTTAAAAGAAGGAGAGGGCTTTTTGCTTTCTCCTTTTTTTATTAATAAGATATTTAAAATGGGTAGGTGAAACTTGCAGAAACTTTTTTTTTGAAAAATATATCAATAATGTGATTAAAATATGCAAGTTTATGTTTATATTTGCACCATCAAATAAAATGAACGAGAAGTATGATGTGTTTTAACTTACCCCAAAGAATGATTAACATTGCTAAATTAGCATGTGTTATCGGTGTTGTTTCTGTTGTTTTCTCAAGCTGTTTACAGAAAGATGTATATGATCCTGCTAATTCAGGAGATAAAGAAGAAGTTACTTTAGATAACTATTTCGACTTTGCCACTACTAAGAATATTCAATTGAATATTGATTATGGAAAGGAATGTCCTAGGGCTTATTTTGAAGTTTATGCTGAAAATCCGCTTTCTTATGTGGCAGAAGGCGGTCAGATTATAAAGAAAGCAGGGGTTTCACACATTGCAACCGGATTTACAGATATACAAGGACGTTATATCAAACCGGCTTCTTTCCCGACAGCAGTTTCAGAAGTTTATATTTATTCTCCGGATTTTGGTGTGCCGACTTTGTATAAAACTAAAGTTGTCGGTTCGGATGTCAGCGCAAAAATAACCTTTGAGAATGCTCTTGATGTAACTGCTGTGGATTCATCAACGAGAAGTGCACAAACAAGATCTTCTTTGAAATTTATTACAAATGTAATTCCGAATGTATTAGGAACTTGGAATGTAAATACTGGTAGGCCTAACTATCTGGATGCTTCCAAAAAAATAAATGTGGATGCAACGCTTAAGAGTTATATAACGACATATTTTCCGGAAGGAAAGAATAATGTAGGAACTAATTTAGTCTCTGATGATGCTGATATTCTGATAAAAGAAGATGCGAATGTCGTTGTCAACTATTTCGGAGGAGATACAGGTGCGCAAAGTGTGTTTGCTTACTATTGTTATTCGGAAAATGCCAGTATTGATAAAATAAGACAAGCTGCAAAGCATGCATGTGTAATCTTCCCTAATGTACATAAAAGTAGTCTGGGTAATTATAGTGGGGTTGCGGTGAATTTGAAATATATTGATGAGACAGGCAGCTTTCCGGAAGAAGAACCGGAACGTATCCCAGCAGGTACAAAGATTGGTTTCCTAATTTGGAATGACGGTTGGAGAGGTGTTAAGGCTAATGGGAATATGTTCTACTCAACCAAATCTTTGAATAGTGACAAAATTTCTCACACTGCAATTTTTGCAGCAAAAAATAAAGCAGGTGATAGAGTGAATGTTATCACTATGGAAGACTGGAAAAACGGTGAAAATGACTATAATGATGTTGCTTTCGTTATCTCTTCTAATCCTATTGCTGCTATTGAAGTTCCGGATGTTCCTAATCCGGGTGATCGACAAGGAACAGAAAAGTATTCTGGAGTGCTTGGCTTTGAAGATAACTGGCCTGAACAAGGAGATTATGACTTGAATGATGTAGTCATGAAATATCAGTCAAGTGTTGATTATAATATAGATAATAAAGTTCTTAATATTATTGATAAGTTCACCTTGGCTTGGACGGGAGCTAATTATAAGAACTCGTTTGCTTATGAAGTTCCTTTCGATTTGAGTAAAGCTTCTAAAGTAACGGTTAATGGTAGTGAAGCTTCTTCCTATTCAGGTAATGTGATAACATTATTCAAGGATGCTAAAGCTGAATTGGGAGTATCCAATGTGAATGCGGAGGATATGATTAATCAGAATATTCAAGAGAAGACATATACGGTATCCATACAATTTAATAACCCTACTCTTGATAAATCAGTGGTGGTAGCTCCTTATAACCCTTTTATAAAAGTATTCAACTCTGCCACAGAAGTCCATCTGACAGATCATAAGCCGACGACTGGTGCGAATAATCGTTTCCCTTCTGGAGCTGATATTTCTCGTGGTGATGTAGATGGTACCTATTTCATTTGCAAAGATGGTTTTCCGTTTGCAATTCATGTAGATGCTCGTTTGGACGCTTCTATTTTGAATTTAGATCTTAAAAAGGAGAATCAGCGCATTGATAAAACATATCCTAAATTTGCAGAATGGGCAAAAACGCGCGATCCGCAAATAAAATGGTGGAAATAGTTGGAGCGCATTAGAATAATCGACTATCTTTGAGGATGAAAAATTAAGAATAGTACTGATGTAAAATATTGTTTGTTTTGTTTGTGTTAAAAAAAGTGTGGTTTCGGGAGAAAGTGTGCTTTGTTAAAAGGAGGATTAAGTATTTAATCCTCCTTTTTAATGAATAACATCAACCTTTTATAGAAAGGATGCTTGGCAAGGGTGGAGGCATCTCCTAATATAACAAGTTTCATTCGTGCCCGCGTAATCGCTACATTCATTCTTCGCAAGTCATTTAGAAATCCGATTTGTCCGTCCTCGTTGGCACGTACGAGACTGATGAAAATAACGTCTCGCTCCTGTCCCTGAAAGCCGTCTACCGTATTCACGGTGATGAGGCTGCGGAAAGGACGTAAAAAGCTGCTTCCTTTTATTTTTCCTCTCAAATATTGCACTTGTGCCTTGTATGGCGAAATCAGACCGAAATCAATTCTTTCATCCAGTATTCGCTCTTTGCCGATACGTTCAATGTAAGTTTCCAGTTCTTGTAGTAGTAGGTTGGCTTCCTGCTTATTGATGCGTCCGAAGCTTTCGCCTACAAAATCTTCGTGAAAGTCCATCTCTGAAGTATCGATCCAGTTCATGGGAGTGTCGAAATCAAGAATCCCCCGATAGCGTACTTCCGGAGCAGCTTCCAGTTCTCCGTGATAAAACCAGTCGGAGGGAAACTGCATGATGGTTTCATGCATTCTGTACTGTACTTTTAATAGAGAGACCGCGGAAGGTTTTTGCTGAACCACTTTTTCCATTAACGTATGATCCAATCCTCCACGGGAAGCTTCTATACATTTGATAGTCGGCGGAAGTTGACAATGATCTCCTGCAAGGATGACCCGGTCTGCTTTGCGGATAGCGATCCAGCAGGCAGCTTCGAGGGCTTGTGCAGCTTCGTCGATGAATAAAGTCGGAAAACGACGTCCGTTGAGCAGGCGGTGGTTGCTGCTGACTAGGGTAGAAGCAATCACGCGGGCACTGTCGAAAAGATCGGCATT
>ERZ840057.2519-NODE-2519-length-12479-cov-2.491388_pt1 | contig 12479 bp, 8 predicted proteins | sample MGYA00519907_ERZ840057 | MGnify/ENA primary metagenome ERZ840057 (study PRJEB31850, sample SAMEA3708862) | human gut metagenome | biome: human gut; feature: human-associated habitat; material: faeces | place: China | collected 2014 ...
CATCAGGCTGATCGTCCGATCCAGCAGGGCTTTGAGCTGAGCGGGAAGACCAAAATAATACAGGGGGAAGCTCGCAATCAGCACGTCTGCCCGGCGGAACTGCCCGACAAAAGCAGAGAAATCGTCCGCGATCGTGCAGGGGGCGCCGCTGCGCCAGCAGGCCATGCAGCCCCGGCAGGGCTCGATGCGGTTTTCTGTCAGAGAAAACGTCTCAAACGGCCAGCCTGTGCCCTGCAGAAAGGCGCGGGAAAGTCGCAGCGTATTGCTGGCAGCGCCGCGCGGGCTGCCATTGAGCAGCAGAGCCTGCATGTTGATCTCCTCCTGTGTTCTGCGAGACTCAAAAAACCACCCCTATAGCATAGCGGGTCAGCCTCTGCTAGTCATCATTCATTCCCGGAGCGATGTGCAAAATCCATACACTCCGGGATATTTGTATGGCATTCAGGTGCGCGGATGAGCGGCGCTGAATTCCAGCGCATGGCGCACCGTGCCCTCGAACAGCTGGGCGACGCGGCGAAGCTCTGCCTCGAGCGCGACGTCGGAGCGGCCCGTCAGCCATTCCTCCAGCAGACCGTAGAGGGCATGGCAGCAGATATCGCAGATGAGCTTGCGGTCCTGCTGGCTGTAGTCCAGATCGCGGACGTTTTGCTCGATATAGCGGTCCGACAGCTCGGAGATGACCTTGCTGAGGTAGACGCGCATGGCATCCTGACATTTCGACTGGAAAATATGACGGCCGATCTGCGGCGAATCGGTGAGAAAGCTGAGCATATCGAGCAGCATGGTCTCCCATGAGGCCCCGCCTGCGGGGACGGACAGCGCCCGCTCGATCTCGGACTCCAGCACGTCGCTCAGCAGATCGTAGATGTCTTCGTAATGGTAATAAAAGGTATTGCGCGTCAGCCCGCAGTCCTCGACGATGTCGCGGACGGTGATCTTATCCAGCGGCTTGACGGCCAGAAGCGCCCGGAACGACTCGGTGATGGCGCGCTTGGTGATCTGCTGCTTCATCCGGACTCTCCTTTCCGTGCCGCGCGGCTTCGGGCTGCAGCGGCAGATCTTGGGCAACACCGCATAATTCCTCTTCGGCCTTCGCCGGATATTTTTCGCCGATACTGCAGTTCGAAAAGTTTGAAATACACAAAGTATTCCTGCGCTTTTCAAACCTTGTATCAACAAAAAATCTCTCGTCGAATGCTCTTGTTGAATTGTGCGGTATTGCCCTTGGCATTCGACAGCATTCAGTGTAGCACATGAATTAAAATTTTTCAACTTCGGCAGGAAAAAACAACATTTTCCGTTAAGAATTCACCGGCTGCGCGGTATGGGTGAAAGGAGGTATACGGCAATATGGAACACGACGTTCTCATTGCGCTGCTGTCGCTGGCCGGAACGCTGACAGGCACCCTCGGCGGGATCCTGACCTCGGCCCGGCTGACAAATTATCGGATCGAGCAGCTCGAGAAAAAAGTGGACCGTCACAACGGTTTCGGAGAGCGCATCCCGGTCCTGGAGGATCGGGTCACGGCGATCTCGCACAGAATGGACTGCCTGGAAGGGGGGAAGACATGAAGGATCGGTTATCCGCTTTGCTGACGGTCAAGTCGCTCGTCACGGTGACGCTGACGGGGGTCTTTGCCGCGCTTGCGCTGCAGCGGTGTGTCTCGGCGCAGGAATTTCTGACCGTGTTTACGGTCGTCATCAGCTTTTATTTCGGAACACAGCATGAAAGGAGCAATGCAGCATGAAAATTTGTCTCGATGCCGGCCATGGGACCGGCCAGAATCAAAGCCCCGCACGGTGCGGCTACTTTGAGGGCGACCGGATGTTTACGCTGCAGCGCCTGCTGCAGCAGGAGCTGGAGGCCTACGGCGTGACCGTGGTCTGCACGCGCGCCGCGCGGCAGGACGACCCGCCGCTCTATACCCGCGCGCTGGCGGCGAAGGACTGCAATCTGTTCCTCAGCCTGCACAGCAACGCAGCGGGAAACGGGGTCTGCGAAAGCGTGGACTATCCCGTCGTCTTTTATCCGGTCAGCGGGAAGGGGATCGGCCTGGCTGCCGAGCTGGCGGAGTGCATCCATAAGACGATGGGAACGCTGCAGCCCGCGCAGACGCGCGTCCGCTGGAACAGCGCGCACAACGCCGATTATTACGGGGTCATCCGCTTCACGGCAGCCTTCGGCGTGACGGGGATGATCCTGGAGCACAGCTTCCACACGAACACGCGCATGACGACCTGGCTACTGGACGACGAAAATCTCAAACGGCTGGCAGCTGCGGAGGCGGCCGCCATCGCTGAGCACTACGGCCTGAAAAAGACCGCAGACGAGCCGCAGCGGGCGGAGACGGTGTGCTATCATCTGCTCTCCGACGTGCCGCAGGGCGATTACCGCACCGTGCTGGACAAGCTGATCGCGGCGGACATCCTGCGCGGCCGCAGCGGAACGGGAGAGGAGCGGGTGCTGGACCTGACGGAGGACAGCGTCCGGCTTCTTGTTCTGCTGGACCGCGCAGGTGCGTTCGGGAGTTGACAGCGGGCCAAAGCCGCTGTAAAATCAGAAACAGAAAACAGAAAGAAAGCGGAGGAAACGGCATGGATCGGATCATGGAACAGCTGCGGGCCTATCGCCCGTGGAACGAGCAGGAGGAGGCGGACTGCGCGGAGCTGCTGCGGCGGCTCGGGCAGGGGGAGGACCTGTGGACGCGGGAGAACCGCTCGGCCCATCTGACGGCCTCCGGCTGGATCGTCAGCCCGGAGCGCGACCGTGTGCTCATGGCCTATCACAATCTCTATGACTCCTGGTCCTGGCTCGGCGGCCATGCCGACGGCGACCATGATCTTCTGGCTGTCGCTCTGCGGGAGGCACAGGAGGAGAGCGGACTTTCCACCGTGCGCGCCGTCAGCCCGGAGCTGTTCTCCGTGGAGATCCTGACTGTGGACGGGCACGAAAAGCGCGGGCACTATGTGCCGTCTCACCTGCACCTTAACGTGACATATCTGCTGGAGGCGGACCCGGCGCTGCCCATCCGCTGCAAGCCGGATGAGAACAGCCGCGTGGGCTGGTTCGGCCTGGATGAGGCCGTGGCGGCCTCGTCGGAGCCGTGGTTCCGCGAGCGCATCTATTCCAAGCTCAATGCCAAGCTCTGCGCGGGCTGGCCCAAATAAATACGGAAAACAATGCGGCAGAGGCGAAAAGGCCCCTGCCGATTTTTTATGCTTCTGTGCCTTACAGCCTGCCGAGCGGCACGGCGAGCCCCGTTCGGGTGCGGTTTAGCCCCACATTGCGGAGAGCGTGGGAATGATCTGCTTTTTACGGGACATGACGCCCGGCAGAAACACGACGTTGTTCTTGGCCTCGCTGGAGAAGGCCTGCTGGATCGTCTCCTCGTCGCCAAGGTAGATGAGCTGCGTGCCTTCGAGCAGGACATCCGTGAGCATGAGCAGCATCAGGCTGTAGTGCCGCTCCTGCATGGTCTGGCCCATGATTTCCAGAAATTCCTGCTTGCGCTCGAGAATGTGCGCGGAATTCACGCAGGTGATCTGGCCGACGCCGAGATCGTGGCCCGCGATGTGGAAATCCTTGAAGTCCGTGAACAGCAGCTCCTCCGGCGTCTTGTCATCCGACCACGAGGCGGAGAAGATCTGCTGGCCCAGCTCCTCGAGCGAGACGTTGGCGATGCGCGCCATGCGCTCGGCCATACTGCGGTCGCGCTGGGTGCAGGTGGGGGACTTGAACATGACGGTATCCGAGACGATGGCGGCTGCCATCATGCCTGCGAGCTTTTCCGAGGGCATGAGGCCCTTTTCCTGATACATCGTGGCGATGATGGTCGTGGTGCTGCCGACCGGCTCGTTGCGGAAATAGATGGGATTGCCCGTCTGGATGTCCGCGAGACGGTGATGATCGATGATCTCCAGAATTTCCGCCTGATCGAGGCCGGGCACGGACTGGGCCGCCTCGTTGTGATCGACGAGCACGACGCGTTTGCGCTTCGGGCGGATCAGATGGTAACGGGAGAGCGTGCCGACGACGCGGTCGTTTTCATCCAGAATGGGATAGCAACGGTAGCGGCTTTTCAGCATACCCTCGCGGACGTCGTCGACAAAGTCGTCGAGATGGAAGCACTCGAGGTCCTTCGTGCGGCAGATGCGGCTGATGGGCAGCGACTGATACAGCAGGCGGACGGCGCGGTAGGCATCGAACGGCGTGGAGATGATGACGGTGTCCGTCGGCGCATTGCGGAGCTGCTCGTCCAGCTCGGCCTGACAGACGATGACGCAGCGGGCGTGCTGCTCAATGGCGCGGCGCACCATGTCCGGCTGGTGACCGCAGACGATGATGCTGCCGCTGCCGGAGAACAGCAGATTGTCACAGCTCTGCGGCAGGGCGATGCACACGTCGCCGCTGATGGAATCCACAAGATCGCCCGCTTCGTTCAGAATACGGCCCTCGAGCACGCTGAGCACATTGAACAGCGGAACGGCGTCGATGTGCGGATGCTCGATGGACTGCATGTCGCTGGCGGCGATGTCGCCGGAGGAGAGCATGCCGAACAGTGTGCCGTCCTCATTTGTGATGGGCAGGGCGGCGATGGACGTGTCCGTCGACAGAGCAGCCCACGCGCGGCTGATGGTCACACCGGAGGAAAGCGCGGGCGGCGTGTCATAGTCGAGGTCGCGCACCTGCGTGCGCATGGTCTTGATCCAGACCGGGGCAGGGAAGCCGAAGCGGTCGAGCACGAGCTGCGTCTCGTCGCTGACGTGGCCGAGACGGGCGGCGCGGTACTCCCGGTCGCCGAGTGCATTGCGCAGCGCGGCGTAGGCCATGGCGGAGACGATGGAGTCGGTATCCGGATTCCGATGGCCGGTGACGTAAATGGGATCCATGGGCAGCCTCCTTCGGCAGCGCAGCTGCGCCGCCGTTCATTTTCTATTATAGTATTATCCTACCCCGATTTCGGCGTTCTGTCAATGTCGGAATGCGGCTTTTTCCAGCTTCGATGGTCTGAATATGATGAAAACGTTTGCAAAATGTAGGTAAGCAGTACACATGGCAGTATTGCATGAAATCATGCAGGTTATGCTGATATTACGGCATATGAAAGGATAATCATGCGGGAAACCGTGAAAGAATTCCTGCAAGTATGCACGACAAGCAAAAAACATAAGGAAATATATTCAAATTTTAGCGCATTTTTATCTTGACTGCACTTTGCGGCACTGCTACAATAAAGTATGGCCTAACGTCCGGTTTATCGAAAAGGGCCTGCGGGACCTTTTCGGCAAGCCGGACGTATTGTCATAACAAAAGAAAGGAAGGTTGATTCGATGAGAAAACAGAAGCTTCGGCAGCTATTGGCTGTCCTCCTGACGCTCTGCCTGCTGCTCGGCTGCGTTCCCGCAGTGTTTGCAGCAGACCAGACGAAGGAGCTGGAGCTGCAGCAGACGCCTGTTTCCATCTCTCCTGAAAATGAGAATGTGGAAACGGACGCAGCGGACGAGCCCGCGCCGGAGGAAACGGTGCGTGTGATCATCCGCTTCCACAGCGATTCCCTGACCGAGCACGGCTATTCGACCCGCGGCCTCGGCAGCAACGCTGCGGCACTGGCCTACAGTGACCGCCTGCAGAAGAAGCAGCGCACGCAGATCAAGGCCATTTCGGCGGAGCTCGGCGTGACGCTTCCCGTGCACTACCAGTTCACCATCGGCGTGAACGGCGTTGCCACGAGTGTGCCCTACGGCGAGGTGGAGGCGATCCGCGCCATGGACGGCGTTGAGAGCGTCTATGTGGAAAATCAGTACGAGCCGGATGTCGACGAGCCCAACACGGCTACGGCAGGCACGATGATCGGCTCCTATAACGCCTGGGCCGACGGCTATACCGGCGCAGGCAGCCGGGTCGCCATCATCGATACCGGCCTGGATATCGACCACCCGAGCTTTGACGAGAGCGCGTTCCTTTATGGCCTCGAGCGCTCCGCGGCCCGTTTCGGCAAGCAGGTCTCCGATTATGATCTGATGACGGAAGAGGACATCACGAAGGTCCTGCCCCGTCTGCATGCATCGGAGCGCATGAGCGGCCTGACGGCCGACGAGCTCTACCGCACGGCCAAGATCCCCTATGCGTTCAACTATATCGATGAGGATCTGGACGTCACCCATGACAACGACGCGCAGGGCGACCACGGCACGCACGTTGCCGGTATCGCCACCGCGAATACCTATGTCTGGACGAAGGACGCCGACGGCGATCTGCACGCGGCCCGCCAGAAAAACGGCGTGGCCGGCGTGGCGCCGGATGCGCAGGTCCTGCCGATGAAGGTCTTCGGCAAGGGCGGCGGCGCGTATGATTCGGACTATATGGCGGCCCTCGAGGACGCCCTGCTGCTCGACTGCGACACGGTCAACCTGTCGCTCGGCTCGTCCGTCTCCGGCCATACGTTCAGCGATAACGACGAGCTGTTTGCCAGCCTCCAGGACACGGACACCGTCGCGACCATCTCCGCCGGCAACAAGTTCAGCTATGCGCAGTACAACAATACCGGCACGAAGATGCAGCTCACGCAGGACACCGTGATCGACACGGTCGGCTCTCCCGGCTCGTTCGGCAATGCGTTCACCATTGCCTCGACCGACAACTCCGGCCTGACGGGCGTGATGCCGGTGTTCAACGGCGTCGGCACGTCCTACAACGATACTTCTGAGAACTACGGCGCCTATGCGTTCACGACGCTCGATACCTCGGCGGACAAGTCCGGCACGACGTATGACTACGTCTTCCTTGGCGACCCGACGACGGGCGAGGACATCTTCGGCGCGGACGAGAGCTTTGAGGGCCTCGACCTCACCGGCAAGATCGTCCTCATCTCCCGCGGCGGCGGTGTTTCGTTCTATGTCAAGGCGAACAATGCCGTGAAGGCCGGGGCGGCTGCCACCGTCATTTATAATAATGACAGCGCCAACAACCTCAACATGAACCTGACGGGCTATGAGTATAAGAACCCTGCCGTCCTCATCCCGATGATCAGCGCCGAGAGCATTCTCGCCGCCTCCGAGAAGGACGAGACGACCGGCCTGTACGGCGGAAAGATGGTCGTTGCCAATCAGGTCCGCACCGTGACGGATGTCCCCGGCGGCTTTGTGCCGAGCGACTTCTCCTCCTGGGGCGTTCCCGGCAACCTCGACCTGAAGCCCGAGATCACCGCCCCCGGCGGCAACATCTGGTCCACCCTGACGGACGGCACCTACGGCTCCATGTCCGGTACGTCCATGTCCGCGCCGAGCGTGACCGGCATGGCTGCAGTCGTTGCGCAGTATCTGCGCGAGACCGGCCTTGCCGAGCAGGAGGGCATGACGGTCCGCGCCCTGTCGCAGGCACTGCTCATGTCCACGTCCAGCCCGCTGAAGCAGGATAACGGCGTGGAATATTCGCCCAGAAAGCAGGGCTCCGGCTTTGCAAACGTCTATCATGCCGTGACGACCCCGGCCTATCTGCTGACGGACAGCAAGGATGTGACCGACGGCAAGGTCAAGGTCAACCTCGGCGACGATCCCGATCGCACGGGCGAGTATACCTTTGACTTCACCATTAACAATCTCTCGGATAAGGCTCTTGCCTATGTGCTCCATGCCGGCATCAACACCATGGCGGTCGAGGAGATCGAGGGTGAGAACTACATGTCCGATACGGCCCGTGTCCTGAGCCCGAAGGTCACCTTCGACGTCGAGGGCGGCACGAGCTACCTCTATGACCTGAACGGCGACGGCGCCATCGACGAGAACGATGCCCTCGTGCTCCTGCAGGTCGCAAACGGCACGCATGACGCGCTGTCCGAGGCCGATACCGCCAAGTACGACTTCGACGGCGACGGCGCTCTCACCACGGCGGACGCCCAACTCTATCTGGCCGGTCTGCACAATGAGCCGGAGAGCCCGAACGTCTGCGCCGCTGCCGTGACGGTCCCCGCCAGCGGCACCGTCTCCGTCAAGACAACGGTGAAGCTCAGCGAGGCCGACCGTGCTTACTTCGCAGAATACTATCCAAACGGCTGCTATGTCGAGGGCTATGTCTACGCCTCCGATCCGACGGAAGCCGAGGCCGAGCTGTCTCTGCCGATCCTGGCTTACTACGGCAGCTGGACGGATGCCTCCATGTTCGATAAGTACATCACCCTGCGCGACAGCGTCGATCCGGATGCCGTCGGCTACACCACGACGCAGTACGCCAACGCGCTCGTCCTGCGCGGCTCCGGCTCCTCCTCGGCCTACTACCTTACGGCGAACCCCTACGGTCAGGCTGTGGAATTCCTCGCCGACCGCACGGCCATCAGCTCCACGTCCGGCATGCAGCTCTATGGCGCATACGCCAGCCTGATCCGCAACGCGGGCGGTGATCTGAATGCCGTCATCTCCAATGCGGAGACCGGCGAGGTCTATGCAAGCGTTGATCAGGGCGTGCAGTTCGGCGCTTACTACAACACGAGCGCAGCGGCCTGGGGCAACAACATGATCGCCATCCCGCTGAGCTGGAACGTGACGGACAAGAACGGTGGTCCGCTGCCCGAGGGCACGAAGATCAAGGTCACTGTGAACGCCATTCCGGAATACAACTGGGACCGCTCCACGAAGACCGTGAAGGGCACGCTTGGCGCGGGCGCTTCCTGGACGACGGAGCTCACGGTCGATAACACCGCTCCGGAGCTGACCGGCGCGAGCTACACCCGCGATTTCGTGACCGGCGAATCCAGTCTGCGGGTCACCGCGAAGGACAACCGCTATGTGGCGGCCATCCTCGTGACGAATGCCCGCCAGACGCAGGTCCTTGCCCGTCAGGCCGTTGATCAGACCGAGCTCGGCGTGGAATCCACGGTCACGGTCGACACCTCCGGCGTCACCGGCTCCGAGGTCTGCGTCATTGCCGTCGACTATGCCGGCAATATGGCAGGCTATAAGATCAAGCTCAACGGCAGCGAGGAAGAGGAGATCGATGCGGACAGCTTCTATGCCAACAACGCCTACGATTCCTCCTGGATCGCCTTCAAGGCCGGTTCGATGGACACTGCCAAGACCGTGGCGCAGGGCGCGATCTACGCCGCCGACTGCGTCGAGGATCATGTCTTTACGATCGACAGCAGCGCCCGCTTCTGCGTCGCTCCGCTGAACGATCTGGAGAACCAGACATACATCGAAACGCTCAGCCTGCCGAGTAATGCGCTCGATATGGCCTACAACTACGCAGACGGCAAGCTGTACGTCCTGTGCACGCAGAACCGCCTGTACTCCATCGACCCGCTTATGGGCACACTGGAGATGGTCGGCACCATCCCGATGTCCGCCGGCCTGAGCTTCATGACGCTGGCCTGCGCGACAGACGGCACGTTCTATGCCGCGACCTACAGCGACTATAACTCCCGCCTGTATAAGTTCGTCCTGACGGACGAGGGCTTCACGGTCACGCCGTTCCCGAAGACGACGGGCATGAAGGTCGCATTCCTGCAGTCCATGACCTACGACCATAACACCGGCAAGCTCTATCACGCCAACTACGGCGCGAAGACGTACTACACCACCTTCATTTCCTATGACCTGACGACCGGCGAAGCTACCGTGCTCGATGAGCTCTATCAGGCAGAGCTGTGCGGCCTGTTCATCCCGCGCAAGAGCGGCTCCATGTTCGGCCCGTCCGAAAAAGTTCAGGAGATCTCACTGAGCCAGGAGAGCCTCGACCTCATCAAGGGCAGCAGCGCCACGCTGGAGGTCTCCGCGAAGCCGTGGACGGTCGTGAACCGTGACTGCACCTGGACAAGCTCCGATGAGACCGTCGCCAAGGTGGAAAACGGCGTCGTCAAGGCCGTCGGCGCAGGTACCTGCACCATCAAGGCAGCCTCCGTCCTGGACCCGAGTGTCACGGATACCTGCACCGTGACGGTCAAGGAGGTCGACCATGACCTCAGCGCCGTCATCTGGGATGCGGACAGTCAGTCCTGGTTCAGCACGTTCAACACGAAGACGATCCCGAATTACAAGAAGCTGACCGAGCAGGCCAGCCGCCAGCAGATCATGGCCGCGGCGACCGATACCGCCGGCATTACTTACGCCGCCTCCTATGAAGAAAAGGACGGCAATCTTTACTCGACTCTCTATCAGGTCGGAAAGGATTACAGCCTGACGAAGATCGGCGATTCCGAAGTTGCCTATACCGATATGACGTTCGCCGAGAAGCTCAATGGCGGCACGATGCTTGCAACCTGTGGCAAAAGCATCGTCACGGTCGACACCGCAACCGGTGCTTACACTGCGGGCTGGAATCTCTCCACACTCTTCTCCGCGAACCTCGTCGGCATTACCTATCTCAACACCGTCAACGACACGACGAATGGCGTGACTGACAACTGCCTGGTGCTTGACGCAGACGGCAAGGTCTGGGCCATGGGCTTCTACGGCGACGGCGACAACCTGCACTGCACGCTGCCGCAGCTCGTTGCCGACCTCGGCATCGAGGCGAGCAGAGCCTTCTTCTGCTCCATCGCGACCGACGGTGCTTACCTCTATGCCACGATCCTGAACGGCTCGCAGTCCGAGCTGGCCGTTCTCGACCTCAAGACCGGCGCGGCTGCCGACCTCGGCAGCTTCAACGCGGACGTCTGGCCCGTTGTCGGCCTGAGAACGGACCGCGTGACGATCGTCACCTCCGCATCCACCTCCTCCGCCATGGAAAGCACCGACTCCCTGCCTGCACTGCAGGAGGCGCAGATCGAGGCGCTTCCCGTGACGGCACGCTGAAGAAAGGATGAGGCAAGTCATGATGAAACGAATCATTTCCTGCCTGCTCGTCTGCTTCCTGCTGCTCGGGCTCTGCCCGGCAGCGCTGGCAGCCGCAGGCTCTCCCACCGCGACTGCAGCCGTAACGGCGAACGCGCAGGGCTCTGCGACGGTCGTCCTCACGGTCAAGGCGGGCAGCGGCTCGTCCCACGGCCGCGTGACTGCAACGATGCCTGCCGGCCTGACGCTGGCAAGCGCCCGCTCCCTGCTGGGCAGCGAAGGCATTGCCGACCTGTCGAGCACGAAAACGTCCCTGCGCTTTGCCTGGGCCTGCTATGCGGACCTGAAGAAGGATACCGCTGCGCTTGAGCTGAAGCTCACGGGAAAGCCCGGCGTCTATGCGCTGCAGCTTTCCCTCCCGGAGACAAAGGAGACGGTCTCCGTCTCGGTCGAGATCCCCGGCGTGTTCCGCGACGTTTCCGCTGACGACTGGTTCTTCAACGCGGTCTATGACGCATACGGCCGCGGCCTCATGGTCGGCGAGTCCTCCGATCTCTTTGCCCCGAACGACAGCATGACCCGCGCCATGCTCATCACGACGCTGTACCGCATGTCCGGCTCTCCGGCCGTGACGGGCGAGAACCCGTATTCCGACGTTCCCGCAGGCAGCTACTATGAGAAGGCTGTCATCTGGGCCATGCAGAAGGGCGTTGCCAACGGCATGGGCGGCGGCAAGTTCGAGCCGGACACCCGCGTGACGCGCCAGCAGGCCGTGACAATGCTCTATCGCTACGCCGTGAAGATCGCAGGCATCCGGACGGATGAGCGTGCCGAGCTCGGCCGCTTCACCGACAGCACGAAGATCAATGCCTACGCGATCACCGCGATGCGCTGGGCCGTCGGCTCCGGCCTGATGAAGGGTTACCCCGACAATACGCTGCAGCCGAACGGCACACTGACGCGCGCCGAGGCCGCAACGCTTCTTGTCTGGCTGGCTGCGAAGATTTGATGATCCCCGCGCGGGGGCTGCGGCCCCCGCTCCGGATCCCGTGTTGTAACTCACAACAGAAAGGACAGAATCTATGAGTATTCGCAAACGCGCCCTGTCCCTGCTTCTGGTTCTGGTCATGCTGCTTGGCGTTCTGCCTGCCGGCGCTGCCGCGGCGGAGGTCTATCAGGATGTGCCGTCCGGGCATTGGGCCAGCGATTATATTGCGCGCGTCGCGGAGCAGGGCCTCATGGTCGGCACCTCTGACACGACGTTCGCTCCGGAAGAGACGATCACCCGCGCCATGTTCGTAACGATCCTGGCGCGCTATGCCAAGGCAGAAACGGACAACAATGCTGAAACGGCGTTCACGGATGTCCCCGCCGGGCAGTATTACACCGGCGCCGTTGCCTGGGCTGCGGCTAACGGCATCGTCAACGGCACGAGCGCTGTGACGTTCGCTCCGAACGACCCCGTGACCCGCGAGCAGATGGCAGCCCTGCTGTATCGCGCCATGCGCTTCCTCGGGAACAAGTGCCCGCAGGACGGCAAGCTCGACGCCTTCTCCGATGCCTCCGCGCTTTCGGATTGGGCCGTTGAGGGCATGATCTGGGCTGCCGGCGCAGGCCTGTTCGGCGGCTTTGAGGACGGAACGCTCCGCCCGCAGGAGACCGCCACCCGCGCGCAGGCCGCAAAGGTCTTCTGCGTGCTGCTGGACTATTCGGAG
>ERZ840057.2522-NODE-2522-length-12470-cov-3.748369_pt1 | contig 12470 bp, 10 predicted proteins | sample MGYA00519907_ERZ840057 | MGnify/ENA primary metagenome ERZ840057 (study PRJEB31850, sample SAMEA3708862) | human gut metagenome | biome: human gut; feature: human-associated habitat; material: faeces | place: China | collected 2014 ...
GTACTAAATTAATTAAAATTTAATCATATTTTTTTAATTTTATTGACTTTAATTGATAACTTTGATAAATTGTTAAAAAATACAAAAGATGTAATTATTTGTCGAAGGGGGTGAATATAATGAATAAAGCTGAATTTGTAAATGCAATGGCAGAACAAACTGGTCTTTCTAAAAAAGATTCTGAAGCTGCTATTAATGCTTTTGTAAATATTGTTTCTGATGAATTAGTAAAAAAAGAAAAAGTTTCTTTAATAGGATTTGGAACTTTTGAAACAAGAGAAAGAGCAGCTCGTACTGGTAGAAACCCACAAACTGGAGCTGAATTAAAAATTGCTGCTTCAATAACTCCTGCTTTCAAACCTGGAAAAGCATTAAAAGAAAAAGTTAATCAATAAAAAATAAGGCGTACTAGGAATTAAATTCCTAATACACCTTTTATTTTTTATTTCAAAATCATATATTCTATTCTTCAATAATAATTACCCAATAACCTTTTTTATTATTTCTAATTCTTTTTAATACTCGTTTTTCTTTTAATTCATTCATATTTCTGTATTGGTGAACTATTCGTTATTTTCTTCTAATGAAATTATAACTGTAAAATAATGCACCGAAATAAATTTTCGTATATACTATTTAAATGTTTGTCCTTGTATTTTCAAATTATTAAACTATGGTCTCAAAGATGTTATTGGAATAATATATATTCCTGTTTCTTTATCTTGTATAACTGCCTCATAATGTCCCACTATAATACACATAAATTTTGGTTTTTTATTTACATTTTTATAAAAAGTCATTAAACTTTTTTTAGCATCTTCAACACTACCATCACTTAATTTTATTTCTACCGCAGCATATTCCCCATCTCTAAATTCTAATATGCTATCAACTTCATCTCCTGAAACATTATCTCTAAAATGATACAAATGTCCATCCAAATAATCCATATATATTCTTAAATCTCTTTCTACTAATGCTTCAAATAGTAATCCAAATGTTTCGTGGTCATTTAATAACTTAACAACAGTTAAATCCAAGCTAGCACATGCAAGAGATGGATCTACTAGATGTCTTTTAGGTGATTTTCCTATTCTTTTTGATGAACGATAATTTATACTAAATGCTTCTTGATTTGCTGTTAAATATAAATCATCTAAAACGCTTACATAATCTGCTACTGTTAATCTACTCGCAATTAAATCATCAGTATTCTCAAATTCTTCAATATCTTTTACTATTGTATCATTTCCGGCAATAGTAGTTTCATTTCTTGAAAGAGAACGAATTAACATTCTCATTTTATTTGAATCTCTTTTTTTATCTTTTCTTTCATTAATATCTCTAGTAATAACAGACTCTATATAACTTCTTGGGATAACCTCAATATCATCTCCCTCTTTATCAATATTTTCTGGCCATCCTCCTCTTATAATAAGTTTTGCTAATTCATCTAATTCAACTTTTCTTATATACTTACAATTAACATTACCCGAAAACATTTCTTCAATAGAAACATCTCCTGTAGAATCTCCTGATTCGTATAGGCTCATTGGATTCATTTTCATTATGGCGATTCTTCCTGTTCCAGAATGAAATATCTCATCTTCTCTTTCTTCTTTAGAAAGTGATGTAGAACCTGTAAGAATAAATTTTCCTTTATCATGGTCGCTATCACATTCATGTCTTACTGCATCCCATATACTTGGGACTAATTGCCATTCATCTATAAGTTGTGGTCTATCTTGGTTAAAAATGTATTTTGGATCTACTTTAGCTAAATCTCTTGGACTTTTTTCAGTCATGTATGAAACACTATTAGCATGTTTTAATGATGTCCATGTTTTTCCACACCATTTTGGACCTTGTATAGAAATTGCTCCAAAAATTTTTAAATATCTGTCTATCTTATCATCTATTAATCTTTTACGATAATCTTTTTTCTCTAAACTCATTTTTATCAACCTCCATATACATTTTAGCATATCATTATACATTTTTCAATACTTTTAATATACACTTTTCAATATTTTTGATATACACTTTTCAGAAAATTATACATTTATTTTAAAAAAGCTTATATTTATGACTTTTTTCACAATATTTCTATAGATAACAATATAAATATACATTTTTCAATATTATCAATATACACTTTTCACTAATTTTGCTATACATTTTTCAATTTATCCTATCAACAATTTCTAATGGTGAATAAGTACATATATAACAAGATCTTTTGGTATTTAAAAACTGTTTTCTATAATCTTTTGTTTCAATAATTATTATAACTCTTTCTGCCTTTGATATTTCATCAATTTTATCAAATAAAGCTTCTATTTCAACTTCCTTAATTGCGATTATATCATAAGTATAATAATCTGTTTGCATATGCACATTTACTGGAAGTTTCCCTTTTTTTAATATTGGATTTCTGTCTAAATAATTCATAACAACATCAAATGCAACAATATTCCTATTATTAATTTCTTTTTTTGCATACTTTAAAATGCCTTTCTTTACATCTTTACTTATAACCTTATTGCTAATCAGATTATTTATATCTGTTTCAGTACAATTACATAATTTCATTATTTGATTTTCCCTTAATGAATCAAAATCCCATAATAATTTCATTATATTTTTTTGTTTATCATTCACTTGCATCACTTCCCATTATCTTAATTAAAGAACTATAAATTTTCCTTTTTTCAGGAATTATTTTGTAAATTTTAATTATTACTTTCTCTCCTGGAAATGGTGGCCTATCTAGCCAAGTTGGTAGTATGCAAACAGTATCTACTCCTTGTGCAATATTAGCAAATATTCCATTATCAGTATAGCCAGTAATTGTTGCTAAATATTCACCTTTTTCAGTAAAATCTTTTCTTATATTTTTAAATGGATCTTCTAGCAAATCTTTTACTGATATTTTTATACTTTTATTTTCTTCGTTTTTTTCTTTTATAATAACTTTTATTTTGTCATTTACTTTATACATTTTAGAAACATCTTCAACATATCCATATTGTAAATCTTGTGCTTTAACTATAAAATCTATACCCATAACTTCAATTCTTATAAACTTTTTCCATACACCTACAATTTTTCCATATATTTTATCTCCAACTTGTACTTTTTTTATATTAATTTCTTTTAATCTTTCCATAGCCTTTCTTCTCGAGCCTATTGCTTTTTCACTTACTCTATCCGCTTCTACTATAATAAATTTTATCTCTGCTCCCATCATATTTCTAAGTAACTTTTTATCATTTTTAGAATCTTCCGATATTTCAGTTGCTGGAATTAATACTCTAATTCCATTGAAATCTATAATAGCACAAGTAATTAATTCTTCTTTCATTTGTTCATTTTCTATTGCTATTATTTTTCCTGTTAAAATTTTTCCTTTTTCTTTAGATGAATTGATATTCTGCCATACTATCTTTTTTTGTAATTCATCTGTCATAACTTTTCACCTTCTTACTTTTTCTATTTAGGTTTTACGGTCTAACCTAAAACCACTAAAAATCTTTAAAACTATATTTAACCTTTTTAGGTTGCTGCTTATTTTTTTCATTTTCTACATTGTCTTTAAATCTTTCTCTTTGTTCTTCTATTGTCATATCTTCCATCTTACTTGCTTCAATATGTTTAGAATAATCATATTTATTACATATAAAAGGTTTTCTACCTCTAACAATAACTATCTCTTTATTATTATCTAATTTTAATAATTCATCTGGATTCATTAGATTTCTTTTATTTGTTGCTATATTTTCAATTCCATAAGTAAATTTACCATCAAATCCCGCTTCTTTTCTAATAGCATTAGTTTCGACAGTTGCTACTCCAAGGTACTCGGTGATATACTCCGCTGTTAAAATATCTCCGACAACCCATGCATATTTTGGTATCGGCGTTACCTAATATTTCTTGCCAAACATCATTATCATATCTATTCTTTAACTGAGCTATATTTTGGAATATCATAAATATATTGATACCCCTACTTCTCGTTGTTGCTAATTTCTTCTCAAAATCTACAATTCTACCTATGTTTGTAAACTCATCTAATATCAATGATGTTTCAACTTTTAATCTACCATCTGGATTTTCATCTGCTTGTTTTATTAACTTTATGAACAAGAACGAAAAGAATAATGTCGAAAGGAAGTCAAATGCACTATTTGTATCACTTGTAACAACGAATACACAGGTCTTTTTATTTCCTATATTCTCAAAATTAATTTCATCCTTATTTGTGATATTCCTTATTTTATCTGTTTGGAATATTTGAAGTCTTGTAGCAAGTCCTGTAACAACTGATTGTTTTACTATGTCTGTTGCTTGTGCATAAATGTTATAGCTTAGTTTTGTTGGACCTTCAGTATCATAAAACAATTTATCTATTTGCTTTATATTTCCACTTGCTAATGCATCATAGATAAATCCCATACTCTTGTCCTCTTCTTTTTTTACATAGTTAATAACATATAACAATAATGCTTTTAGTAAATTTTGTTCACCTCTATTCCAGAACTCATCTCCACTAGACCTTCTACTTAATTGTGTTCCCTCTATTACTATTTGACTAAAGATTTGTGCATCTGTTTCATCTTCGACAAAGTTTATAAATCTTGCACCATTTGAAAATGTTGGATTTACTAAGTTAAATACTTCTACATCATATCCTTTTGTTTCAAGATATTTTGCAAGTTTTCTATATAGCTCTCCCTTTGGATCTGTAAATACCAAACTCATTTCTCTCTTAATTGCTTTTTGTACTTCTTCTTGTGCTAATTCTATTCCATTCGGTATTGCAAAACCACGCGACTTTTTACTACCACTTGAACCAAATACTGCAATATTCTTGTTTAAATATGTATCCATAGGTAGAGTAATTATTTCTTGTTCATCAGTTTCTCCTAGAATAATTCCATCTCTTTTTCCTATACTTAAATATTCTTGTATTTCTTGTTTGTTTCCCCAATCCGCTGTTCCAAATGTTCCATCTTTCTTTTTTAGATTTACACCTTCTACTTCTATCTTTGCGTTCTGTTTTGTTGTACTTATATTTTTTGCAACTAATATGATAATTAAATTTAATATTACCCATATAATAAATATTGTTCCATTTCTGAATATTACAGTAAACAAATTCAAAAAATTTATATCTATCGTGTTTAAATTAGTATTAAAGCATTTTTCTAGTATTTTCATAAAACCATTAATTAATGGTATTAAAACAATGTAAGAAAGTAAAAAAAATAAAGATATTTTACTTTTCTTGTCTTTCCCCATCAATACCTCCTAGCCACTCGTCCATTTCTACAATGTTTGTTTTGTTAGTTAGTATTTCTTCTATTTTTTCTTTATTTTCTTTCAAAGTTATAATATCTATTTTTCGTATTATGTTTTTATTATTATTGTAAAACTTATTTAATCCATAAAGTCTTTCTGTATCTATAAATGGCATAAAAAATATATAAGTTCTATCTTCTGTCATATAATCTGCTTTTACCCAGTTAGACAATAGAACTTCTGTATTAGAATACATCTGCTTAATAATTTCATAAAAATCTATATCTTCATATCTTCTCATCAAATTAAAATTTTCAGGTGTTGGATTTATTATTACTGTAGAATCATTTCCAAATACAAAATTTCTTTTTGCTTTTATCAAATTAAAATCTTCTACAAAGATTATTATATTTTTATAGCTGACTAATTTTCTTATATCATTTAATATTTGACTTACATAAGGTTTTCTTTTTCCATTTGCTATATAATAAACAATAAATTCTTTTTCCTGAAATATCATCTTTCCTAAATATTTTCGAGATTGCTCTGTAAATATATCATCATCTTTTATATTCCAACTAGCAATAAAATCAATATTACTGTCTAATGTCAATGCTGCTACTTTTGCTATTTCATTTAATCTATCAACATATTCTTTTCTTCTACATTTGTAACTATAATCATATCCAAATTCTTTTACTAGCCTTGTTCCTTTATCATCCAATTTTATATATAACCTGTTTACTCTTCTTATATACCTTTCGCTCTCTAAAACTTTCAACCTTTTCCTATGATAATCTACTGTTCCATATATCAGCTTACAATCCGAACCAAGCATCAGTTTATACTTACCTAGAAACATCAAAACTTCTGTATCTTTTCCGAGTTAATCTTACCATCCCATTCCTTCAACCACTCCTTCCTTTTTTCTTTTCTATATGACACACCCTTTTTGCACACCTTAATCCTTACTATGTGTCTTACACGCTAAACAAGACACAGGGTGTTTTTCTCTATTGCCTTATTTTTAGACATTTTTAATATAGTCAAACTCTCCGTTTGAAAATACTCTAAAAACACTTCAAACGGATACTTTAACCTATCCGTTTGAGCTTAATTTTGTATCCGCTTCTATTTGATTTTTAATAAAATCTAGCATTTTTTGACCTCTAAAAACATACACTTCTGTATATGGTTTTTTCTTTTTATTGGTTGTTCCAAGTACGCCATAAAACATGTTATTTATATTGTCATCAGCTATTACTTTTGATAGTACAAGACCATCTACAATAGGTTTTATAAACTTATTATCTATATCAATATTCTTCTGATTTTCTACTACTTTTATAAATACAAACACTAGTTCTTTATTGAATAAATCTTTATATTCTTTTGTTTTATCCATAACATTTAGCATTATATTTTTATATGCGTAATTGTTAATATTTTTGTACTTTGGTATTACTTCAGGAATGTATATTTTTAAAACATCATTTTCTACTGTTGCACTATATCTATCATTCAAATAAGTTATTTTATCTTGTTCATTTACTTCATATTTATTGCTTAATTTTATCTTGTTAAACAAATTATTTCTTATTCTTTCAAAACTTCTTAAATAATTCTCTACATGCTTATTTTCAACAATTTCTTGATTATTGATAATAAACTCTGTTTCATCTCTTAAATCTTCCAATTCTGTTAAAATTTCTTTTTGCATATTGTTTAGTACCTCCCATATAAAATTATTAAAAGAAGATGCAAAAGCTTTTTTTGCTCTCACATCTTCCATATTTTATTCTTCTACTGTATCATCATATTGTTCTGATATTGCTTCTAATATTTGCATTCTTGTTTCATTATTTAGTGGATATGAAAAGTCTTGCCTAAAATTTCTATTTTTCACTTTTCTCTTTGGCATACTAATATATCTACCATTTTTTCCATTTAATAATTTAATTTCTCTTATAATAAAACAATCGTCTATACATATACTCGCTGCTGCTAATAAGTCCCCTTTATTTATTTTTTTAATTCTTACTTCTGTAATATTTAACATATAATTTTCCTCCTTATAATTTGATTTTTATTTTAGAAAAAGAGTGATACGAATATCACTCTAAATTCTAGTTATTTTTGTTTTTTCTTTTTAATACAACTATTCCTGTTGTTATTCCTAATAATGAAATTATTGCACTACCTATTAGCAATATATAATTCATTTCACTACCAGTTTGAATCTTTGGTATTAGTTTATTATAATAAGTGAATGTGCATATAGAGTTATTATCTTCTAATAATTCTCCATCTGCAAAAGTCCCTTCATTATTTATCTCTATTTTAACGACTTTGTCTGATAGTTGATATCCGAATGGAGCTTTTGTTTCCTTAATATAATATGTTCCATACCTTAAATCTTCAAAAGTAACTGTTCCACTTTCTTTGTCTGCTTTAACTTCTTTTATTAATTTTGTACATTCTGGATCTTCATATATTCCAAACTTAAATTTTGCTTTTATTGTTTCTTTTGTTTCGCTATCTGCTTTAATTACTTTTATCGTTTTTAGTATTGGCATATCTTTCATTTCAACTAACGGTGTTTCTTTGTCAGTAGTTACTACAAAATTTATAGACTCTGCAACTTCATATCCATAAGGACAAGTTTTTTCTGTCAATGTATATTCCTTGCCTTCTTCTAATCCAGTAACATGATGTGGCTCATTTGTAGAAGTCCATTTGTCTATGACATTTCCTTCTTTATCAGTTACTTCAAGTTCAGCTCCTGGTAATTCTTCACCTGTTACTAAATCAGTTTTAGACACTAATACCACTTTATCAATCATCTCTATTTTTTGAGTTTCTTTATCCTTGCTTACTGTAAATTCTATATCTGTAGCTTTAACATATCCATCTATTGCAATTTCTTCGTGCATAACATATGTTTCGCCCTCGATTAATCCTTGTATTCTATGTGGTTCTTTTCCAGATACCCATTTATCTATAATGTTTTTTGTTTTTGTATTTGTTACAATTATTGTTGCTCCTTCAAGTTCATTTCCTGCAATATCCTTTTTGCTCATTTCCACAATTTTATCTATCATTTCTATCTTTTGTGTTTCTTTGTCTTTACTTACTGTAAATTCTAAATCTGTTGCAATTACATATCCTTCAGGTGCATATTCTTCATGTAAAGTATATGTTTCCCCCTCTACTAAATTTTTAATTTTATGTGCTTCATTAGTAGAAGTCCATTCATCAACTATGTTACCCTCTTTATCAAATACTTTTAGTTCAGCACCTTCTATTTCTTCGCCGCCTATGTCGTTCTTAGTCATTTCCACTATTTTATCTATCATTACAACTTTCTGTGTTTCATTTGTATTTTCTACTCTAAATTTAACTTCTGTAGCTTTAACATATCCAAGTGGAGCTAAATCTTCTCTTAATGTGTATTCTTTTCCAACTGTTAAGCCTTCTATAGTATGTGTTTTATTTGAAGAAGTCCATTTATCTATTACTTTTCCATTTTCATCTATAACAGATAATTCTGCTCCCTCTAATTCTTTATCTCCTGTAATTGTTGTTTTTGAGATTTCTACAAGTGTAGTATCATTAACAACTTCTCTTGTTTCTGTATATACTTTTGTTGTAGTATCTTTTTGCGTAAATTTAACTTCATATTTTGTTTCATTTAATACTAACCCATCTAGTGTCTTAACTTCTTGTAGTTCATATGTTCCCATTGGTAATTTTTCCACTTTTAAGTTACCTTTTTTATCTACATTATAAGTATTTACTTCTTGTCCTTTTTTATAAATAATTGAGCCATCAGCTGGATCAATTATATCTACTTTTGCACTTAGCTTAAATTGTATTCCACTTAAATCCGATACATCTACTATTGATGTATCTACATTTTCTTTTAAGGCTACTGACTTATCTACTATTAGAGTTTCAAATGGCTTATTATTTTTAATCTCAACTGTTTTAATATAATCTCCTGTATTGTCTTGGTCGTAATCTTTAATTGTATCTACTTTGAATTTTATTGGGCTATCTAATTGTAAATAACCTGATGGTATTTTTATCTCTGACACTTCATATTCACCTACTGGTAGTAATAATGGTGTTACAACAGTTCCTTGTTCATCTCTTATATTATCATAACTTCCATCTACTACTACTAAATTTCTTGAATTAGTAGTAAATGAATTATAAACTGTACTACCCACTTTTTGTGTTATAATTTCACCTTTTTTATATAGAATCTTCCCATTTCCTCTGTCTACTATGTCCTTAGCTGCTTTTATTTGAAATGTTGCACTATTTAAAGATACTATTTTTCCACTATCTGCATCTTTCTTCACTAATTTTATATAAGTTTCCATTTGTTCGTTATTTACATATAAATGCTTTATCTTCTTAGCGATTTCTACTATTTCGCTTTCATCTTCTGTAATAGAAAATGTAAAGTCTGATGAAACATAGAAATCTTTTGGAGTCTTAGTTTCTTTAACTAGATATTTTCCGTATGGTAATTTATTTTGTGTATAAGCATCTCCATTTTCATCTGTTACAATACTTTCATAGCTTGGTGCTATTTTTTGTGCTTCAACAACTCTTTTTGAATCTACTTTTACACTATTTCCATACTCATCTAATCCGTTCCATATTTCTGCATAACTATATCCTGCATCTAGTGATTTTTCTACATCTGAATATAATTTCATTGTAAATTCTGCACCTTGTAAGCCTGGTACTAATCCTGAATTTTCTTTTATTCCAGATTTATAAATATGGACTTGCATTGATTTTACCTTTTCTTTACTTGTTGTTTGACCTGTAATAACCTTAGTATGTTGGTCTTTATATGTTAGATTAACTTCATATTCCGTTTTATCTATCATATATCCAATCGGAGCTTTTTCTTCTTTCACTAAATATTTTCCTAAAGGTAATCCTGTTACATCTTCCATTTCTCCCTTATTGTTTGTTGTACGAGTAGCAACTAAATCACCTTTGCTATAATATTTTTTTGTTTTTGCAACATTATATATATCTTCATTAGCATATACTTTGTATATAGCATTTTCTAGTTTGGCATCCCCTTGAGCTACTGAACCTGTTTGCGTATCTCTTTTTGAAATAGAAATACTTCCAGTAGGTTCTTCATTTATAATTGTCTTAGATGTAGTTTCATTTGGCTTTACTTCAATTGTATAAGTGTTTGTATCTAAAACATATCCCTCTGGTGCATAAGTTTCTTTAATTGTATATGTTCCTTTTCTTACTTTTTCTATCAGTAGCTTTCCATTACTTACTGTAAAACTCTCATTGTAATTATTAGGACCTTTTACGTTAAATATAGCGCCATTAACTAAATCATTATTTGTATTTGTTTTAGTTAATTCAATATTTCCTAAAAGATTAATTTTTAAATACATTGACATAGTTACAGGATCGTTATAGTGCATAGAATATAATTGATTTTGTACTCCTTCTCTAAATTGAAAAAATACACTTGTATGATTATCTTTGGTTGCTTCCTTTATGCAGCCCCAGTCCTTCATCATTGCATCAGTTAATCTAAATTCTTCTATATTACAATCACTATTTACAGTAATAGTCATTGTATTTTCTCCCTTGTTATGTTGAAATCTAATTCCATTAACTGTTTTATCCAAAGAAGTATAGTCTGCAAATACTCCGTTTGTATCTGTAAGAGTTGTACTTTCACCTGCTTCAACAGTTGTTGTAACATTACTAAAGCTTGGCTCTTTTTTAGCATTAGACATTTGTTGATTAATTCCTGATTTAAAAGCTTCATATTGACTTTGAATACTTGAGTCTATAAATCTTGCACTACTTTGTCCTAACACTTCCCAAATCATTTGCTGAGTAAAAACATAATCTTGTTTTACCCATTTCATATCACCAGCTAAAATCCCCCCATCAACTACATAGTCTGGATATTTATTGTACCATCCAAAATAAGCAACTTTACATGCTTGTTTCATCTTTGGATCTGTAGGTTTTATGTGAGTTGCATTTTCTATTTCTCCTGTCGTTGAGTCAACAAAATGTTCTGCACAAAAAACTGTTAATCTTTCTTTAGTTGTGGTATTTATTAATCTTCTTATAAGAATTCCTACACTACCTTTGCTATCAGTAGTCTTCATTCCTGAATCATATTGTCCTGGAACCCATCGACCACTTCCAGAATCAGATACTGCAAAAACAATAGGTTGTGTAATACTAAATACTGTTAATATCAAAAGTATTACAGCTAATATTTTCTTTAATTTTTTTGATGTTCTTAACATTCAAACTCCTCCTTTAACGAAAAAAAGAACAAGTATCATTTTACTTGTTCCAGTTTTAATTATTATATTTTTTAATTTTTACTATACATATTTATTGTCCATTTATGACAAATCGGACAGTCCCATGTTTCATATCCACTTGGACAATTTTTAATGTATTGCTCGTAACTTATTATACCATTACTCCATTTATCTCCCCATTCTTTTACCTTTTTATCATATGTTGCTATTGCTTCTTTCTCTGAATTAAACCAGTTACTACTTGAATGATTACATTTTGGAGTTTCTTCTGTTTCTTCTGTTTCTTCTTTTTTAGTATCATTATTTATGATACTATTATTATTATTGTTGTTATTTTTTTCTGTTTCTTTTGTAGGGTTAGAATTCGTTATTGGTTTCGAATTGCTAACTTCGTTTTTACTACTACTTTGTTTAGGTGTTGTATTATCTTTCTTTTCTGTTTTTTCTTCCATTTTTTCTAGTATTTTAATTTTAATATTCTTTTCTGTTTTATTACCATAAATGTCTTCAATAGCTACAACTGTTTCATATTCTCCACTAGCATTAGAATCTATTTTTGATAAATCTATAGCATAATCTTTTAATTCTGATAAATCTGATGCCACTATATAATTTTTAAAATCAAAAGTAGATAAATCTGTATCAAATGGTATCTCTATATTATCTTTTACAGATAATTCCGGAGCAGTTGTATCTTTAACTTCAATTTTTTGTTTTAAAATCTTCTTTTTATAATATACATTTATCTCATATTCTCCAACTGCTGGATAATCTTTATCTTTTTCATTTTCAATATTGTTTTCTATACTAATTTCTTGTTGA
>ERZ840057.2525-NODE-2525-length-12459-cov-54.822154_pt1 | contig 12459 bp, 10 predicted proteins | sample MGYA00519907_ERZ840057 | MGnify/ENA primary metagenome ERZ840057 (study PRJEB31850, sample SAMEA3708862) | human gut metagenome | biome: human gut; feature: human-associated habitat; material: faeces | place: China | collected 2014 ...
GCTGAGCCGGTGGCTTGAGTAAGCCCTAGAAGGGCATAATACTAGCAAAGCCCCTTAAGGGGCCACGAATGGGTCTGCCAACTGCATTCCTGTCTCGTGGCAGGCCCCTCAAGGGGCCTTTTATTTACGCCTTGGTTCTCTTGCTACCCGTAAACGGGTCCGTGAATTCCTTAAGGCTTAACTGGTCTGCAATTTGGTCTTGTTCCAGCTGTCTCTTGATATACTCCTGGATTCTCTGCTTGTTTTTTCCAACAGTGTCCACAAAATATCCTCTGGCCCAGAAATGCCGATTTCCATACTTGTACTTTAAATTCGCGTATCTGTCGAAAATCATGAGGCTGCTCTTTCCCTTGAGATATCCCATAACGTAAGAAATGCTGTATTTCGGCGAAAAACTTATCAGCATATGGATATGGTCCGGGCAGGCTTCTGCTTCAATTATTTCAATATCCTTTTGCTCGCATAGTTTGCGAAGTATCTGACCAATATCTTTTTTGATATGGCCATAAATCACCATTCTCCGATATTTCGGTGCAAACACTACATGGTATTGACATCTCCATGTCGTATGGCTTAAACTATCTACGTCTTTGTTATTTTTCATTTCAAAGATAAACCTCTCTGTTCCTAGAATGTGGTTGGCAAACCCACACTCTATTCTACAGAGAGGTTTCTCTTTGTCTAGGGCTAAAGCCGTTTTTATTCCACCAGCTTAGCTGGTGGTTGTCGCTCGCTCAAGCTACCCAATCACAAAAACAGCCTTCGGCAAATGCCGAAGGCTGTTTTTAAATAATTCAAAGCTCTATCACTTTACACTTATCAGTTCAGCTTCTTGCGGTTGATGAACAGGTAAGCGGCAGCGCCGCCCAGTGCGGCAACCAGAACGATGGCCAGACCTGCAACAGAGTTGCTGTTGGTGCTGGAAACGCCGGTCTGCGGGATGATCTTGCTGGAGTTATCAGCGGGGGTGTTGGACTTGGTAACATCCGGGGTGTTGGTCGGAGTATTGTCCGGAGTATTGGGTTCCTCAGCCGGAGTATTGGTCGGAGTGGTCTCCGGGGTAACCGGGGTGGTCGGGGTCACGACCGGGGTAGTGGTCGGAGTGGTCTCCGGAGTAACCGGGCTGGTCGGGGTCACGACCGGGGTAGCGGTCGGAGTGGTCTCCGGGGTAACCGGGGTGGTCGGGGTCACGACCGGGGTAGCGGTCGGGGTGGCAGTCGGCTCTACCGGGGTAGCGGTCGGGGTGGCAGTCGGCTCTACCGGGGTGGCGGTCGGGGTGGCAGTCGGCTTCGGAGTTTCCATAAAGATGGGGTACAGGTAGATACCGCCTACCAGGCTGCCAACCGGGAATGCACCAAGGCCGCTGGTGCCCAGTTCAGTAGCATCGGCGCCCAGGACAAAGTGCTCTTTGCCCCAAACGTCCCAGCCCTTGAACTCCCAGCCCTCGTTTGCGATAACGGTGGGCAGAGTGATCGGAGTTTCCTCAAACTCGGCACGGTTCAGATAAGTCAGGGCAACATTGTCGGGATCGCTCTCGAAATGGCCCTTGGTGGTGTCCATAAAAATGGTAACATCCACCACGCGCACACAGGAAGCACTGTCTTCGCTTGCAGCTTCGTCAGCGGTGTTGTCCTGTGTAGCCTCCTCCACTACTGCGGGTGCAGCAGCTTCCTCGGTGGTCTCGGTTTCTGCATACGCCGATACAGGCAGACAAACTGCCAAGGCAACAGCCGTAACCAGCGTAAGCAGACGCGAAAACCTGCTCGTCTTTTGCATAATTTTACTCCCTTTCCAAAATTATATCCCAAACGCAAAGGTACGGATTGCTGTTGCCTTTGTGCCCAGAATTCAAATAAAAATTTTACGCCCCGGCCGGCCAGCGGGCTGGAAGCAGCGGGTCCGGATTGATGATAACTTCATCCGCCGTCAGCGTTTCCCCGTCCCGCAGCGGGCGTGCCATAATCAGCAGGCGGGCATCCGACATTTCATAGGTACAGGTACACAATGTCAAAAGCCGTTCGTCTGCGCGGGCATAATCGCCCGTGGTATAAAACGCGCGCTTGGCCACTTCATCCAGGTATTCCTGCTCTGCCGCATCATCGGCAAAGTTCACATACTGGTTAAAGTGGAACACATCGCCATCGCTTTCGCGCGTGGTAATTGCATAAACTGCCACGATCTTGTAGTACTGGCCACCGTTCAGGCTGTCCAGCTCAATGACCGGGTGTTCCTGATAATATTCCGGCTTGCGGTAATTTTGCAGGCTGGAAAACCGCACCGTATCCCCCACGCCCATGTTGTGGCCGTACAGGATCAAATGGCGGCTTTGCTGGATATCGCACTCATAATCCAGGTATGGCAGGCCCAGGTCATCCCAGTTGCGATCCAGGTCGTGCTTTAAGTAGTAGCTGTTGTCCCCTTCTCTTTGCATCACCGGCAGGTCAACATCGGTATCGTCGATCTTGATCCAGCCAATCACTTCGGGGTTACGCTCCAGCAGTGCGGTAAAATCCCGCGGTTCCGGGGTAACGGCGGGCTGCACGGTGGGGGCCGCGGTAACCTGCGGCTCCGGCGTCTGCTCTGGTTCTGCAGTCTGCACCACCGGCGGGCTTTCACTTACCATCTTGCGCTGCTGCAGCCAGCTGGGCAGCTGCAGTGCCGCCATAGCAATCAACGCCGCCGCCATACCGGAGCAAAACACCCCTGCAAGAATGCGCGACTGCTGGCTCACAGAGCTGCCTCCACAAAGTAGGCATCGCCTTTGCTGCCATCGGTCTTGTATTCCTGATACGCAATGGTGCAGCTGGTGCTGCCATCGGGGATTTCAGCCATCAGCCAGTCGCTGCGCTCCTGGCCGGGGGTCAGCTCATAAGCATACGGCATCATGGTATCATCCACTGCGTTCAAGCAGGTGCCGTAATCGCTGTCGCCCTCGCCCCACTGGATTTGGAAATCCTGCAGGAACATCGTGTAGGTCTGGCTGCTGGTGTTCTTGATGTTCAGGCGCATGCGCACCAGGCATTCGCCATCCGGGATATCAATGCCGGGGTAGCTTTCCACCAGGCTGACATCCGTAATGGAAAAGTCAAACAGTGCCGTGCTGACCGTTTCGCCTGCCGTATTGTTATGTGCGTTTGTTTTACCGCAGGCGGTCAGCAGCAATGCCATACCCAGCACAGCTGCAAGGCCCGGCGCTGCCAAAGTCCGTCTCATGCTATGTTCTCCTACTTTTCCGTGTTGCCATTGCACAAGTTTTTAGCATCTGTTCAACGTTAAAAATACAGAGCAATGTACAGCTATCATCCTATCACGCCGCGCTTGTTTTGTCAATCAAAAAACACGGTCTTCTGCAGTCTGTTTTGTCGTTTTTATTGTTGAGTTGGTGTTGTGTAGGGGTAGTATAGCTGCGCGGCGGCATGTTTTATGCATTGGCAGCGCTTCTCTGCGGCGGCCAGAGGTCTGACTGTTCCACCGGTTGTTTTTCTGTTTGGTGCACATGATACCTTGCTTTGTAGGGAGCGTTCTTGAGGCAACACCGCACAATTCCCGCCTTGCGGCTTAAGCACCGCTCCGGCAGCTGCGGCACGGCATCTGCGTTGCCAAAATGCTCGATAATGTCGGGTTGCGGTACCCGCATCGTGCTTCGGGGGCAAAAGCCCCTCGCACTCTGCGACCGCTGCCCCTGCTTCGGTTCGCTGCATCCGCCACTGGCGGCGCTCACCTTTGCAGCATCCAGTATTATCTGCGCTTTTGGCTTGGCATCTGCCGCACCTCGCTCGCCGTATCGGCACTTAGAATTATGCGGTATTGCCTTGACCATTCCGGAGCTTTGGCACATCTGCCATAATGAGATTTGCCGCAAGGTTTGTCTGCGGTGTCGGGGAGGCTGCTTCCCTACTGTGGGGCAAGGTATATCACACATTTTTATTGTACGGTCGGGCCGCCTTCAGTGGGGGGCGGGTGGCCCCGCCCTACCATACAAAAAGCTGCACAGCGTTTGGGCTGTGCAGCTTCATCAAAATTATCGTTTTGTCAGCAGGAGCTTATTCCGTACCTGAACTATCCTGCGTATCCCCACCGGTATCCCCGGTATCAGCTTCAGGTTCGCTCTGGGCATCGGTCTGGTCGTCTGCCGTGCTGTCCGGTTCAGCGGTGCCGTCGGCGGTATCACCTGTGGGATTGCCGGTATCGGCCACGGTGGAATCCAGGTTGTTCTGCACCAACTCCTGCGGGTCACCGGAATTGGTAGTCGGGGCTGCGGTCGAAGCAGACACTTCGGGCTGCATATCGCTTTCCTGCAATGCACTCAGATACCACTTACGGCCCTCGCCGCGGGTGAACACATAGTCCATATACTTGGTCGGCTCCGTGGGGGCGGTCAGGTTGATCTCGCCGCTGGAGCTATTGTTGATGGTGGGGATATAGCCAACCGTCACATAGGTCTTGCCGCTCTGGGTGGAAATCTTTTCCACTTCCGGGGTATACATAGCCACCATGCTGGTAACAGGAACCAGATAGCCCTGCTTTTCCTCATCATAGGTATAATTGAACTCTTCAGTCTGGAAAGAGCCATCGGTGATCTTGTAATCCGGGCCAAGCAGGTTGGTCAGGTAGGTGTCAACTTCCAGTTTGGGCAGAATGATGGAGCCGGTTTCGCTGTCGCGCTCATAGTCGCTCAGGCCGTTATCCCGCTTTTGGATCTGGTACACGGCGCCCCAGATGGCAGCCTGTAGAAACTCCGACTGATCCACCTTGCTCACATCGTCAAACGGCATAGTGTCAAACATGACAAGACCGTACAGACGGTCGGCATAGCTCTGGCGGCGTTCGGTATCATCCAACGCGCTGCGCAGCACGCCAACCACCCAGCTTAATACGGTAAACAGACCAATGATAATCAATACGATTGCCACTGCACCCACGATCTGGCGTGAAAAGCGGCGGTTATTGCGCAGTTGTTCTTCTCTGGAAATTGCCATTCAAAAAAACCTCAAGATCATTAAAAATTCAGAATAATGGATAATCGTAAAAACACGCATGTACGCGCATCACACTGTTCGAGTTTTTGTTTATAGCGCAGAACTAGTATACCACAAACGCCGCCGCTTTGCAAAGCGGCGGCGGGGTGTTTTGCAGAATTTAACAAATGTGCGGCAGCATTACTTGTTTTTGTACATCTGCTCGTAATACTTCTGGTAGTTGCCGCTGGTGACGTGGTCCATCCACTCTTCGTGGGCCAGGTACCAGTCAATGGTCAGCACAATGCCCTTCTCGAACGGGGTTTCGGGGTACCAGCCCAGATCGTTCTTGATCTTGGTGGGGTCAATGCCGTAACGGCGGTCATGGCCCAGGCGGTCCGCCACGTGCTTGATCAGCTCTTCGCTGATGCCCTCGTCCTTCAGGCGGTCATGCAGCTGCTCGATGACAGTCTTGACGATGAAGATGTTGGGGCGCTCGTTATGGCCGCCGACATTGTAAACTTCGCCGTCCTTGCCGCCGTTGGCAACCATATCAATGGCTTTGCAGTGGTCCATGACATACAGCCAGTCACGGATCTGCATACCATCGCCGTAAACCGGCAGGGTCTTGTGGCGCTTGGCGTTGTTGATGAGCAGCGGAATCAGCTTTTCGGGGAACTGATACGGACCATAGTTGTTGGAGCAGCGGGTGATGTTGATGGGCATGCCATAGGTATCATGGAATGCTTTCACGAACATATCGGCGCTGGCTTTGGAAGCGGAGTACGGGCTGTGCGGGCACAGCGGGGTCGTTTCCATAAAGTAGCCTTCGGCGCCCAGGGCACCGTATACTTCATCGGTGGAAACCTGCAGGTACTTTTTGCCTTCCTTCCAGGTCTTGGCGTCGGCATCGTACCAGGCATCCTTGCAGCACTGCAGCAGATTGACGGTGCCCAGAACATTGGACTCAACAAAAATTTCCGGGTTGCGGATGCTGCGGTCAACGTGGCTTTCGGCAGCAAAGTTGATGACGTAATCCGGGTCATATTTGGCGATCAGGTCAGTGACAAGAGCCTTATCGCAGATATCGCCCTTAACAAAGATATGACGGGCATCGTCCTTGATATCTTCCAGGTTTTCCAGGTTGCCGGCATAGGTCAGCTTATCCAGGTTGACCAGGCGGATATCCTGGTATTTTTCCAGCATATAGTGGACAAAGTTGGAGCCAATAAAACCGGCACAGCCGGTAACAAGATAAGTTTTCATTTATTTACCATCCCAATTATTGAAAAAGTCCTGAATTGCATCTTTCCAGTCGCGCATGTCATCGCCGACACTGCACCGCAGGGCGCGGTTTTCCAGTGCGCTCCATGCCGGGCGGTCTGCGGATTTGGGGTTCATCTCTTTGTACTGTGCGCTGGTAACGGGCTTTACGGTGCACGGCAGGCCGGACAGGCGGATGATCTCGGATGCGAAATCATACCAGCTGCAAATACCGCTGCCGGTGCAGTGGTAAATGCCGTAATCATGGCTGACTGCCAGCTTTAAGATATGGTAGGCCAGATCCACCGCATTGGTGGGGTTGCCCAGCTGGTCGTTGACAACATTCAGGGTGTCATGCGTTTTGGCCAGGTTGACCATAGTTTTGACAAAGTTTTTGCCGTAATAGCTGTACAGCCAAGCCGTGCGCACAATAAAGTGGCGGCGGCAGAACTGCTGCACATAGGTTTCGCCCAGCAGTTTGGTCTGGCCGTAGGCCGAAATGGGGGCGGGCAGGGCGCTTTCATCCAACGCCACACCGCCGTTGGCTGTACCGGAGAATACATAGTCAGTAGAAACATGGATCAGGCGGGCATTAATCTTTTCGCATGCCAATGCCAGGTTGCGCGGGCCAAGGGCGTTGACGCGGTAAGCGGCATCGCGGTTGGTTTCGCAGCCATCCACGTTGGTAAAAGCAGCGCAGTTGATGACGGTATCCGGCTGGATGCGGCGGATATAGGTCACAGTGGCTTCGCGGTCGGTAATATCCAGCTCATCCACATCAACGGCGATCACCGTTGCTTTGCGCAGGCGCTCCGGCAGCGGGCCAAGGGCGCATTCTTCATCGGCCAGCTGTTTTTGCAGCTCGGTTCCAAGCTGTCCATGGCAGCCGGTAATCAGAATTTTCATCTTGTGCCTCTTTCTTTATACCGCATCAATATTTCAGGCGGTCATCGGCAACATTGCGCAGATGCTGGCCATAGGGGCTTTTGCCATAGCGCTCGGCGCTTTCCAACAGTTTGCCGCGGTTGATCCAGCCGTATTTATAGGCGATCTCTTCCGGGGCGGAGATCTTGATGCCCTGGCGCTGTTCAATCATGCGCACAAAGTCGGCGGCTTCCACCAGGCTGTCCATCGTGCCGGTATCCAGCCAGGCATAGCCGCGGCCCAGCAGCTGCACATCCAGCTTGCCTTCCTGCAGGTACATCTCATTCAGGGTGGTAATTTCCAGTTCGCCGCGGGCGCTGGGCTTTACCTGTTTTGCCTTTTCGCACACATCTTTGCTGTAAAAATACAGGCCGGTAACCGCATAGTTGCTCTTGGGCTGTGCGGGCTTTTCTTCAATGGAAGTTGCCTGGCCGTTTTCGTCAAATGCCACCACACCGAAGCGTTCGGGATCGGTGACATAGTAGCCGAACACAGTGCTGCGGCCGGCTTCGGCGTTGGCGGTAGCGGACTTGAGCCGCTTGGAGAAACCTGCGCCGTAGAAAATATTATCGCCCAGCACCATAGCGCAGGGCTCACCGTTAATAAACTCTTCACCCAGGATAAAGGCCTGTGCCAGACCGTCCGGGGAGGGCTGCACTTTATATTGCAGATGCAGGCCGTACTGGCTGCCATCCCCCAGCAGCGCTTCAAAGCGCGGCGTATCGGTTGGGGTGGAAATGATCAGGATATCCTGGATGCCTGCCAGCATCAGGGTAGACAGCGGGTAATAGATCATGGGCTTATCATACACAGGCAGAAGCTGCTTGGATGTGACCATGGTCAGCGGGTACAGGCGGGTACCAGCACCGCCGGCGAGGATGATACCTTTCATGATGACGCTCCTTTTCAGTGACCGCAGTTGCGGCGAACTATAGGCAGCGCCTATACCACGCCGCCTGATTTGCCGTGCGTCACCGCCCATCCCACAGGGGCATAAATCCGCACAATTATTTTTTATTATATCGTATTCTATGCCCCTTGGCAAGAGGGAAAATTGAGGGAGCAGAGCCAACAAGATTTGCGAGGGAAAACGTAAAACACATTTGCCGCAAGGCCCCGGAACGGTCAAGACCGTTCCCTGCAAAACATTTTATAACGTGCAACAAACATTATAAGCATTCGTAGGGCGCTGCGCCCGTAGGCGCGTTTCGGAGGCCTGCTTGACGGGCAATGCCCGTCAGTTTGCAAAGCAAACCCGCTCGTGCAGTTGCAAAACCCACTGGGTTTTGCATTGCTCGCCATCACATTTTCGTAAAGGCAACACCGCACAATTCCCGCCTGACGGCTTAAGCACCGCTCCGGCGGCTGCGGCACGGCATCTGCGTTGCCAAAATGCTCGATAATACACAAAGTATTATCTGCGCTTTTGGCTTAGCATCTGCCACACCTCGCTCGCCGTATCGGCACTTAGAATTATGCGGTATTGCCTAAACTCAAATGTGACCTTCTGGCTCGCACCCCTGCAACCGGGGCAGCGCCCCGGCTCTTAGGCCGGAGACGGATGCTCTCATCCCGCCGCGGCTTTGCTCTATTACGCATTTACATTCCCGCAGCAAGCCGAGCCCCATTTGTAAGGGTTAAACATATGGCAGTATCCACGGGATAAATCAATGCTTATACAAAAATGCCACACCCATACCAGGTGTGGCATCTGTTTTATTCGCTTTGGTTATTTCGCGTACTCGGTGGCGCGGCTTTCGCGGATCACGCTGACCTTGATCTGGCCGGGGTAATCCAGCTCGTCCTCGATCTTTTTGGCAACCTGGCGGGCCAGCAGGATGACCTGATCATCACCAACCTTATCCGGCTGGACCAGGATGCGGACCTCGCGGCCTGCCTGCACGGCGTAAGAGCTTTCAACGCCCTCAAAGCCGTTGCACAGGGCTTCCAGCGTTTCCAGACGCTTGATATAGCTTTCCATGTTTTCACGGCGGGCACCGGGGCGGGCTGCGCTGATGGCATCCGCTGCCATAATAATGAAGGCAAGCACCGTCTTGGGCTCCACATCGCCGTGGTGGGCTTCGATTGCATGAATAATCTGCGGGTTCTCGCGGTACTTCTTGCAGATATCCACACCGATTTGCACATGGCTGCCCTCGATCTCATGGTCAAGGGCCTTGCCGATATCATGCAGCAAGCCTGCGCGGCGTGCCAGCTGAACGTTCACGCCAAGCTCGCCAGCCATCAGGCCGGCCAGCCATGCCACTTCCAGAGAATGGCTCAGCACATTCTGGCCATAGCTGGTGCGGTACTTCAAGCGGCCGATCAGTTTGACCAAATCAGGATGCAGGCTGTGGATACCAAGGTCCATCACAGCCTTTTCGCCCTCGCGCTTCATCTGAATCTCCAGTTCGCGGCGGCACTTATCCACGGTCTCCTCAATGCGGGCCGGGTGGATACGGCCATCGGCGATCAGGCGCTCCAGGGCCATGCGGGCCACTTCACGGCGGGTCTGGTCAAAGCTGGAAAGGGTGATGGCTTCCGGCGTATCGTCAATAATGAGGTCACAGCCAGTGGCAGTTTCCAGAGCGCGGATGTTGCGGCCCTCGCGGCCAATGATGCGGCCCTTCATCTCGTCAGAGGGCAGCGGCACCACGCTGACGGTGGCTTCGCTGGTGGCATCGGCTGCGCAGCGAGCAATGGCCTGACCGACCAGTTCACGGGCGATGGCATCACATTCGTCCTTCATGTTAGCCTGGTAGGCGCTGATCTTCATGGCCTTTTCGTGGGTCAGCTCATCGTCGATGTTCTTCAGCAGCACGGCGCGGGCATCTTCCTGGGTCATGGCAGCGATGGTTTCCAGCTTTTCGGTCTGGCGCAGCTTGAGCTGTTCCAGCTCATCCAGGCGGGCTTCCACCAGTTCACCGCGCTTTTTCAGGTCCTCTTCCTTGCGCTCCATGGCGGCGGTACGCTTGTCCAGCGCTTCCTCCTTTTGGTCCATGCGGCGTTCCTGGCGGCTGATCTCCGCGCGGCGGTCCTTGATTTCCTTGTCGGCGTCAGCTTTCAGCTTGAACGCCTCGTCTTTGGCCTCGATGATGGTTTCCTTGCGCTTCTGCTCGGCAGCCTTGATGGCATCATTCACGATGCGTTTGGCTTCCTCTTCGGCAGAGCCGATCTTGGCTTCGGCGGTACGCTTCCGGTTTTCCCCGCCAAAATAATAACCAAGCGCCCCGCACACGGCAGCGGCAACGACAACCAGCACCCACATCAAAATTGGGGGCATGGCAGTTTCACTCCTTACAAAACTCAAATCAAATGCAGGAGGGCGCAGCACAAGCGGAACGCTTTTATTTCTGGCATACCTGAAAAGCCCGGGCAGCCCGCGCCTGTTTTATCTGGCAGCTACCATGGGTTCACTGCCAGCATCTTACAGCGCAAGGGGCTGACCTTTGCGGTTCAAATACTGCCTGCGATATTCTATACAAAATGGGGCGATAATCCAAAGCATACCCAAAAGCGGATACACCTCAAGTCCCATATACACAAATAAAACGAAAAAACGCCAAATTTGCGGCGGTAAAACAAATATCTGAAAAGCGGCGTTCCCGATGGGCGACACCCTTAAGTCCTATTTAATATTGTAGCTACATTGCAGGAAATTGTCAAGGAATTGTTACAACACCGTGAACGTTCCCACCTGGCACAAAAATTGGCAGAAATGCACCTGCGGGGCCGCCTGCCAGCTTCAAAGCAGGGGCCCTGTCTGTATTCTTATCATGAATTGGGAGTAGCCGATGGCAAAGCGGGCCAGGAGCCCCTGCCGGGTGCGGCCCGTTTTTTCCATCATATCACAGTTTTGGGCAAAGGTTATCTTTTGTTACGGTGTAAAATTTTGCGCCGCCCCCTTGACTTCCCCGCCGGGGTGGTATATAGTAAAGGCAACTTCATCCTGAATAAAACGTTGAGGCAGACAATACATGCTGGAACGCGCAAAAGAGAGAACCGCCGCCGAATTTGGCGTGGTGCAAGCGGTTTTGCAGGCGGGCAGCACAGTTACCACTGCCGAGTGCGAAGGCGAACCTTCGCCGGGGTAGCGCCCCGTTACCGGCGCTTACAAAACAGGGCTTTGGGCCTTTGTTTTACGAGTGGGATGCTTTGCCGCGTCCAATTCGGGTGGAACCGTGGAGTATGAATTTGTATGCTTCATCCCGTTTATGGTCAAGAATGGGATGGAGCATTTTTGTTTACCCAAAGGAGCGTTTACCAATGAAAATCATTTACAAAGACGGCACTGTTGCCGAATGCCCGAAAGAAGAAGAACTGCACGTTCTGCGCCATACGGCTGCCCACATTATGGCACAGGCCATCAAGCGCCTGTATCCGCAGGCTGACTTTGCCTTTGGCCCCGCTACCGAAAACGGCTTTTTCTATGATGTTGACCTGGGCGATACCAAACTGAGCGATGAAGATCTTGCCAACATTGAAAAGGAAATGAAGAAGATCTGCAAGGAAAACCTTGCCATCAAGCCGTTCATCCTGCCACGCGATGAAGCTGTGAAGCTGATGACCGAGCGCCAGGAGCACTATAAGCTGGAGCATATGGACGACCTGGCCGATGAGACCGAGTTCAGTTTCTACCAGCAGGGCGAGTACGTTGATATGTGCATCGGCCCCCACCTGACCTACACCAAGGCTCTGAAGGCGTTCAAGATCACCCAGCAGAGCGGCGCTTACTGGAAGAATGACAAAGAGAACAAGATGCTGACCCGCATCAACGGCGTTGCTTTCCGCAACCAGGAAGAGCTGGAAGCCTGGGAAAAGCAGCAGCAGGAAGCCCGCGAGCGCGACCACCGCAAGATCGGCAAGGAAATGCGCCTGTTCATGACCGACGACCTGGTTGGCCGCGGCCTGCCCATGTTCCTGCCCAACGGCTACATCATCTGGCAGCAGCTGGAAGATTACATCAAGGGCAAGGAGCGCGAGCGCGGCTACCTGCACGTTATGACCCCCTGCATCGGCACCGTGAACCTGTACAAGACTTCCGGCCACTGGGATCATTACCGTGAGAACATGTTCCCCGCCATGGAGATGGAGGGTGAAAGCTATGTTCTGCGCCCGATGAACTGCCCCCACCACATGATGATTTACGCCAACCGCCCGCACAGCTACCGCCAGCTGCCCATCCGCATTGGCGAAATTGCCCACGACTTCCGTTATGAGTCCAGCGGCACCCTGAAAGGCATTGAGCGCGGCCGTCATTTCTGCCAGAACGACGCCCACCTGTTCTGCACCCCGGAGCAGATCAAGAGCGAAG
>ERZ840057.2527-NODE-2527-length-12458-cov-14.382246_pt1 | contig 12458 bp, 10 predicted proteins | sample MGYA00519907_ERZ840057 | MGnify/ENA primary metagenome ERZ840057 (study PRJEB31850, sample SAMEA3708862) | human gut metagenome | biome: human gut; feature: human-associated habitat; material: faeces | place: China | collected 2014 ...
ATCGGCAGAATGAGGATATGGTGGGTTGGATAAAGGTTGAAGATACCAATATCAATTATCCGGTCGTACAGTCTGTAAATGAGCCGAACTTCTACCTGAAGCACAAGTTTGATAAGACCTATTCCGCTTATGGCTGCCCGTATGTGCAGGAAAATTGTGATGTGCAGAAACCTTCAGACAACATCATTATTTACGGACACCACATGAATGACGGTTCTATGTTTACGGGACTGATGAAGTACAGAAACAAGAGCTTTTGGGAAGAACATAAGACTATTACTTTTGATACACTGACGGACAGACACCAGTATGAAGTGATTGCAGTCTTTAAGACGGTTGTTTATACAAACAGCTCCGACAGCTTTAAGTATTATGAGTTTACGGACGCAGAAAATGCGGCAGAGTTTGATGCGTATGTTGCTAAGTGCAAGGAACTTTCTTTGTAGGATACCGGAGTATCGGCAGAGTATGGCGACAAGCTGATTTCTCTTTCTACTTGTGAATATTCAAGAAACAATGGCAGGCTTGTTGTTGTCGCTAAGAGAGTGGATTAAACCCCACTCTCTATTATTTTTCGAGAAAGGAGGAAACCGATGGCTGATATAAAAACAAGAGATACAAGCAAAGGTACAATCAAGACCATAAATAAGGCAGCAGTTGCCACGGAGCGAATGAAGAAAGCCTATGTGATGACGAAAGATAAGGCAGAACATTCCACCAATGCTTCGGAAAATTCCGCAGAGGAATATGCTTCCGATAAAATCGAAGCGGCAACGGATAGGACTGTTCACGAAACAGCATACCGTGCGGATAAAGTCGGCAGATGGGGTGTGCGTGAAACAAGACAGAATTATCAGAAAGCCAAAACGGGAATTGAGAATTTCAAGACCAAGCGTGCAGAGAAGCAGCTTCAAAAACAATCGGTCAATCCTGTCGGAAAACAGAGCATCCGAACTCTGGAGCGTACAGAGAAAACAATTAAACAGTCTGCAAGGTCGGCAGGAAATACGACAGTCAAGACCGTATCGAAAGGTGCAACCAATACTGTTCAGAGGTCGGTCAAGACCGCAGAACAAACGGCAAAGACTTCTATTAAGACCACAAAAGAAGCTGCCATTATAGCACAGAAAACAGCAAAAACAACAGCCAAAGCAACACAGAAAGCGGCTCAGACGGCAAAGAAAGCGGCGAAAGCCACAGCAGATACCGTCAAAGCGACAGCGAAAGCTACTGTTGCGACAGTCAAAGCGATTATTGCAGGGACAAAAGCACTTGTAGCAGCAATCGCCGCAGGAGGTTGGATAGCGGTGTTGATTATTATGATTGTCGTGTTGTTCGGTGCTGCCGTAGCAATGTTCGGAGGAGGGAGTGACAGTAATTCCTATACTCCGGTAAGTGCAGAGGTAGAAGCCTATGAACCCATCATACAGAAGTATGCCAAAGAGTACGGCATTCCTGAGTATGTAGAACTTATCAAGGCGGTTATGATGCAGGAAAGCGGCGGCAGAGGACTTGACCCTATGCAGGCAGCAGAAGGAAGTTTCAATACGAAGTATCCGCACGAACCTAATGGAATTAAAGACCCTGAATATTCTATCCAATGTGGTGTTCAGGAATTGAAAGCGGCTCTTACCTCGGCAGAGGTGGAAAGCCCGATAGATATGGAGCATATCAAACTTGCCCTGCAAGGCTACAACTTTGGTAATGGGTATATTTCTTGGGCAAAAACCAATTATGGTGGATATTCCTATGCCAATGCAGTAGAATTTTCGACAATGCAGGCTTCCAGACTTGGGTGGAGCAGTTATGGAGATACGCAGTATGTCGCTCACGTTCTGAGGTACTATCCGTATGGGCGAGCCTTTACTGCCGGAGGTAATCAGGCGATTGTTGAGGTTGCCTTGACGCAGGTAGGCAATCAGGGCGGACAACCTTACTGGAGCTGGTATGGCTTTAACAGCCGAGTGGAATGGTGTGCCTGCTTCGTATCTTGGTGTGCTGACCAATGCGGATATATTGAAAGTGGACTTGTTCCGAAATTTGCAGGTTGTGTGGACGGTGCAAACTGGTTTAAGTCAAATGGAAAATGGCAAGACCGCACTTATGAACCAAAGGCAGGAGATATTATCTTCTTCGATTGGGAAGGCGACGGTACAACAGACCACGTTGGTATCGTAGAGAAGTGTGAGAATGGCACAGTTTATACCGTAGAGGGCAACTCAGGCGACGCCTGCAAGCAAAGACAGTACGCAGTCGGAAGCAGCAATATCTATGGATACGGTATTCCGGCGTATTAAAAATTCCAGACGGTGTCTGGAAAATCGAAAAGATGGCTGCTCAGTTGAGTAGCCATCAGGTACATTATGAGAAATCGGTTGTTTCTCTGTTATTCAGGAAAATATGGTGTGTATGATAAGTGAAGCTGAAAAGCATATCGGCATTTTCTTTACTGCCGCCTAAAAAGGAAATATCATCGGCAAGGATAAAAAGAATTGCTAACAGCTTCTTGATATATCCAGTGTAGCAGGCATAATCTACATAGATGTTGGCGATATATCCCTCGGCAAATTTTATCAGGTCAGCGTCAATTTCAAAGCTGTTGGATAACTCGTAAACGGTCTTTATGAATTTGTCCTTATCAGCAATTCGTTCTTTACTTGGAACACTTCTGCGGTTCTTCTGTATGAATTTCAAAAAATCATCAGCTTCCGTAAAGTCAGGAGTGATTGTGTTGCCAGTTCCAAAAGCTGTTTTGTAATCCTCAAATTTCTCTTTTTCAAACCGATTACTGAATATTATCTTTTGTTCGTCCATTCCTTTTTACCCCTAAGTTTATTCTATGGAGATTGTTTAACTTGGCTCTTGGGTTGTGATTTGTCTTTCGCCATTAACAATCGTGAATTACTACTTTTATAGTATAACATAAAAATAGTTGGGAATCATCACTAATAGTTGGTTTGACTTCCTTTGGGTGCGTGTGATTTGAAATCGACTTAACCTATACTATTAGTTATGGAAACACACTAAGGGAGGTGATGTGATGAAGCTCGATACAATCGGCAAGAATATAAGAAAGTTCCGACTTGCGAGGAAATTACGCCAAGAAGATTTGGCTGAGAAAACAGATTTGACAACAAATTATATTGGTATGGTTGAGCGTGGAGAGAAAATTCCGTCACTCGAAACTTTCATAAAGATAGTAAATGCTTTAGGAGTATCATCGGATATGGTTCTTACTGATGTCCTCGAAACGGGATATACAGTCAAGAACTCAATGTTGAATGAGAAGCTTGAAAAACTTGCTCCTGAAGATAGAAACAGAATTTATGAAGTCATAGATACACTTGTGAAGCAGTCAAAGCAAATACTTCCATAAAACACAGAAGTTCGTCCTAATCGACGAGCTTTCTTTTTTTGTATAAAAAATTTCTGCTATCGACAAATTTTTCGGGACTTCGACAGAGAGAATATGCTATAACAACAACTGCCAGTGATAGACACATACTAATAGACATAGGAGGAAGTAGAAGTGAACGACATTTTCAGACAAATAGCGAAAGAAAATGGAACAACCGAAAAAGCAGTAAAAGAGGAAATGCAGTTTGCCATTCGGGAAGCAATGAAAAGTGCTGAACCGGAAGCAATAGCTTTTTGGAAAGTAGTTGCACCGGACGGAAAAGAGCCGCCGATAGAAAAGGTCATAGCAATGATTGCATTGAATGTTAATAATAGAATGTATAATTGAGGTGCTTCGGCATCTCTTTTTTAGTATTCTTTAAAAGAGTCGTATTAGGTGTTTGTAAAAAGTAACACCTTAGTGTCTGAAAGGTTACATTTCTGTCCGAAATCTTGAAATGCCTGAAAATTTAATATATAATGTTAAATGGTTAACTGTAACGAAGAAGAATTATAAGATGAAGAGGTGTTACTGATGAAGATATGCTATAACAAACTTCAAAAACTTATGATTGACAATCAAATGAAAAGACAGGATTTAATGCGTGCAGCCGAAATTACATCATACGCTGCAACGAAGATAAATAAGAATGAGCCAGTATCTCTTGAAGTACTGATGAGGATATGTCAGGTGTTTCATTGTGACATCGGAGATATATGCGAAGTTATTTTAGATGAATAAAGAAAAGTGGATTTTACTGGGACGGAATAGGAGCTGTTTATATGTTTAATTATGGAAATGCAAACGAAGCTCAAAAAGAAGCAATAAGTGCCACAGACGGTCTTGTGCTTATCACAGCAGGACCCGGTACAGGTAAAACATTTACACTTGTTAAGAGGGCGGTTTATCTTATTCAAGAATGTGGCATAAAACCTGAACAAATAATGATGGCTACTTTTACGGAAAAGGCAGCTAAAGAACTTATAACCCGTATTACAAATGAGTTAGCAGAAAGGAATATTTCTGTCAATGTAAATGAAATGTATATTGGTACATTTCACTCTTTATGTTTGAGGATTATAAAAGAGAATTTAGAGTTTACAAGACTTAAACGAAATTATCGTTTACTTGATACTTTCGACCAAAAGTATCTTGTGTTTAGAAATTTTCATAAATTCAAGAATATAGAGGGAATTGATGAGCTTCTTTCAAAGGGAGGTTCTTGGAAACGGTCTGATGAGATTTGCACATATATCAACCATTTGTCTGAAGAAATGGTTGATATTGAAGCATTGCAGTCAGATGATAATCCTGGGATAAGAACACTTGGAAGAGTGCTGTCTGTTTATCAAGAAATGCTTGAGGAAGGAAATTTGATTGATTTCTCAACAATTCAGACTGAATGTTACAAATTGCTTATGCAGAATAAACAGATATTAGAAGAATTACAAGATAAACTGCAATATCTTATGATAGATGAATATCAGGATACAAACTACATACAGGAACAGATAGTGTTTTTGCTTGGAGCTAAACATCATAATATATGCGTTGTAGGAGATGATGACCAAGGTTTATATCGTTTTAGGGGTGCAACTATCCGTAATATACTTGAATTTCCGCACAAATTTGAAAATGAGGGATGTAAGATTATTCCGCTGGTAGTAAATTATCGTTCTAATAGTGATATTGTGGATTTTTATAACGAATGGATATCAACTACATCGGGGCATAAATTCAAATTTTCTTGGGATAGATATCGCTATCAAAAGAAAATTGAGCCACACGTAAAGTCCGATATACAAAGTCCTGCGGTAGTAAAATTATTTAGCAAAGATGATGAAGATGAGTGGCATGAGAAAATACTTGGTTTTATTAAGGAGTTAAAAGAATCAGGAAAGCTTACGGATTACAACCAACTGGCTTTTTTATTCAGCTCGGTTAAGCATCAGCGAGTAACAGCACTTGCAAATTTTTTGGAGAGAAATGGAATAAATGTCTATTCTCCTCGTTCAGATATGTTTTTCAAACGTGATGAGATAAAACTGGCATTGGGGTGTTTAATGCTTATGTTTCCTAAATATGTAATGAAACTTGAAAAACAAGAATTTGATTTTTTGCAGGTAGAACATTACCGATATTATAGGGAATGCATTGTTGCTGCTAATGAATATGTTACTAGGGCGGATAATAAAGAACTATTACAGTTTATTAGAAAACACGGCAAAGTACACGCAGGGTTGACTGGAACGACGGATTATGCTTATTCAGGATTGCTTTATAAGTTGTTTATGTTTAGACCTTTTAGCGATATTCTTGATACAGATATGAGTGTAGGTGTTGTTGATATTCGACCTACAAGAAATCTTGCTTTACTTACACAGATAATCGGTAAGTTTGAGTATCTGCATAGAGTTGATGTATTTAATGGTTCATATATTGATAGAAACACAGAACTACTTTTTAATCTTTATTTAAAACTACTTTATGACGGTGGAATATCTGAGTATGAAGACGAGGCGGAGTATGCACCGAGTGGTTGTGTGTCATTCCTTACAATACATCAATCTAAAGGAATGGAGTTCCCAATTGTATTGGTGGATTCTTTAAGTAATGTACCGAGAAAAACATATAAAGACCTTATGACAGAAGTCGAGGAAAAATATTTCCATAGACCGGCATTTGAACCTTATGACCAAACAAAGTATTTTGATTTTTGGAGATTATACTATACGGCTTTTTCAAGGGCACAGAATTTGCTCGTACTTACCTGCGATGAAAATAAACGTACTCCAAGCCAATACTTTAGAGATATTTATGATGAAATTCAGAGTGTGGATAGTGACGAATTTGATTTAAGCGAATTTTCTTTTCAATCTGTAAAGAAGGTAAATTTGAAAAATTCCTTTTCGTTTACTTCTCACATTACAGTTTATGAAACTTGTGCTTTACAGTATAAGTTCTATAAGGAACTTGAATTTATGCCTGTTCGACAGAACGCTATGATGTTCGGTACTTTGGTTCATGAAACCATTGAAGATATTCATAGAGCTGCTATCAGAGGAGAAGTCGATAAAATCACTAACGATAATATTGCTACTTGGTTTGAGTCAAATTATAATTCGCTTGTTAAGTCGGAGCATACTTATTTGGCTGAGCCACAGCGTAATGCAGCACTCAGTCAAGTAGAACGATATGCAGAGAGAATGGACGGCAAATGGGCATCTGTTCAGCAGGCTGAGGTAGATGTAAGTCTTGTTAAAGAGGACTATATCATAGATGGTAAGATTGACCTTGTCAAAGGCGTTGACGGTACAGTTGAAATAGTTGATTTCAAATCTGAGCGAAAGCCAGATATGGTTAAGATGCGAGAAAGGTTAGAACATTATCGTAGACAATTACAAATCTATGCTTATCTTATTGAACAGAGAACCGGACAGAAGGTAAGCAAAATGCATCTCTACTATACGGGAGAAGAAAATGGTAATCCGATGATAACATATCCTTATACAAGGACTGCTATTGAAGGAACAGTTGCAGCTTTTGATGATACTGTACATAAAATTCTTAGGAAGGATTTTAAGCATCGCTGCGATGATGCGAAAACTTGTAAGAACTGCGATTTTCGATACTACTGCAATAAGTAACGAGAGGTAGAGTGTATGGCAGAACATAGAGTTAGGAAAAATAATATTATATATATTATTCCAACAGATGAACTTTTCATAAAATGGAAAAATGATGAAGCTTTTATAGATGAATATGGCAGGTTGATGAATCGAAAACCACATAGGGTACTTAAGGAATTAAAGCATTATGTGGCTGATAGTGTGGTGCAGAAAAGTTATGCTTCTCCTATAAAAGATTTAGTTCGAGATAAGATGGTGGAATATTCTAAATATGCCATTGACCGAGCAGAAGATGTTTTCTTCTATGAAGTAATTCCTAATGTTTGGCATAAGCATATAGTCCCACTTTGGAAGGGGGCAAAAGATGTTTTATTTTCTAAAGAGCTTAAGATAGACCAGATAAAATGTGAAACAGAACATAAGGTAGTTGAGAATCAGCCAATATTGTCTGAAATTATGACAAAGGAAGAAGTAGATGCAGAAAAGTGAAAACTTCTTTATCATTGGATTGGGCTGTTAAGCAGTCTTACGAAACTTCAAAATGCAGGAGAGCTTGATGTTGAATCCACTTTAGCACAGCTTACAGAACCAATGATGATTGAAAGAGTGAATGCTTTGCTGAGTGAAAATCCTAATCTGTTGGAAACTGATAAATATATTCTACTTCATAGTTTACTGGGGCGGGATTTGTATATGGAAGGACGACTTATACCGATTAGAGCCACAGAAATAAATATGGTAGCAAAGAATAACGGAGGATTAAAAAATGGAAGGACAAATGACTTTTGAATTTGATAAACGCCCGACAATTAAGGGATATCCAGAGCTTAGATGGACGGGAAAGCGTCCCTATGAGTCTACACAATATTATCCGGCTCAGCTTCGTGAAAGATATGGTGAGGAAACTAACGGCTGGATAAATAAGATATTTTGGGGAGATAACTTACAGGTTATGAGCCATTTGCTTAAAGAATATCGTGGGGAAATTGACCTTATTTATATAGACCCACCATTTGATAGTAAAGCTGACTATAAGAAAAGCATACGTATTAAATCAAATAGTGCAACAAGTGATACGGCATCTTTTGAGGAAAAACAATATGGAGATATTTGGAACAATGATGGTTATCTTCAATTTATGTACGAAAGATTGATAATTATGCGAGAATTATTGTCAGATTCAGGTACATTATATTTACATTGTGATTGGCATCAATCATCACATTTGAGGTGTATATTAGACGAATTGTTTGGTCCAATGAATTGTCATAATGTTATAACATGGAAACGTTCACACGCACAGGGGAATGCTGGTCAGGGAACAGAGCATTTTGGAATTGTAACTGACACGATTTTTATTTATTCTAAGACAGGACATCCTATATGGAACCAGCAGTATTTAGCATATTCAAAGGAAACTATTGAAAGAGATTATAAATATATAGATGAAGTTACTGGAGAAAGGTATCGATTAACACCCGTTGATGGACCAGGTGGAGCAAGTAAAGGAAATCCCTATTACGAATTCTTAGGAGTATCGGGATATTGGAGATATTCAAAAGAAACTATGCAGTCCTTATATGAAGCCGGAGAAATACAATTGTCTTCAACAGGAAAATCTCTTAGTAGAAGAAGATATTTGAAGGATGCAAAAGGAACTCCTGTTACAGACTTATGGGACGATTTAAATCGTGTTAGTCCTACATCATCTGAAAGGTTAGATTATCCTACCCAGAAACCGGAATGTTTACTTGAACGAATCATGAGAACATCTTCTAATCCAGAAAGTTTGGTGTTTGATTGCTTTATGGGAAGTGGAACAACCCAAGCTGTAGCAATGAAACTTGGAAGAAAATTTATTGGGGCAGATATTAACCTTGGCTCAATTCAAACAACTACTAAACGTCTTATCAATGTAGCAAAAGAGTTAGATAGTCAGTTGCAGGAAAACCAGAAATATACTGGATTTGAAGTTTATAACGTTAATAATTATGATTTTTTTAGGAATCCTTTGGAAGCGAGAGATTTGATTATTCAAGCGCTTGAGATTCAACCGTTTCCTCAGAGCGATGTGTGGGACGGAGAACTTGACGGTCGAATGGTTAAAATTATGCCAGTAAACCGTATTGCAACTAAGGCAGATTTGGAAGAATTAAAAGCAAATCTTCCATATAAAACATATGAAAAAAGAAAGGCAGATAATCCGACTCAACCTGTAGAAAGAATAACCATTGTTTGTATGGGACACGAACCTGATTTAAAGGCTTCTTTGGAGCAGGGACTTTCTGAGTATAAACTGGATATTGAAATTGTGGATATTCTCAGAGATAAGAAAGACTTACAACTGAAACGAGAGGCGGAGGCAGAGATTGTCAAAGAGGGAAGTAAACTGGTTATTAGGTCGTTCTATCCAATGAATCTTATGCAGAAACTTTCTTTACAAAAAGAATATGTGGAGGATTGGCGTCAGCTAGTAGAGTCAATAATGATTGACTGGAATTACGATGGAGTGGTTATGCAGCCAACGATAACTGATGTGCCAGACAAGAAAGAAATTGTAAGTGGTATTTATGATATTCCTGAAGATGCAGGAACTATTCGAGTTAAGATTACAGACTTGTTGTCGGAGTCATTGGAAATGGAGGTTGAATAACCTATGGCAAAAAATACAAAAGCATTTGTTCAGGATTTTGCTTTCTATGAACAGCTATGGGAATATTACAGCAAAAATAGAGGAAAAATCCGTTCAAGATACAATGACTTAACAAAAAAATTCCTTGCATATAATGATAGCAACGAAAATAGTGATGCATTTCTGCGTGAACCACAATTTGAAGCCTTGGAGATGTATGTTTTTGTCAAGGAATTTATGGATAATGCCCATATGTATCAAATGTTCGATGAATGGAGAAAAAGAGAAAATAGATTTTCAGATGCGTCGTATTATACTATTCACAAAGGCGGTCAGGGGACACTTTTAGATATGGGTGATGAGCAGAACGAAATTGTGTTTAAGCAGATGAAGAAGTATAAGGAAGATTATCCTAACTATATTTATGCTTTAACTATGGGACTTGGCAAGACTATTCTTATGGCTACTTGTATTTTCTATGAGTTCCTACTTGCCAAGAAATACCCAAAGGATAAAAGATTTTGTCATAATGCATTGGTATTTGCACCAGATAAGACTGTTTTGGAATCTCTTCGAGAGATTATGACCTTTGATAAAACGAAGGTTGTGCCACCAGAATATGCTCATGTTTTAGACCAAAACATAAAGTTCCATTTCCTTGAAGGGACAGGTATAACGCTTCATACAATTGATGATTCTGATTTTAATATAGTTATTTCTAATAATCAGAAAATCATTGTAAAGAAAAAACGTAAGGAGGATACACCGGTAGATATCCTTTTCGGCTCAGGTTCATTACTCGCAGATGTTTATGGAGGCAACGGCGATGATGGTTTTGACGTGTGGGACGATGCTTCATTGATTGATAATCAACGTTTTAAGAAACTTTGCCGTCTGCCACAGTTGGGTGTGTATGTCGATGAAGCACATCATTTGTTTGGAGCTAATTTGGAGAAAGAACTTCGTTCTGGTGGAGCAAACAAGACCACTCTTCGTAATACAATCAATATGCTTGCTGCAAGCACCTCTATTGTTGCGTGCTATAACTACACAGGTACACCGTATGTTAATAAGCAGGTGTTACCAGAGGTAGTATATGCCTATGGATTGAATGAGTCTATTGCTCACGGATATTTAAAAGATGCAGACCCGATTGGGTTTGAAAACGTTAAAAATGAGGAGTTTCTGCGTACTTCGATTACAAAATTTTGGGAACGCTATGGCGGTAAAACTTATGAAGGATTATTACCGAAGCTTGCTATTTTTGCAGCAAATGTTAAAGAAGCAACAGATGTGGTACGTCCTGCTGTTGAAAAAGTATTAAGTGAACTTGGTATATCGCTTTCGACTGTTTTGGTAAATACAGGCGACCCGTCTGTCACAAAAGATGAGGATATTAAAAATTTTAACAACCTTGATGTTATTGGTACTGAGGGAAGTAAAAAGCAATTTATTATCCTTGTTGAAAAGGGGCGAGAGGGTTGGAATTGTCGTTCACTGCTTGGAATTGCTTTATTTAGAAGTCCAAAATCAAAAGTATTTGTTCTACAGGCTACAATGCGTTGCTTAAGACAGCTTACAAAGGAACAGTTAAAAGCTACAATTTTCTTGTCAAAAGAGAATTATGACACGCTCGATGATGAACTTCGAAAAAATTATAATATGGAGATTTCAGATTTTGGTAAATCCCCAAATACAAATAAAAAAGTGTATAAGGTTCGTGTTTTACCGCCGCCAAGAAGTATTAAAATGAAAAGATTGTGGCACGAATATTCTCTCATCGAAAAGGAATATTCTGTACCTATTGATTTCCATTTGGCAGAATTGGACGAGTCAAAATATGAAGCTAAGATGTATGAAAAAGGAAGTTTGCGATTAGGATTATCTGAAAAGGAAACGAATATTGACTCTATGAAAGAGCAAGAGCGATTTAGCGAATTTTCTTTGACGGCAGAAATTTCACGGTATATGAATATTTCTTGCCTTACGATTGCTAAGATATTACGTGAGTCCGTGGACGGTTCAGATAATATTGTTGCAGCAGTTAATCGTCATAATGAGATTTTGGAAGATGTGATAATACCTGAAATTTTTCATACACTTTATGAGGTTAAGAGTACACAGAAAAGTGAAGATGTTGATATGGTACTTCTTAGGGAACCAAAAGATTCAGGATACTATGAGTTTTCTGCCAATGATGAGCTTGTAATTACCAAAGGACACAATAATTTCACTCCAAAGGAAGAAGCAAAGAGTTTCCATGCAGATACATATTGTTTCGACTCTAAACCAGAGAAAGAATGTTTTTTACAGTATATTTCAAGTAATAAGGTTAAGGAAATTTATTTTACTGGTATGTTTACTTCTAATCAAGGTGATTTGTCGGTGCAATATTATGACCCTGAGTCAAAGCGATTGAGAAAGTACTATCCTGATTTTCTTGCTCTAATGGAAGATGGTTCATATCAACTGATAGAGGTAAAAGGCGATAATAAGATAGATGATGAAGTTGTACTTGCCAAAAAAGCGGCAGCCGAGGAAATGGCAGTTGCAAGCGGTATCCACTATTTAATGTATGCAGGAAGTACGCTCATGAAATCAAATGTTTTAGAACCAACTTTAGTAGTTCAACAGGCAAGTATCGACATATAGATTTAATCAAGTGATGAGTATGTAAAAATTATGGAAACAAAGCCAAGGATTTTATATTTACAAAAGATTTTACTGGAAAGAACCGATGAAGAAAATCCTCTTTCCACAACACAGTTAATCAATATATTGAATGATGAATACGGAATAT
>ERZ840057.2538-NODE-2538-length-12410-cov-19.313800_pt1 | contig 12410 bp, 9 predicted proteins | sample MGYA00519907_ERZ840057 | MGnify/ENA primary metagenome ERZ840057 (study PRJEB31850, sample SAMEA3708862) | human gut metagenome | biome: human gut; feature: human-associated habitat; material: faeces | place: China | collected 2014 ...
TTAATTTTATTTTAAATATTTTTAAATAATTACAATTAAAAAAATCATTATACTATTTTTATAATTTTACCCAAAATAAAAAGGCAGAATTTTTAATAATAAATTCTGCCTTTTTATTTTATTCATCCATACCAAACGCAATTATAAAATTCATATCATCTTTTAATTGTATAATTATTGTCATTTCATTATTTTCTGGATTTTCTTCTGTTATATCAGAAATTTCAACATTAACCACATAAGTATTATTTCCTTTATCCTCTATAGATTTAAAAGAAATACTATTATACAAGAAAAATTTATTTTTAATAAATTCTTCAAACTCTTCATTTGTTTTAAAATAATTATTTTTAAATCCATCATCTATAAGCGCATATGATGTTTTATAATCCTGCCTATTAATCATTTGTATAAATTTATCAACATTCATTTGTATTTTTTGTTCATTAGTAGCATTCTTATATGTAGTTGTAAATTTTTCTGTAGGTATTGTATAATTATCAAATTTTACAGTAAAATTCAAAACTCCATCATCTTCAAATATATAATAATTATCATTTTGATCTTTTAAAACATATTCTGTATAATCTTTATATTCATTCGCTTGATACTTTTCTATTTCACTTGCCATTATATATTTTAAATTACTAGATATATATTTCTTATATTCTTCCAAACTTCCAAATCTTGTTTCTCTATAATTTTTCTCATATAAAGTAGAATAAGAATTATCCAAATTATAAACTAATTCATTAATTAGTTTATCCATATGATCTAAAATTATTGTATTTTTATCTACATCTTCGTACTCAAAACTATTATATTGATTAGCTTCAATCTGCTTTATATTAATCTCAAAATTACTTTCTTCTTGTATTTCTATACTATCCATATACTCACTTGGAAGTATATTATAAGTTTCATTTTCAAAATCTACTATAACTACAAAATTTGTAGGTGTTTTTTCTTTTGTAATTGTATCTTTTATATTTCCATAAACAAAGAATACCGAAATATTCGAAGATTGTTCAGAAATTAACATATTTGTTATTTCTAAACTTTTGTCATCCCCTTCATTATCAAAACTACTTATCTTACTATATAAATTATCTATAGTAATATTATTATTTTTTACATAATCACTATTTAAAACATATATTATGTCCTTGTCTTTATTCAATAATCCATTAACATATGACATTGCAATATATTTTACACTATAATAATTATTTACATTCCTTACTTTTTTTATTTTAGAATCTACCTCTACATTATCTTCATTTTCTTCCTGTTGTTCCTGTTTTAACATATTTATTATATCATTATTTTCTTGTTTTTTTTGCTTTAACATCATAAATATTAGTATACAAAATATCAATACAATAATAATCATAACAAATAATATATATTTTTTTATTGTTTTCATATATCACAATACCTTTCTTAATTATTTTACATATCTATATGCACATATAAATCTTCCTTTTACATAACTATCAGTTGAAGATTTTGGACTAGTATCTTGTATAGTTCCTGTACTTCCAGTATTATACCATTTACTATTTCCAGCAAAAATTTGAACATGTCCAGTTCTACTAGTTGAATTCTTTCTAGTCATAAATACTATATCTCCAGCCTTTAAATCACTATAATTACTTATCTTTTTGAAACTATTTTTTCTAGCTAATACAGACTCCAAGATTGCAGCTCCAGGTGTATATTCAGATTTATCTATACATCCAGCATCTATCAAAACTGCTGATACATAATTAGCACAACAAACATATTTTGAATTTCTAATTTCCTCATATGTAGGTAATATATCTACACTCCAACTAGCTTTATTTTTCTCTAGACATTCATGAATTTCTTTTGCTTTACTTAATATTGCACCTATTGTACCACTTTCTACCGAATCTGTAGAACAATATCCATTAACACCTCTATCAAAATATCCTGTTTGAAATAACAACCATTCTGATTTTCTTCTATTAATAAGTCCATTTAATACTTCACCTCCACCTTTAGCAGTTATTGGCTTTGACAATAAATTAGTATATAATTTATGATTATAATCTACACTATCTTTTTTTCCGTATTTATCATCTTTTTTAGGATTCCAATAAGTCTTATATGTATTTACAAATTCACTCGGAAAATGTCCTGTATTATATTGTCTAGTTAATAAAGCATATATTTGATATTCTTTTAAATTTAATCCTTTTGTCTTTGATTTTATGTCTGCAAGTTGCGAATTTATTACTCTTTTTTCTATTGCATCTACTACATCTACAGGAATCTTTGACCCTATACTTGTATTATATCCAGCAGCTCTCAATTCTGCACCATGTGCCCCAATGTCAACTCCATGTCCTACTGCAGAACCTCCTTTAGAACCATCAGATTGAACAATATAATATTTTCCATCTTGTGAAGCTCCACCTTCCCAAGCATGTAAATATTTTATAAATTGTTCAAATGCTGTTCCTCCTGATTCTATTGAATTGACATCTTCTAATTCAATATCCTCATATTCACTAAAATCATACTCTTTAACCCCATAATCAACGCCAGTAGACATATACATCAAATATTTAGTCAAATCCACCAAATTAGCCGTTTTCTCATCATTCTCCAAAATCTGTAAAAACCTTATATCATTTAATCTATTATACATTTTATGAGTTTTATACAAATCCACAAAAACTTTTTCCTTAGACTCAGGTTTCACCTTATCAGCCTCAGCATAAGAATTAGAAACAGAATCAGTAATTTTCCTTGTTCGTTGATATGTTTTATATGCATATGTATAAGTAGTCGTTTCTGCTTTAGGAATACCATTTTCAATTACAACACTAGATACATCTTTAGTATCAGTCCCAGAACCAGATTCTTTTTCTCCTATTATTTCTTCTACTCCATATTTTTTATCTACTGTTCCTAGTATTTTTATATTTTTTGACTTTCCTACAGTAACTTCTAATAAATCACTTTTATAAAGACTTTTATTCTCTAATTTAACACACCAAGTGTCTGCATATATTATTTCTGTTTTTGTCCCACAACTCTCAGTAGTAACTTCTGTAGGATCTCCAGATGTTGTCCAATCATAAGAGAACTCACTTGATTCAGAAACTTTTTTATTCTCTAATGTTGTTTTTATTTTTGAAGTAGATACATTATCTTCAACCGCCATTATTATTTTACTATTAAGCGCCACATCTGCCAAATCATTAGAAAAATCTGGATAATCTGCCTCAATATAATAATATAATAAATATGCTGATGGAACAATATAATTTTGCAACGCCGTTTTTAAATTTATTGCAGAATTATTTTGTATTTCAATTTTACCATCTTCCCCAATACTCCACGTAGCCGTAAATAAATTTCCATCATCATCTATTGTAAAACAATATAAAGCCTCCTTATTTCCACTTGTTACATAACCATCAAACGTATCTTTTGGTACATATTTCAATTTATATACAGTAGAATCTATTGTATCTGTCGTTTTTTCTTCACCAGTTGATATATAGCCTGAATTTACAACCTCATCATCATCATTACTTCCATTTCCTCCTGAATCTTTGTTTATGAAGTTATATTTTATATAACCTTTAACATCATCTTTTTCTATACCAACATAAATAATACCTTCATTATACATTTTATCTAAACTTATACTATACTTTCCTGTATATTTAACAGTTGTCCCTTTTGTTAAATACAAATCTTGTAATGTATTTTTATTTTTTTGAGCAGGCCAATAATCAATTTTCTCTCCAGGATGCAATTTAGATTCTTCTTGACTATATACAAAAGCTTTTGCGGAAAGAGTCAACTCTTTTCCCTTTTTCCAAGTTTTTACTTCCTTTTCTTGTTTTGAAATTTCACTTTTATTTGTCATATCATCAGTATTAGAATCATCTTCTGTTTTAACAGTTTCCTTCCCAGCACCTGTATCTTTAAGACTTCCTATATCTTTATTAGGAGTAATTCTTAAAATACTTGTAATTCCCTGAAACCCTTTATCCTCACTTACCTCAGCACCTAAATCTGGCATTTGTGTAACTACTTCTGTTTTTATCATTTTCTTTAAAAACTCTTTGTCTATTCCACTCTTGACACCTGCAGTTGAATTTAAATAATCTATTGTATCTTGTAACTTTTTATCAATATCATCTACAAAATCTAAATAATATCCATCAGTAGTATTACCTTTTATTTGTACTAATTCACTAACATCTTCTATTTTTAATTCTTTATAAATTTTATCAACTGTATTTTTGGGTTGAAAAATTTTTACAAGCCACTCTATAACAGCAACTACTGCAAAAATCATTAATAGCATCAAAAATATCTTTACAATAAAAATCATTGCTGCAACTAACATTTGTTTTTTTACTGCTTTTTTTGTTTTATTTTCATTTTTTCCATTATTATTTTTATTAAATATCTCCAATTTTTCACTCCCTCTCTATCAGCCTTTTTTACAATTTGATTTCTATATTTCCTACATCCTTTTCTTGATTTTTTAGTTTATATTGTTCGTAATTAAGCACTATATTGTCAAAATTTATACTTTTTACCTCTAAATCATCACGATTAACAACATTGAATTTTATTTGTATCTTTTTTACTTGATTTGAATCTATTGTCAAATCGTTTATATTATTTTCATATAAAATAGCTTCATATTTAATACCATTATTATCTACTAAATAAGTAGCTTTTGTATTTTCTCTTGTATCTAGTAATATTGCACTATTTGAATCATTTCTTACAGCAACATCAAAAATTTGATAATCTTTATAAATATATTGATTTATTACCTGCATTGATATACTATCATTTTGTTTAACTTTTGTTACCTCACTCATTATTCTATTTTTTCCAATATAATTACTTATGTTTAATTTATAAGTATCATCTTCTTTTATTACTGTAACATAATCCTCTACATAGCCACTATCTACTTTACCTGTACTTAACATATCATCAAATATTTTTACCTGATATGTATTACTACTATTACTTCTTGTTGTCCATGCTTGAAATGAATATTGTTTATTTCCTTCAAATTTAGATTTATAATATAAATTTTCAAATAATGCTTCTGATTGATACATATTATTTTTTATATCTGTTGACAATAATTCATATGCTTTTTCAGGATTATGGTTTACACAATATGTAAAAAATTTATCTAACAATTCACCATTTCTATTTTTTACATTTTTTGAAACACTTCCACCAGAAATAATCGCTTCACTTTGTTTATCATAAGAAACAACATTATTTAATGTTGTTTCTTTATTTTCATTACTTTTCATCTGTTTTATTTCTTCTTGATTTTGTTGTTTTGCTACATTATTTAACAATTGAATTATTATCAATACAAAAACTATTATTGCTACTATAAACCATAACTTTTTTCTATTTTGATTATAAAATCTTAATAATTTATACATAATTCCTCCTAGAACATTAGCATTTATAAAAACATTTTAAAGTTCGCTAATATAATAAAGACGAACTATAATAATATTTTTATACCTTATATTTTAGTCCGTCTTATCATTCGTGTACAGAATTTGTTAAGACAAATTTCTGTGCAAAATATTATTTTTTATTAGTCTTTGTACTTGACCTACTTGATGGGTTATTATTATCTCTTATTTTTTGGTACTGATGCTGATGTTGATGCTGTCTTTTTAAATCTAGAATTTTTACTATAAAAGTCTCCAGCATCATATAAATCTGCAATATTTTTCATAACTTCATATCTATCTTTTGGTGCAATTGTTGATTGTACTACATCTTCCATATCTGAACGAGTTTTATTACCTAAGATGTCAGATTTTTTATATCCATTATCAGTAGCAAAACTTGCAACATCTATCATCTTAGAATGGTTAATTCCACCAACAGTACCATCTCGTTTTTGTTCTACTTTTAATGCATTTTTAATCATATCATCACTAACTCCAGCTTCCTTATAATCAGCAGCTGCATTCATTAAATCTTTCAAATCACCATCATAACCAATATCTCTTTTCATTTCTGTGTATTTCTTTTGTTGTTCTTCATCTCTTAAGAATCTCTTTCTCTCTCTATTATTTAATCTTTTTGCTCTCATATCTTTTGCAGCTTTAGAACCATAAGATTCTTCATTATATACATCTGCCAACTTATCATATCCACTACTAATTGCTTGAGTTCCAGATTTAGCAACATTTTCAACCATACCAGTTACGCCACTTCCAATTTTTCCACCAGCAGTAGCTCCTGCAACTGTATATCCAATCGCATTACGTAAATCTCCAGTTCCAATACCTGCAGCAAGACCTATAGCTCCACCACCAACTGCAAACGCACCTTTGGCAGCCATTTTAGTTCCTTTTATTACTCCTTTTAATGCTCCTCTACCTATTGTTTTCGCAGCTCTAATTGTCATTCTCTTTCCCGCACCAGATCTACGCTCACGAGGATGAACATCCAATAATTGTAATCTTTGTGATGCTGCAAATCTTTCTCTTGCTGCTTGTCTTTCTTGTTCTTCTTGTTGTCCTTGCATTGCTCTTTCTTGTGCATCTAGCTCATTATATCTTAATTGTTTTGCTTGCATTTCTGGATCAGATGAGTAGACATCATTATTATTTCCTTCATATTGATCTAATTCTTGTCCTAATGCTTCTTTTTCTTTCCTTATATTATTTAATTCTTCTTGTTTTCTTTGTTCTTCAGTTAATTCTTTTAAATTACTATCATTCATTCTTGGTGTATTGTTATCTTTATTGTCTTCTTCTGTTCCTTCATTATTTCCATCATTTGCTGCATATCTTCCTAATTCTGCTCTTCTTATTTTATTAAACTTAGCTTCTTCTGCTTCGTTAGAGCCTGATGCTCCACCTTTAACAGCTTTTGCACCTTTGCTTGATCCACCTGAAATAGAAGAACCTAATTTTTTCAATCCTTCATATGCAAGTGCTGTTCCAGCAAATGTTCCAAAATCACTTGTTGAACTTGCTTTATTTAGTCCAAACATATTCTTTATAAACTTCTCTGCTGGTATTAAAAATCCTATTGCAACCAATGCATATAATGGATTTTTTGCAACTAAATCACTTGCAGCACCTATTAATGACATATATAATAACAAATGAACTGGTTGTAAAATTACATTCATAACATATTCTTTAAACCAGAAATTAAATGCCTGTGCTTTACTATCTCCGTGCTTTATCTATTGGATATGTTAATGCAACCAATGGAGCTATCATTGTTAAAAACGCTATGTATAAAAACCTTTTAAAATACATTATTGTAAATGTTACAGTATATCCTACTATTATCAAATACATTATTGCATATGCAGTAGCATCATGCCAATCATGACCTTCTGCTTGAAGTCTTATAAGTCCAGTTAAGTTTGTATTAAATGTCTGTGAATCTCCGTCTTTGTTTATAGCTGTAACCTTAAACATTGAATTATCTGAACCTGTAAGAAGTTCTGTTACATTATCTGAAAGCATTAGTATTCCTGACATAATAAAATGTATAACAAATACTAAACATAGCGCAACAAGCCAATCTTGTAAGTTTTCTTTATATTTAGCTTTATCTGTTGCTGCTGTTGATATTAATATTCTAATACCCAAATAAACTAAAACTGATAACAATCCAACTATCGCTAAATTTCTAAAACCCTTATACCATTTTGCAATTACCTTACTTATGCTACTAGCAGCTGATTGTGCTTTATCTTCTGCACTTTCACTATCATTTACAGCGGTATATTTATTAGCTCTTAAAAAGTTTACATCTAATGCTGCTATTCTATTTCCAAAAATAGTTTCTGGTGAATATAACATATTAGGCACTTTATATTTATTCTCTAAATTATTTATTGTTTTTTCTGTAACATCTTCCCCAAGATCTTTTTTTAGCCAGGAATCAGAACTTGTAAGGTTATTATCATCTTGATCTAACATTGAAGAGCCAATCCCTTCAGTACCTAACATTACATTATTAAACACACCCATTACAACATCGCCCAGTGAATCTATAAACTGTACTATTTCTTTTAATAAACTACCTGCTACATCTCCCCAGTCTACAGCCGAAACACGTCTAGGAATTACAAAATTTATTGAGCATATAATTAACAATGCTAATATTATCTTATGTATTGATTTTTTCTTAAAGAAATATTTCATTTTTTCCTCCTATAATATTTAGAAACTACTTGTTCTTTTTTGCCTTTTTACAATATTATTTAAATTTGTATCAACAAAATCAAACTCTTTTGCTGTTGGTGTTATTTGTAGTATTGCAGTTTCACTACCTACTTTTAACAATCCTTCACCTTTTGAGCAAGTTATTAAAAAGTTAGCCTCACCTTCGCTCAATTTAAAAACTGATTTTACATATTCTATTTCTGCTTTATCTTGTGCTAAAAATAATTTTGTATCTGAAGATGTCAAAACAGCTTGTACATCTGGATTTTCATAAAAGTCTTGGAATCTTTGTGACACAATAGCAAGAGAAACATTTCTTTTTCTCGCACGTCTAGCCATAGTGTTTAAAAAGTCTACTGCTTCTGGATATGGCAATAACATCCATGCTTCATCAACTAAAACTCTCTTCTTTTTAGCCTTTTTCCTATCTTCACTATTCTTTTTTACATACTTTTCCCAAATCCAAGAAAGTAAAATTTGTTGTGCAAGTGGTCTTGCAAACTTTTCTTCCAATTGAGAAATATCTAAATTTATAAATGGTGCACCATCTAATAATTCAAATGTTGATTGTCCATCAAAATAAGCCATTTGACCATTATATTCTCTTATATATTGTTTCATAACTTTTATAAGATAATTATATTGCTGTCTATAATCTTGATTTTCATTTTGTTTTGCTTTTTCTACAATTCTCTTATACCAACTTCCTATTGTTGGCATTTTCTTTTTACCTTTGTATAATTGGTCTCCTCTTTGAAATGGATTATCTCTTTCATACAAACTTGAAGGATCACTAGTTAATCCTATACTTTTATATTCCTCTAAAACTGCTTCTGCTATTAATTGTTTTGTTAATTCATTTACATCTGGATTTCTAGTACTTCCCCTAGCCATTGTAAGCAATGCTTGTGTAACATCTTCAACCTTATTTTCAACATTAAGTACTGCTCTTTCTCTACCTGTTATTCCATCCTTTACCGTTTCTGGTTCTATATCAAATAAATTTATAACTGTACTAGAATTTGGACTTAATACAACATTAATTCCACCCAAACTTTCAGCAACAATAGAATATTCTCCTTCTGCATCTAGTGCTAAACTCTCTATTCCCATAAGAACTGAAGACCTTGATATTAATGTCTTCATAGTAACTGATTTACCAGCACCAGACTTAGCAAATATAACCATATTATAATTTGTAAGCGAAGAATCAAAATTGTCAAATAAGATTGGTGTACCTGTTTGTTTATTAAATCCTAATGGTACTCCTGTTGGATGTCCTACTTCTGAAGTAGTAAAAGGAAATACTGTTCCCATTGACCTACTATCAAAAGCATGAGTTTTTTTCAATTTATCATCCATTAAAGGCAAATTTGATTTAAATGCATCTTCTTGCATTGCCCATGCACTTTTAATTCCAACTAAAGATTTTGACATTTCTGTTGATAATAATTTTGTAAGTCTATCCAAATCTTCCATATTATATGTAAATAATGTAGATACAATTGAAGCTTCATACATCTTGTTAAATCCAGCTGCAATTTCATCTCTTAATTGTTCAGCTTCAAATCTTTTTTGTGTTAATGTACTCTCTCTATTTATATTTCCTCTATCAGCTGCAACAATTCTCTCTGTTTCCAATTCATTTATAACTTTATTTAACTCATTTTGTGATCTAGATTCCGCAATTGGTGTTATATATAATGATGTATTTATATCTCCGAAAAAGTATAAATCCCTAAATAATTCTGGGAAAGTACACATACGTGGCAATGTAGATATAAAAAAGCTTCTCGCATATCTTTTTACATCTGATATTATCTCTAAATGGTCTATTTTAGAAGCATCTATCCCAGATGGTGCTATTAATTCTTTTATTGTAGTTTGTCTTAAAGTTCCAGGTTCTTCATTATTATTTATTAGTTTTTCTTGTTCTTGTTGTTCTCTTTTCTTTTTCATTTTCTTCCTTTCCTCCTTCCTCTATCATATTTTCTAATTCTTCTATTGCACTTTCTGCAACATCTTGTCCTAAATATTCTTTATTATCTGTTATTACTACTTCTGCCATTTTCTTAACTAATTCTTCAAATTTACTTTGTTTATCATCTGCTATTTTTTGTGGTCTTGACTTAACTTTCATTATAGTTTCATTTGCTAAATCTATAGCTTTATCTTTTATTTCTTCATCTAAAACTTTTATTTTCTTTTCAAAAACATCTTGTGATGTTGAATATAATTCATCATATCCTGCAAGCATTGCTTTATCAATTCCAAATCTTTCTGCTTCATCTCTGTTATATGCAACATATAATAAATCAACTAATTCTTTTGATGTTAAAATTTTTCCACCAACAGAACAAGAAGATAATGTTCTTATTATTGCTTGTGCTTTTCCATATAATTCTGAAAATGCCATACTACTTACTTCATCTTTTGTATATTTTTCATCTGTTGCTTCTTCTGAGAAATATGGAATTACTATATAATATTTTTTATTTAAAACATTTTTATTTAAACTCATTTTTTCTGTATTAGCTATAATATCTTTTCCATATTCCAACAAGTTTCTTTGTTTTGTAATTTCAAAATAATATTTATCCATATCTTCTTTTGAATAAGCATCACTTTCTCTCATTTGATTATATTTAAATGTCATATTTTTGTATTTATCTTCTATTTCTTTTACTCTATCTTTATATACGGATATTGTATTTTCTAAGTTTACTGTTCTAGTTTGTATATATATTTGTATTGGATGTCTTAATGTATTTAAAAATTGTTGAAAACCTTCCTCTACTGCAACTTTTTCTACTCTAGACATTAAGTCATAATTTACACCTTGGCATTCTACAACCATCAAAAATCTTTTTCCGTCTTTTTGAACAATCATATTGTCTTCAACTTTATCAAATTCCATAAAATCCATTATTGATTGTTTGTTATATTCAATATTACCTACTTTTAATTTTGTTTTATCCTTACTTTTATTTTCTTCTTTTGAAATTTCTTTTTTATTTTTTTTCTTATTTTCTTTACTCTTTAAAATAAGAAATACTATTGACAATATCATTAATATAAATATCATTACAGCAAGTAATATTGTTAAAATTTGTGTTAATGAATTAACGTTCATCTTTTGTGCCTCCTTCTTTTACATCTTTTTTCTTTTCTTTTTCATACACATATATTTTGTTATGTTGTGATTTAAATTTTACAAATCTTTTTATAACTTCATCTATGTCTTCTCCCCCTACTTTTTTAGTAGCTTGTATTGAGGAAATTTCTGGTACTTTAAATGTTGCTATAATAAATCCTATTAAAGCAAATAATAATATCGCTACAATTCCTACAATATTTAATTTAAAAATTGAAAATATTAAATATATTGGTAGTCCAGCTGCTGCTCCAATAGTTGAATATATTAAAGCTTTAGTTGAGAATATAAATAATATTCTTCCTTCTCCCTTTACATTTCTTGGTAAATTATATGTACCCAAAATTATCTCCTCCTCTGTGTATTATTTGTTTATTTTTATTCCATTATAACAAATACATTATACCAGAAAAACGCAAAAATTGTAACATTTTTGCGTAAAAAAGTATAATTTAATATATTTTTAATAATTCTGTAATATAAACGTAATAAAAGAGTAGAAAATTCTACTCTTTTATTACGTTTATTATGATGTTGTCACACCAGTAAAGAATTGGTATATAACTTGTGCAAATGCTGAAGCTGCAAATATAAGTGCTGCACCAACTATGTATGGCATCATTGTTTTTTTGTATTCTGCTTTTTCTTCTGCACTACCCATCATATATTTTATACCTAAAACAATTAGTACAATAACTGATAATATAACACCCACTGCTTGTAATATTCCAACTACTTTTTTTCCAACAGTTGTTATTTCAGTTGCACCTTTAACAGTTGAATCTGCTGTTATATCACTAGGTGAAAGTGCAAAAACATTTAAAGCTATTGAAGATAACATTATTACCATTACTAATATACTAAATATTTTAACTAATTTTTTGTTCATTGTTTCTCCTCCCTTTTTATTAATATATATAATTATTATCTCATGTTATGAGAACATTAAGAACTAATTAACTAACAAAATTATAACATTATTTGATAAATTTTGCAACTATCTATTTTATAAA
>ERZ840057.2540-NODE-2540-length-12399-cov-2.993114_pt1 | contig 12399 bp, 3 predicted proteins | sample MGYA00519907_ERZ840057 | MGnify/ENA primary metagenome ERZ840057 (study PRJEB31850, sample SAMEA3708862) | human gut metagenome | biome: human gut; feature: human-associated habitat; material: faeces | place: China | collected 2014 ...
GACGGCGAGGAAAAACCCTCGTCTCTCTTTGCCCTAATAAAGAAAACAACAAAAGAAAACCCGCACAAGATAATCTCGGCCTACAAGGACAATGTAGCATTCGCGCAAGGGCCGGTTGTAGAACAGTTCGCTCCAACCGACCACAGCACAAGCGACTACTTCAAGGTGAAAGACATCGAGTCGGTTATCTCAATAAAGGCCGAGACACACAATTTCCCCACCACAGTAGAACCGTTCAACGGCGCCTCAACAGGCACGGGCGGCGAAATACGCGACCGCATGGGCGGCGGCACAGGCTCGTGGCCCATAGCAGGAACGGCAGTTTACATGACTTCCTACCCCCGCCTGCACGGCGGACGCACATGGGAAAACATACTCCCCGTTCGCAAATGGCTGTACCAGACACCCGAACAAATACTCATCAAAGCGTCGAACGGAGCTTCCGACTTCGGCAACAAGTTCGGCCAACCGCTCATCACAGGCTCGGTACTCACGTTCGAACATCAGGAAAACGGTGAGAAATACGGCTACGACAAAGTAATAATGCTGGCCGGCGGCGTGGGATACGGCACCAAACGCGACTGTCTCAAGAAAGAACCGCGCAAAGGAAACAAAATAGTCGTCGTAGGCGGCGACAACTACCGCATAGGTCTCGGCGGCGGGTCCGTTTCGTCGGTCGACACCGGACGTTACTCCAGCGGTATAGAACTTAACGCCGTACAACGCGCCAATCCCGAAATGCAGAAACGCGCCAACAACCTCGTGCGCGCCCTCTGCGAAGAAGACGTTAACCCCGTTGTCTCAATCCACGACCACGGAAGCGCAGGCCACGTAAACTGCCTCTCGGAACTCGTTGAAGACTGCGGAGGACTTATCGACATGACCAAACTCCCGATAGGCGACCCCACACTCTCGTCACGCGAAATAATAGCCAACGAATCGCAGGAACGCATGGGGTTGCTCATCGACGAAGAACACATCGAACATGTAAACAAGATAGCGCAACGCGAACGTGCCCCGATGTACGTAGTAGGCGAAACGACGGGCGACAAGCACTTTGCCTTTGAACAAGGCGACGGCGTGCGACCCTTCGACCTCGACGTGGCACAGATGTTCGGACACTCTCCCAAGACTGTCATGAAAGACGAAACCGTTAAGCGTACATACAGCGACGCCGACTACGATATTTCAAAAATTGAAGAATACCTTACGAACGTTCTGCACCTTGAGGCCGTGGCATGCAAAGACTGGCTCACCAACAAGGTAGACCGCTCCGTTACCGGCAAGGTTGCAGGACAACAGTGCCGCGGCGAACTGCAGCTGCCGCTTGCCGACTGCGGCATTGTGGCTCTCGACTACCGTTTCCGCAAAGGTATTGCAACGGCTCTCGGACATGCGCCCCAGGCGGGTCTCATCTCTCCGGCAGCAGGTTCGCAACTTTCCGTGGCCGAAGCACTTACAAACATCGTATTTGCTCCAATCGAAGACGGCATAGACGGAGTGTCGCTCTCGGCCAACTGGATGTGGCCCTGCCGCTCGCAAAAGGGCGAGGACGCACGCCTTTACGAAGGTGTTGAAGCGCTCAGCGACTTCTGCTGCGCATTGAAAATAAATGTCCCCACGGGAAAAGACTCGCTCTCGCTCGCGCAACAATATCCCAACGGCGAGAAAATCATATCGCCGGGCACTGTAATCGTATCGGCCGGCGGACAGGTAAGCGACGTGCGCAACATAATTTCGCCCGTATTGGCGAACGACGCTAACACAACCCTGCTGCACATAGACTTCAGTTTCTGCAAGCCTGAATTGGGCGGCTCGGCGTTCTTCCAGTCGCTGAACCGCGTGGGCAAGTGCGCCCCCACGGTGAACGACCCTGAGTATTTCCGCAATGCGTTCAACGCCGTACAAAAACTAATTAAAGAAGGAATCGTGCTGTCGGGGCATGACGTATCGGCAGGTGGTCTTGTTACCTGCCTGCTTGAGATGTGTTTTGCCAACAAGGAAGGCGGGCTCGACATCTCTCTCGACGGATTTGCAGAAAATGACACAGTAAAGATTCTGTTTGCCGAAAACCCGTCGGTTGTGCTTCAGATTGCCGACAACAACCTGAAACAGGCCGAAGCAGTGCTCAAAGAGAGCGAAGTGCAATACACCAATCTCGGAAAACCAACCGCCGCCCGCAAGCTGAATATAGTAAAGGACGGCAGCACCACGGCCTTCGACATCGACGCAATGCGCAACGCTTGGTATGAAACTTCTTACGAGCTCGACACAAAGCAAAGTTTCAACGGTTGTGCCGCCGAACGCCGCGACAACATCATGAAACAGCCGCTGCAAATTGAGTTCCCCGAACATTTCAAAGGCACGCTTGAAAGCTACGGCATTTCGGCCGACAGGCGCACGCCGTCGGGCATAAAGGCAGCTATCATACGCGAGAAAGGTACGAACGGCGAACGCGAAATGGCATACGCGCTCTATCTGGCCGGCTTCGACGTGAAAGACGTGATGATGACCGACTTGGTGAGCGGGCGTGAAACGCTCGACGACATAAACATGATAGTGTTCTGCGGCGGATTCTCAAACTCCGACGTGCTCGGCTCTGCAAAGGGCTGGGCCGGCGCATTCCTGTTCAACCCCATGGCCAAAGCCGCCCTCGACCGCTTCTATGCCCGCAAGGACACACTGTCGCTCGGAGTATGCAACGGCTGCCAGCTTATGGTAGAGCTGAACCTTGTAAATCCCGGACACAAGCACCGCACGCACATGCTGCACAACAACTCGCACAAGTTCGAGAGCGCATTCGTGGGCGTAACTATTCCACAGAACAACAGCGTAATGTTCGGAAGCCTCTCCGGTTCGAAGTTAGGGCTATGGGTAGCCCACGGTGAAGGAAAGTTCTCAATGCCCGAACCCGAAAGCGAATACAACATCGTAATGAAATACACTTACGACAAATACCCCGGCAATCCCAACGGTTCCGACTACTCCACTGCCGGAATAGCAAGTGCAGACGGCAGGCACGTGGCCATGATGCCTCACCTGGAACGCGCATTCCTGCCATGGCAGAACGCATTCTACCCCGCCGGACACAAGAACGACGAAGTGACTCCCTGGATAGAGGCATTCGTAAATGCACGCCGCTGGGTAGAGGAGCACAAACAATAAAAGTTAACCCGATTTAAAAAGTCCTAAAGAGACATTGCTTCTTTAGGGCTTTTTTCTTTACCTTTATTTTCGGGCATTTGAGAGGCTCAAAAATATGTGCCTTGTATTTTGAAATATGTCCGACCTATTTTTTATTTGCTCCAAGAGGGGGTAAAAAAGCCCCTTTCGAACACCGGGATATTACACCTTAATTTTAACAGCTCTTAACTCTTACTATCCCGCATTACACCGCGTGCCAAACTCTCCGAACATGCAAATTGGAATAAGGCGAAAATTTCATGCCTTCGGCTACGCACAATCTTAACAAATAGCGACACACCACCGCAATCGCGATACATACCCGTAAATCACAACAAGAAACCCGCTAACATGGCAAAAAACAGGCGATACTCTTCATTGTCACGAAAAAAACGCCTATATTCGTAATTTAAAGCCGCAACGCGGTAAAAGAACAACTAACCAAACACGTACACCATGAAAAAGATACTCGCACTGGCCGCCGCATTTTTTGCTACCGCCAGCATTTTTGCCGGCAACACAGACAACGGCACACCGAAACAGAAATACGATGTGGCCGCATTCGTATGGCCGTCGTACCATCCCGACGACAGGGCCAAACTTTTCTGGCCCGAAGGCATTGGCGAATGGCAGACGGTGATGAAGAACGACGCCAAATTCCCCGGACACGAACAGCCGCGCTTCCCGCTGTGGGGCTACATTAACGAAGCCGACCCCTATGTGGCCGAAATGGAGATAAATGCCGCCGCCGACCATGGAGTGAACGTTTTTATATTCGACTGGTACTGGTATGACCGAATGCCCTTTCTCGAAGGCCATCTTAACGACGGTTATCTCAAGGCACGCAACAACAACCGCGTGAAGTTCTACCTTATGTGGGCAAACCACGACGTCACCCTTTCGTGGGACAAGCGCAATGCCGACGACGCAATGCGCGGACGCAACAAGTCGCTCGTATGGTACGGTTTCGTGGGGCGCGAGGAATTTGAAAAGATAGCAAAACGGTGGATTGAAAAATACTTTTCCCACCCGTCGTATTACAAAATCGACGGCAAGCCCGTGCTGATGATATACGAGGTGGAAAACTTCGTAAAAGGATTCGGCGGCGTTAAGCAGGCCAAGGACGCTATAGAATGGCTGCGCAAGGAAACCAAGAAAGCCGGGTTCAAGGGGCTGGAACTGCAACTGACACTGCGAGCCGACAACGGGCAGAAACTGGCAGGCATTCCAGGCGACGAGGCCTGGACGCAGAAGGACATCGTGAAGGAACTGGGTTTCGATTCGGCAACGCATTACCAGTTCTGCCACTTCACCAACGTGGACCGCGACTACAACGAGATAATACCCGACGTGGTAAAAGACTGGAACACGCTTTCAGATTCCTATTCTGCCAAATATTATCCGCACGTATCGGTGGGCTGGGACGCAAGCCCGCGCACACACGAAGGCATACCGGGCATTGTAAAGAACAATACGCCGGAGAATTTCGAGAAGGCATTGCGCGAAGCAAAGAAATTCGCCGACGAACACCCGGGGCAGGCTCCGCTAATCACGATAAACAGCTGGAACGAATGGACCGAGACAAGCTACCTAATGCCATGCAACAAATTCGGCTACGGATACCTTAACGCCGTAAAGAACGTGTTTGTCGAAAAACAGGAAACAGAACTAGAATAAAACAGCCACAAGCCAATATGTAACAAACAGGTTACAACAACACGCAATAAAAACGGACGCAACCAACTATAGTTGCGTCCGTTGATTTATATTGTGCTTTTTTCGTACCTTTGTGCTGTTTTTCACACTATAACGAATGAAAAAAGTAATCCGCTGCCTATTAATTACTACAGCGTCGGTAATTGCACTGTTCTTTATTCTGGCAATAGCCTTATATATCCCTCCCATACAAAACTATGCAGTACGTAAAGTAACCGGGTACGTTTCAGAAAAAACAGGCATGACACTGCGCGTGGAACGCGTGCGCCTGGCTTTTCCGCTCGACCTGGCCATAATAGGCCCTTTTGCCGAGCAAAAGGGTGACACCCTGCTCGACGCCCGCAGCATACGCGTCGACATAGCCATGCTGCCGCTTTTTAAACAGCAGGTAAACGTAAAAGGCTTCAGCGTAAGGCATTGCAAACTCGACACCGACGGGCTGATAAGCAACACGCAAATCAAAGGCTTCGTGGGCGCACTCAGCATAGAAAGCCGCGGGGTGGACTTGAAAAACTCCACTGTCAGAGTGAACGACGCTTCCCTTAAAGACTCGCGCGTAAACGTGATACTGTGCGACACAGCAGCACAAGATACTACCACCAGCAAGACGGAATGGAAGATAGCAGTGGATAACTTCTTCGTAGGCAACTCTTCGGTAAACGTAAAAATGCCCGGCGACTCGATGAGAATCGCAGCCAATCTGGGAACGCTAAGCGTAAAGAACGGCAGCTTCGACCTGGCACAAAGCAGCTACGGAATAAAAAAGCTGGCGTTGAAAAACAGCAGCGTCAAATACGACATTCCCTACATGGCATACGAAAAAGGACTCGACCCAAACCATTTGTACATCTCCGACCTTAACGCAAGCCTTAACGACATACTTTACCGCAACGAAGCAATATCGGCAAACGTGAAATCGCTAAAACTCAAAGAGAAATGCGGCCTTGCGGTAGACAAACTCACAGGAAAACTCTTTGTTAACAGCACGAGGTTGTCGCTGTCGGATTTTAAGATAGCAACCCCTTATTCGAAATTTGAGGCCGCCGCGTCCGTAAACTGGGACGCATTGAAAGCGAACGGCAAAGGCGTGGTTATTTTGCAGGCCGAAGGCGCGTTGAGCTACCGCGACCTTGACACCGCCATGCCGGGAATGCTCACGAAAGAAGCCAAAGGCGTAATACCGCAAGCCCCGCTGAACATAACGGCCGACATTGCCGGCGAAGACGGCACGCTGAAAATAAAAACCGTCTCTCTTCAGGCCAAAAACAGGTTCAGCCTAAGCGCAAGCGGAACTGTAACCGGCATAACCGAGCCAGGACGAAAAGGAAACCTCAAATACTCGCTCAAGATACAGAACACCCGTTTTCTGAACTCGCTTACAGGAGAGAGCGTGAACATTCCTTACGGTACGTCGGCACAAGGAAACGTGTCGTTCGTAAGAGACAGGTATTCTACCAATTCCACACTCAGGGCACTGAAAGGAAGAGTAAATATAAACGGCAGTTACAATACCGGAAACGAAAGCTATACTGCGAAAATAAAATCGCAGCAATTCCCATTGGGTACAATACTTAAAATCGACTCTCTGCACAACCTTACAGCGCAGTTCAACATAAAAGGAAGGGGAACCGACGTCTTTTCAAAAAGCACAACACTTCATGCCGAAGCCGAGATTGAAAAATTCGGCATATCGGGCTACGACCTTAGCAACGTAAACCTGCAGGCAGACCTGAAACGCGGGAAAGGAGACTTAACCTTTACTTCGGAAAACGATTTCCTGAACGGAGAAGGAACCATAACCGCTCAACTAAACAAAAAAGACGTTGCCGCAACAACCCGGCTTAATATAAACAAACTCGACATGCGACAGTTCACGGGCAAGGCGGACACACTGTTCATTGCCACGAACATATCGGCAAAAGTGAACTCAAACAACACCATGACAGCCTATCGCATTATAGCCGATTTCAATGACACAAAAATAATTGCAAAGAACAATACGTACCCCACCAAGGACCTGCACCTTAGTTTCGGCAGCAGAAAAGACACGCTCTATGCTGCACTCGCGGCAGGCGACCTCGACATGTTCCTCGTGGCCGACGGAAATATCGAAAAGGTAGGCGGACAGTTAAGCAAATTAGCAGATTGCTTCACACAACAGGCCGAGAACAAGGCAATCAATCAGAACGAACTGCGAAAACTTCTGCCAAACACCGAACTTTATATTAACGCGGGGACTGACAACCCTATAAGCAACATGCTTAGGTATAGCTCAGGCTACAAATTCGACCGTCTACGTTTCAGACTGGCAACAGATACGATAAAAGGTATTAACGGCAGCGGTCATCTCTGCGCTTTCAACATAGGTTCGATGTTGCTCGACACCATAGACATAAAAATATTCCAGGATACTACGGGAATGAAAATAAACGGAGCGGTACACAACGTCTCAAAAAAGAACCCGTACATATTCAAAGCCATGCTTAACGGCTACATTAATAACGACGCCGCAGGCGCAGAACTTATATATATTGACAAGGAGAATAAGGAAGGCGTGAATTTCGGCGTGAAAGCAAGTTTCGTTGACAGCGGAGTAAAAGTCCACCTGTACCCGGAAACATTGGTAATAGCTTATAGGAATTTCAAAGTAAACCGAAACAACTACATAACTCTCAAAAAGAACAAGAACATTCTTGCCGACCTTGATTTGCTTGCCGATGACGGAACAGGCATAAACTTGCATTCATCGGTAAAAGATTCGATAAACGACATTACACTTAAGACAAACCATATAAACCTCAAGGAACTTACTTCTACAATTCCTTATTTACCCGCAATTTCCGGATTCCTCTCAAGCGATATACACGTCATAAACAAAAACCAGGAAATAACGGCTGCCTACGAAGTTAATGTAAAGAAACTCGGATACGAAGATGTTCCTATTGGCGACTTGGGCATGGACGGTACTTACATTCCATTTGAGCGAAAAGGTTCTCACGGAATTGACGCGTTCATTACACGCGACGGAAACGAAATAGCGGAAATAAACGGCACGTACTTCGGAATAGAAGACAGCCTTGCGGCAAAACTCTCCCTTTTAGACTTTCCTATCGAAATGCTGAACGGCTTTACCGGCGAAATGTTCGGGCTGAGGGGAAATTTGGAAGGAGAACTCAATGTTTCAGGCACATCATCCAAGCCTTTGCTTAACGGGACTGTCAAATTAGACTCCGTTCATGTATATTCCGACATATACGGCTTCGACTTCAATGCGCAAAACGATTCTGCAAGAATAATCAACAGCAACATGCAAATGAAAGACCTGCGTTTTTACTCGGCAGGCAAAAGTCCTTTGGTCATAAACGGAGGAATAGACTTCAGCGATTTCGACCATGTACCTATCAATATAAGGGTAAACGCAAACAACTTCGAACTCATAAACTCAGAGCAAACAAAGAAGTCGCAAGTCTACGGAAAAGTTTTCTCTGACATAAACACGTCTATTCAAGGCACTGTTGACAACCTGCACATCCGGGGAAATTTGAATGTCCTGCCCAAAACGAATGTAAGCTATGTTCTGCAGGATTCTCCCCTTTCAGTTGAAAACCGCCTCAACGAGCTTGTTTCTTTCGTTGATTTCAGCGATACCATAAGCACAGAAGAGTCCAAATTCGAAGCAGGCGGCGTTGACATGACCCTCGCCATAAGCATAAGCGACGCAGCACGCCTGCACTGTGACATAAGCAGCGACAAGCAAAGCTACGTTGATATAGAGGGTGGCGGAGAACTGACTTTCAGATACACTCAACAAGGCGAAATAATCTTGACCGGAAGGTACACGGCAAGCAGTGGCGAGATGAAATACGCACTCCCTGTCATTCCGCTCCGTACATTCTACCTTACAAACGGGAGTTACATAGAGTTTACTGGAAATCCTATGAACCCTACGCTGAACATCCAGGCTAAAGAACGTATCAAGGCTTCCGTAACAGAAAACGAAGTATCGCGCTCCGTAGCATTCGACGCAGGAATTTCAATCACACAGCCTCTTTCGAGAATGGGACTGCAATTCACTCTTGAAGCTCCGGAAGACCAGACTATACAAAACCAGCTGGCAGCAATGTCGGCAGAACAACGAAACAAATTAGCCATCTCCATGCTCGCGACGGGAATGTATCTTGAGGAAAGCAACACATCAAGCGGGTTTAAGGCAAACAATGCGCTTAACGCTTTCCTCCAAAGCGAGGTGCAGCAAATAGCAGGAAACGCATTGCGCACAATAGACCTGAGCGTGAACGTTGAAGACGGCACAAACGAAAACGGCGAAACAAACACAGACTACTCCTTCCGCTTTGCAAAAAGATTCTGGGGAGACCGTGTAAACGTAATAATCGGCGGACGCGTATCGACAGGCGAAGACGCACGTAACAACGCGGCCAGCTTCATAGACAACGTTTCACTCGAATATCGTTTGGACAACAGCGCCTCACGCTACATACGTCTTTTCTACGACCACAACAAACACGACCCGCTCGAAGGGCAACTTACAGAAATGGGAGCAGGCCTTGTATTGCGGCGTAAGACAGATACATTCGGCGAAATATTCCTTTGGAAAAGGAACAAGAACAAAAAAGACGGCAAACGCCCGAACTCCGACCAAGACACCGGCAGCAATGCAAGCCCGGCCAACATTCCCGCAACCAACAACGACAGCGAAAAACGCGATAACAAATGAAACACCTATTTCGAAAAACAAATAATACAGCCAGTCAGGAAATACCACTTCTTGTGCGCAAGTTTGTTACAGGCGTCGCTACATTAATCAGGAAAGGCCGAATGCCGTACACGCCGGTCCTGCTACTATGCTATGCCTTTGCAATGTTTTTCACGTCATGCTCCGTTACGAAAAACCTGCCCGAAGGCGAGCAACTGTACACAGGTATTAAATCAATCGAATTCGGCGAAAAGAAAAAAAGCAATAACGATTCTACCGGAGTAATAAAGGCCATTGCAGAAACGGCACAGACCATCGACAAACTATTCACCTCATCCGGCAACAGTCCCGCTCCGGCCGATACCGTCGTCACCGACACATTGTCCGAAGCCAAGAAAAAAGAATTGCGCGAAGCCGAGAAAGCACGCAAGGAAGCCGACAAAAAATCACTCGAAACCGTTAAGGAAGAAATAAACGGCGTTCTTGCCTATGCCCCAAACAATGCACTGTTCGGGAGCTCGTCGCTTCGCCAGCCGCTGGCTTTCGGCTTATGGTTTTACAACGGCTTTGTCAACAGCAAAAGCGCAATCGGGAAATGGATTTTCAAGAACTTTGCAAAGCAACCTGTGCTTATCAGCACTGTAAACCCCGAGCTGCGCACCATGGTCGCTACCAACGTGCTGCACAACTACGGCTACTTCCGCGGAAGCGCAGACTACGAGCTTCTTCCGAGCGAAGACAACAAAAAATCAAAAATAAGATACTTCATCAACCCGCGCGAGCCCTACCGCCTCGACTCCATAGCGTACCTGAACTTCCCTCCAACGGCCGACAGCCTTATACGCAAGACCTGGAGCCAGCGAACGATAAAGAAAGGCGACATTTTCAATCTCTCGAAAATCGGCGAAGAACAAACACGCCTGAAAGACCTGTTCCGCAACAACGGCTACTACTTTTACAGCAACGAGTACACCACTTTCCGAGCCGACACATTCGTGCGGCCCGGATATGTGCAGCTGCAGATTTTGCCAATAAACAATATTCCCGACAAGATAAAGCGCAAGTGGTATTACGGGAAGAAACGTATTTACATAAACACAATCCCCGGCAGTAATATCGGGAAAAGTTTCTCTTTCGGCGAATACGAGTTCCATTACACCGGCAAGAAGATACCCCTGCGCCCGTCGGTATGGCGGCACAACATATTCTCGAGGCGCGGCCGCGCATACTCTTACCGCGAAGAGCAGTTCACACTCGAGAAACTCAGCAGCATGGGGCTGTTCAGCCAGCTGAACATGTCATACGTTCCGCGCGACACCACAGGAACCGACACACTTGACGTCATTATTTACGCAAAGATGGACAAACCTTACGAAAGCGAGTTCACAATGGACATAAACTCCAAGAGCAACGACCAGATAGGTCCCGGAGCCGCATTCAAGGTTACCAAGAAAAACGCCTTCCGTGCCGGCGAGAGCATGAGTTTCCGCATATACGGCTCATACGAATGGCAAATGGCCAAGTCGGGCCAGAAAAGGAACGACCTGTTGAACTCCTACGAGCTCGGCAGTTCGTTCGATCTCAAGTTCCCGCGCATATTCTTCCCCGGCCTTGCCAACAGGCAGTTCTATTATCCGTCGTCAACGACATTCTCGCTAAGTGCCGACTGGATGAAACGCTCCGATTATTTCAACATGGTGAAATTCGGGCTTTCGATGGCCTATGAATGGAAACGCACCCGCCACGCCACACACGAGTTCACCGTTTTCTCGCTCGACTTCGACCGCACGCTCAACAAATCGGCCAAGTTCGACTCTATCATGAACGCCAACCCGGCGCTCTATGTCAGCATGCGCGACCAGTTCATTCCCTGGATAGGCTACACGTTCACCTACAGTTCCACCAGCCGCGAAGAAAATCCCATTTGGATACAGGCCACGTTCAAGGAGGCAGGCAACCTGCTTTCGGGCGTGTACGCCGCAGCAGGCAGAAGGTTCAACGAGCCTAACAAAACGCTGTTCGACAACCCGTTCACCCAGTTCATCAAAGCCACTGCCGAGGTGCACAAGACGTTCAGCCTCGGCTCGTCGCTCAAGCTGGCCACTCGCCTGTTCGGCGGCATTATCTACACATACGGCAACAGCACCGTAGCCCCCTACAGCGAACAGTTCAACATTGGCGGCGCAAACAGTGTGCGCGCGTTCACCATAAGAAGCATCGGCCCGGGACGTTTCAAATCCGACCAGACGAAATATTCATATATGGACCAGACCGGCGACGTAAAACTGGCCGCCAACGCCGAGTTGCGTTTCCCGCTGTTCGGCTCGCTCTACGGCGCCACGTTCCTCGATGCCGGAAACGTATGGCTGCTGCGCAAGGACGAGTCACGCCCCGGCGGACAAATCAACGCCAAGGACTTCCTGAACTCCATTGCCTTGGGAACGGGCCTTGGCCTTCGCTACGACATGGAGTTCCTCGTGCTTCGCCTCGACCTCGGTATCGCGCTGCACAACCCCTACGACACGGGAAAGAGCGGATACTACAACATACGCAAATTCACCGACGGCCTCGCTCTGCACTTCGCCATAGGGTACCCATTCTAAACCGTCGTACCGCAACGCACAACAAGGAAAGAAAACAGACATTCGGAGCAACAAAAAACAGGGCCCTGAAAACGTCATTTTGCGAACCGAAATTTGAAAACTCTTTTTCAGCTGTTTATACCCCCTTGGGAGAAAAGAAAAAATACAAGGCACATATTTCAAAATATGTGCCTTGTATTTTAA
>ERZ840057.2552-NODE-2552-length-12357-cov-12.095106_pt1 | contig 12357 bp, 11 predicted proteins | sample MGYA00519907_ERZ840057 | MGnify/ENA primary metagenome ERZ840057 (study PRJEB31850, sample SAMEA3708862) | human gut metagenome | biome: human gut; feature: human-associated habitat; material: faeces | place: China | collected 2014 ...
GAAGGACTATTTGATTAAATTTTTAACTCGTCCATTTTTATTGGACACTAATGATTGTGCAATTGTAATGCCTAATAAAAAGTAAAAGAAATAAATATGAAAGTGGTTTATTCCTAGTATATTAGGAAGTGGTATATAAATGAATATAAAACAGATAAATAACAAAATTATAGATAATTTGTTGTTCTTTATTTTGGAAAATAGAGGTGCAAAAACAAAACACCAAAAAAGAGCAGGGAGATACCATAAATGTGCATATCCATTAGTGATATCTTGTAGTATATTTTCGCTGTATGGGCTTAAGGTAAAAAGGAAAATCATACCGAAGAGATAAGCTGGTATGATTAATCGTTTAATCTTTGTAAAAATTAATTTAGAGTAATTTTTGTATTTATTTTTTTCTTTGTATAAAGATTGATATAAATATCCTGATATAAAAATCAGTAAGGGCATAGAAATATTATTAAATATAGTAGAGATAATTCCATAAATTATCTTACAATGGTTAGGAATATTATCAACATAATTCCATGAATTTCCGTACGGTCCTAATGAATGCTGAATAAATACTACAAGAATTACTGCTATAGTTCTTATAATAGTAATTGTATTGTAATCTGATTGACTATTGAAATGGAATTGTTTCATTTTGGGGGTATTGATATAAAATAAAGAATTAATTTATTTCTTAAAACTGATTTGTTTAATCACTTTACAAGGATTCCCAGCTGCAAAAACTCCACTTGGGATATCTTTGGTAACTACACTACCTGCCCCAATTACGGTATTACTTCCAATTGTAACACCAGGTAAAATGGTTACATTGCTTGTAATCCATACGTTATCACCAATTATTACCGGCTTGCCTATTACTGTGCTAAAATCATGATAGTCGTGTGTCGAAGTAATAATCATATTATTGAAAGAGAAGGAAGTTCCTTTACCTATAATGATGGGAGCATATGCGATAATTTTTGTATTACCCAATCCTACATTTTCTCCGATATTTAGTAGTGGAGCTGAGCAATAAAATCCTTTACTTATAGAAGTGCTAAGCGGTATATTATATGTTTTACATAATAATTTTTTTATTCTTCCTATTTTATTGAGAAAAGGTAAACTGTATAATTTTAATAGTAATTTTTGTTTAGAAGTATTGTTTGGTCGTTTTGTTTCTCCTAATTTATAAACAATAATATTATTCATATGTATTGTGTAATTTTACCAATTTCTATATTGATATGGTATGTTATTAATATTTATTTGTTCTCCTACAATTGGATAGTGATGTAATTTATAGCAGGCCTTTGTTATATTGATCCATAAAATACTTGGTATGTAAAAATTATTTCTATAAAGAAATCTTTCAAAAGGAAATAATAAATTAAGGTTTGCTTTACTTAAGTTTTGATAGAAAAATTTATTAGATCTATTGTCTTTTTCTTTAGCAAATCCCTTAAAACGATGTCGTATATCGTAGGTAAAATATCGATAAAAAACTTTAGACTTTTGTTTACATAGTAAAGCTTGTTCCATTACATCATTATAATAAGCTGTAACATATTGCAAATAGTTAAATCTTGTTTCTTTATCAATGTTTGTTGTTTGCCCTTCTACTCCTCCAATATATTTTGTTAAAGGAAGTCCTATGTATATTACCTGAGCTAATAAACCTATTATTTGAGTGCAAGTAAAATCTTCACAACATTTTCTTCCTATGGGGAAACCTTTTGTTTGAAGGAAAAGACTCTTATTTATTGTGGTACCACTGGAGTGGCTGAATACTGATGGAGCTTCAAAAAAATCTATAGGTTGTATTTTCCCTATGTATTTGTTGGCTAATCGATAACTAAAGTCTTGAGAATTTCTTAGATTAGTGCATAATCCTCCGCTGCAAATCATTCCGCAGCCTGGATATTTCGTAATGGCATTATAAACATAATCAAGATATTCTGGATGCCATTCATCATCTCCATCTAAGAAGGCAATCCATTCCCCTTTGCTTTCTTCTACACCTTTATTTCTCGCAGCACTTACTCCTGCATTTTTTTGATTAATGATTCGGATTCTGTTATCTGCAAAGTGTTTTTGAATAACTTCAACTCCATTATCTGTAGAACCATCGTTCACAATAATTACTTCAAAATCTTTGTAGGTCTGATTGATAACAGTATTTAGCGTATAGGTAATAGTGTGCGCTTTATTATACAATGGAATGACTACTGAAATCATAGCTTTTCTTTTATTTTATTAAATAGCATTTGTTTTAATTTTAGAATTAATTGTTTTTCTTCTCTATTACATCCTATTGAATAGAAAAGTAAAATAAATATGATTATAGAGATGAAAAGATAGATAAATAGTGTAATTATAGAATAAATGGGTATTATGTATTTAATACTGTAAATAGGTATTATCGCCATTGCAGTTGTGAAATATAAAGGAGTTTGCACCTCTTTAATGAAAGTATATAATGACAACTGATATAGTTGCCGGATAAAATAAAAAGCTCCTGCGTAAACAAATAGATTTCCACAAATAATAGCAACAAGATACATAGAATAAGGAGGTAGTCCTATGTAGAAGCATAGATAGATTAAGGGTATTTGTGAAAAATTACAAATACTGCTCCATATAGAATATTTTCTTATTTTACCAGAGGCACTAATTGTACTTGGAAGTGTGCAAAATTGGAATTCAATGAAAGAGCGAATCAGTTGGATGCGTACAAAAATTATAGTCCATTCCGGTACTTGATGTAACCAAATTTGTAATATATTAGGGGTTTCTATAATGATAGGCAATGCGAGCATTGTATAGAGGACTGTAGAATATTTGGCTCCTAATAAAGTTGATTTTAATAATAATTCTTCATTGTTAGCTCCAGCACTTTTTCCTAAAATTGGATTAAGAGCTTTGAGCATATTGGAGGCTAAAACCTGTATCTGTCCGTTTATTTGTGCAGCAATCCCTTGTGCAGCGTTTAGTATTGTTCCAAAAAAACTATTTAAGATAATCCCTTGTCCATAATTCCCTATCATACTACTTGCACTTCCCAAAAAATTCCACCCCGCAAATGAAGTCATTTCCTTCATTAGTCCTTTATCAAAATATCTCTTAGGTGCGATGATACATTCCTCATAATGCTTGTGGCAATATACACGCATAATGGTGAGAGTAATAAGTGGGATACATGCCATCAGGATGCCATAGACAATCAGTTTGTCGGAAGTAGTATATACACAGGCGAAGGCTACTGCCAATTTAAGGAATGATTCAATAATACCTACAATGGCATAATAGAGCATGTTTTCGTGGGCATTCATCACGGCATCATAGGGTACGGTCATTACTGTAAACATGGTGCTGATAATCAGACTGCCATATACTACCTGGGCAGCAAAGATACGGTCGGGAGGAATGTTCAGTATACCGTTGAAGAAGAAGTATCCGGCTATGAGTAAGGCAATGCCTACCAGCAGGGAAATCAGAATGTGAAGTACAAAACTTACATTGAAAATACTTTTTTGTTTGCTCTTAATACCTTCTCCCTCGGCATAACTCATGAAACGCTGGGTAGCACTTGCCATGGCGGCATTCAGGAAGCCTAACATGGCGATGGCTCCTCCTACGATATTGAAGATACCGAAGTCGGAAGCTCCCAAGGAGTTCAGAATAAGACGTGTAGTATATAGCGATACGAACATCGTGATACCCATCTTGGCATAAAGGTATCCGGTGTTTTTAATTACTCGATTAGCCGTCGACATACTTTGTTGTTTTCTTGTTTTTAACATTTCCAATTTCTCTCCACCACTTCTCCACCACCTTTCCACCACCCTGAAATGATGTAAATATTTCAGAATTTCCACATGGTGGAGAGGTGTGGAGAACAGGGGAAACCTGTACAACCCCGACATTTTACCGAAAATGAACGTAGTTGTAAATCAGGTAATTAATTTTTCAGCTTGTCGGGGTTGTCGGGGTTGACATGCATTTTCTTAAACTTTTTATGGAAATGTGTGGAGAGATATAAAATTCATTCTCTCCACACTCACACGTAAAAGTTTTATAAAATAGGGTGACAACCCTGCCAACCCCGACACGATTATGTATTCTTGCAATGAATATTTATATAGTCGCTCTGGAAAATCCTGCCTATCTTTTTATGAAATTCCAACCATTTCTCAGGGTCGTCTTTCAATGCATTTGCATACAGATAGTAGATTCTGTAAAAATTCCAGATACTGTCTGAATCCCTTTTTTTAAACGCATGTAGGTGCTTTCGCCCATGCGAGTGATTCTGCTTACTTCGTGAATGGAAAGAATCTTGCCATTCACCAGAGTTGTCCGACGGATTTCGTCGAAAAATGCTCCCAGTGCAATGCTGAGAGGAGTACAATGTTTCATAAATGAAATTATTTAAGTTATCCCGGACACTATTGTCCGAGACTGTTCTTACTGCTAATATCTGTTAAGCATTGTTTATACTTGTTATATTTGTTGCTGCCATAGTTGCAACGCACGTTTGCATGCTACAAACTTGCCTGCTACATTTGAGCGTGTTTTAATTTTAACCTAAACTATGGAAAAAACTACTTTCAGCCTTTTCAAAGGCTATTCGGACACGTGCCCGTCCGAAACCACATTGGCTCATCTTCTTTATCTTATCCGCGAAGACCAAACTGTAAAAAGCCATACGGAGAAGCATCGTTACTACCGCTCCGAAGGGTATCAGGCTCCGGCTTCCCAGGAGAAGGCTTCGTGTCCCTGTTTCGCAGTGGCAGTCCGTTTTTCCGGTGGCAAACAACAGAAGCACATTGCTTCGTGGACCGGATTTTCGCTTGCCGACCTTGATCATGTGCCTGCGCAGCGGATGCAGGAAGTGCTGCAGCGTGTTCGCGAAGACGAGCATACGCTACTGGCTTATGTCACCATCAGCGGGGAGGGAATACGTATTCTCTTCCGCATGGATGTGCCTATGGAGGGGCTGTCTGCTGCCAAAAAGATAGAACGCTATAAAAAAGCGTTTCTGGCTGCCAATGCTTATTATACCCGGCTGACGGGAGTAGAATGCGACGGGGCCTGCAAGAATCCTACCAGGCTGAGCGGACTGGCTGCCGATCCGGACGTGTTTTTCAATCCGGAGGCTGTGCCGTTCAAATTCTCAGCGAAGGACCTGGAGCCTGTTCGAAACGGCAAACTGGAGCGCGTGACGGCTGCCATCAACCGTGAACTGAAACAGGCCGGTGTGGTATACGAGGCGCATCATCGCAACGACTATATCATGCGTACGGGCTATCTGCTCAATGAGTACGGCATTCCGATGGAGGAAGCCTTGCAGTGGGCAGAGGACCGGTTTACCGATTATACGGGCGATGTGGCTTCTATCTTCCGTTCCTGTTATGCCGACAACACGAAGTTTGATACGCGTGTGCCGGCGAGGGGCAGGGGACGGAAAGAAGGCACCGAAGCGGTGAAACGGATGGCGACGGTACACGACATCGAGCAGTTCCTCGATACACAGGGAGTATTCCGGCACAATGTGATTACCGGAAAATATGAAATGCGTCCCAAAGAATGCGACGAGGATGCTCCTTTCATGGAAGTGACCGACCGCATGGTCAATACGCTCTGGAGCCGGATGTGCAAGGAGGGAGAAAATCTCCGCTTGTCCGATTTGCGCAATGTGCTGGAATCGGAATATGTAGAGGATTACAATCCTTTTGTGCATTACTTCAACTATCTGCCTGCCTGGGATGGAAAAACAGATTACATCGGAAAGCTGGCCGATATGGTGGAGGTGTGCGGCAATCAGGAACATTTCAGGAAGTGTTTCCGGAAATGGCTGGTGGCAGCAGTGGCTTCCATTCTCGATCCGCGTATCATCAATCACGAGATTCTGGTACTGGTGGGACCGCAGGGGGTGTATAAAACCACCTGGTTCAACCGCCTTTTGCCCGAAGAGCTCAGGGCGTATTTTTATCTGAAAACCAACAGCAGTCATCTCACCAAGGACGATATGATGACACTCTCCGAGTTTGCTTTCGTCTGTCTGGAAGAGATTGACGAGATGCGTCCGTCGGAAATGAATCAGCTGAAGGCTTTGGTGACTTCACCCGACATCAACGAGCGCCGGCCTTACGGGCACTACAAGGAAAAGCGGGCGCACATTGCCAGTTTCTGCGGTACGACAAACAATGCCAACTTTCTGAACGACCCCACCGGACACCGCCGCTGGCTGCCTTTCGAAGTGAAGCAAATCCAGAATCCCTACGATACGCCCATCGACTACGAAGGAGTCTATGCCCAGGCGCTGGTGCTCTGGAAGGAGGGATTCTGCTTCTGGTTTGCCAACGACGAGATTCGTGAAATCAATGCGCATAACGAACAGTTTGAAACGACCAACATGGAGCTGGAAGTGATTCAGACCGGATACCGCCGTCCCATGCCGGGAGAGGAGTGTCAGTTCATGACCGTTACGGACATCATGGCCCGTGCCGGATTTATGCTGAAAATGCCGCTCAGTACGGTGAAAATCGGTTTGGCACTGAAGAAATTAGGCTTCGAACAGGTCCGGGCTGCCGGAAAACGGGGCTACCGGGTGATTCCGCTGAACGATGAGGAAATTCACCACAACCGTCTGGCAATGGGACGGTATACCGAGCCTCCTGCCGAAGGAGAAGCCTCTGTCTGAACAAAGACGGAGGTTGTACGTGACCTGTACCGATGGCTTGCGTGACTTGTATCGTCAGCGAATGATACTTGTATCGCAGGCTTACGATACAAGTCACGTTTTTGCCGGATTCAGGGCCGTCCCAGATAGCGGAAGAGAATTTCCACCTGAATGGAGGTAAACATCTGCTGGTTGGGACGGTAGCCGTAGTCCTGAAGTTCCTTGAACAGCGCCTTATTCTGTTTCAGCCATCGCGTCAGCCGGTTTACAGCTGCTTCGGGAGTCAGTTGGGGCGCATAGGCCATGGCCAGTTCTCTACGGTAGTAAGGATGGATTTCCCACTCTTTTTCTATCTTCTCTTCAGGAATACTTGTGTCTCTCATAATTGCTTGAATATTATTGTTTTATCACTATAAATATAGCAATAAATCCGCTAATATCCATTGCCTTACGAGAATTATTTTATATGATTTTATTGCATCTTCTTCTATGTTCTTTTCTCTTCTTCCACACCTCTTTTTCCGTGTTGTATCTTTGTTTCAGGTTAAATCAGGTGACAAGTTGACGAGTTGACAAGGGGACAAGAAAAGCCTCGTTAACTCGTTACCTGAAACCTTGTAACCTAAACAAACGCCTTGTCAACTTGTTACCTGAAACCTTGTAACCTATTTAATAACCTTAAAAACTTAAACTTATGGCCTTAAATTACAGTATCTCGATGAGATCTTCCAATCCTACGGATCCGGAAGCAGTGAAAAAAGCGTATGCAAAAGCTCAGATCGGCAGCAACGTAAGTCTGAAAACCATGTCGAAGCGAATCGCTTCGCAGACCACGGTGAACCGTGCCGATGTGATGGCGGTACTTACCGCCCTGGTGGACAACATCTTTGAAGTGCTCCGCGAGGGCAACCAGGTAGACCTGGGTGAACTGGGCAAGCTTCGTCTGCAAATCAGCAGCGAGGGAGCTGCAAAAGCAGAGGAGTTTACTTCGGATTACATCAAGGATGTAAACATCCAGTTTGTACCGGGTGAAGACCTGAAGAACATCTTTGCCGGAATGGAATTTACACCGGTTCCGACCCGTGATGCCGTGCGTAAGGTATTGAAAGCCCAGAAGGCCGGTGAAACCACCGTAGACATCACCCCGGAAAAAGCCGGCGAAGATCCTCTTGTCTGATTAAAAACTCCGGACCGGTTGCTCACGCAGGCGGCCCGGATCTAACCTAAAACTAAATTAGAATTATATTTGTTAGATTTATCTTTATATGGAAAATTCTTCAAAACCTAAAAATGTGTGGGGCATCGTCCTCAAAGTCATCATCACCGTAGCTACGGCTATTGCCGGAGCGCTGGGACTTAGTTCGTTTGTTTAGAAGTTGACGAGTTGACCAGTTGACAAGGGAACAAGAAAAAGCCTCGTCAACTCGTTACCTGATACCTTGTAACCTAACTTAAAAACTCATCACCCATGTACTTCCAGAACTTCCGAAAAATAGATACCATCGTGATCCATTGCAGTGCGACGCGTGAAGACCGGGATTTTCCGGTGGAAGCACTTCGGCGCTGCCATCGGGAACGGGGTTTTGCCGATATCGGCTATCACTTCTATATTACCCGTGACGGAGTGATTCATCCGTGCCGGCCTTTGCATCAGATCGGTGCACATGCAGCCGGATGGAACGAGCACAGCATCGGGGTGTGTTACGAAGGAGGGCTGAGCCGGAAAGGCTGTCCTGCCGATACCCGTACCTTAGCCCAGAAATGTGCCTTGCTGGATTTGCTTCGCCAGCTGAAGGCGGATTATCCGCAAGCACGGATTGTGGGGCATACCCAACTGAGTCCTTATATCCGTAAAGCCTGTCCCTGCTTTGATGCAAGGAAAGAGTATGCAGAGTTATAAAATGTAGAACGGAGATTGAAGAGTGAAGAGCCTCCGGCTTTCCGGCAGAAATTAATTTATCAATACATAAGTTAAGTGTCGGTTAGCCTGCCGGCTCTTCATTTTTTGTGTTTCATTCCTTAATAATATTTTTTTCGCTCTCCATTCTACATTATTCATTTTTCATTCTTCTGGAATCCGTATCCATAGCCGTAGCCGTAGCCGTATTTCTTGCCATAGCCGTAACCGTAGCTGTTCTTGCGCTTGGTCATGTCGATGTCGTTGATGACGGTGGCCAGTTTGGCAAATTTCTTTTCGGCTTTCAGTTCGTTGATGTACTGGTAAGCTACCTTCGGAGTGACTTCTGCACGGCAGACATAGAGGCAGAGGTCGGCCACGCGGCTTACGATAGCACTGTCGGTCACGATACCGATAGGAGCGGTATCGAGAATGATGTAGTCGTAGCGCTCTTTCAACTGATCAATGGCATGATCCAGTACCGGACGGGCTACCAGCTCAGTAGGATTGGGCGGTACAGCTCCTCCCGGCAGGATATCAAGATTGGTATGAATACCCGAAGGCTGTACCAATGCGAAGAGGTCGGTATGTTCCGGATCACTCAGGTAATTGGTGATACCATGTTCACGATGTGAAATGTTGAAAATACGGTTCAGACCGGGTTTACGGATGTCCATGCCCACAATCAGTGTTTTCTTGCCGAGCAAGGCCAGGCTGACTGCCAGGTTCCCGGCTACGAAGGACTTGCCTTCTCCGGGTTGGGTAGAAGAAACCATGATCACCTTTTCTCCGCTTTCCATCATAAACATCAGGTTGGTACGGAGTCCGCGGAAAGTTTCCTCCATGATGTCGTTGTGGTTTTCGCGTACCACGATGGCACCCTGTGCCGGTTTCTGGCAGTGAGGAAGTTCGGCAACCAGAGGAACGGAAGTCAGTTTCTGTACATCTTCTGCATTTTCAATCTTGTATTTCAGCAGGTCGATCAGGTAAATGATACCGACCGGAATTCCCAAGCCTAATATCAAAGCAACCAAAAGGAACATTTTCTTTTTAGGTGCTACTGGAGCATTGTCGGGTAATGCCTGTTCAATGATGCGTCCGTTGGTCGCTGTAGCAGCCAGGGTGATGGCGTTTTCCTCACGCTTCTGGAGCAGCATGATGTAGAGCTGTGCCTTGATTTCCTGCTGGCGGGCGATAGTCAGGAATTCCTTTTCCTGTTGGGGCGCATTGCTGATACGTCCTTCGAACTTGCTGGCCTGGCGGTCAAGGTTGCCTTTGGTAATACGTAATCCTTCGAGTACGCTGGCCACGGTGGTCTGTACGCTGTGGCGCATGGCTTCGATGCCGGTCTTCATATTGATGACAGCCGGGTTGTTTTCGGAAGAAGTACGGAGCAGACGCTTGCGTTCGATAATCAAGGTATTGTAATGGTCGATGACTGTACTGAGGTTCTGGTCCTGCAGACCTACATTAGCTGGAATCACTTCATCAGCATTGGCTGGATTGTTGATATAGTCGCGCAGGAATTCCACCAGACGGATCTGGGTTTGGTTTTCGATGCGGAGCTGTTCGTACTTGGAGTTTTCTTCCAGAGCAACTTTTGCATCAGTAGTCAGGTCAGTCAGACCTGATTTTTGCTTGAAGTCTGCCAATTGGCTTTCGGTGGTACCGAGTTCGCGGTTGATGATGGTAATACGGTCTTCGATAAAATCAGCCGTTTTCTGTGCTACTTCGTTTTTCTCGTCGTTGGCATCCTGATTATAGAAAGCTACTAAGGTATTGATGAAATCTACCGCACGCTGTTTGTGGCTATTCTGGAAATTGACTTTGGCAATAGTAGTAGTCTTGGAGGTAGGATCTACAGTCAAGGCACTTGCATAGCCTTTCGCTACAGCAACAGGGGAGCTGATATAGGTGGTCAGTTTAACCTCTTTTGTAGGAGCAGCAACGGAGTCGTTTTTTGTAAAACTGAATACTCCTACAGGAGTAGGAAGTACGGCAGGCAGAGCATCGAAGGTCTTTTCTTCGCTCTGTTTTTCCTGGTTCAAGATATATTCTGCCTTTACACTCAGTTTTCCTTCCGGTGTATAGGTCATTTTTAGTTTGGCTCCACCATTTTTTTCTGCTTCTTCGGGAGTGAGGTACACCTGTACAGGAGCATTCTTATACAGGGGCAGGTCGTAACCGAAACTGCGGTTCTCTACGGTAGAGATATAAAGTCCCAGACGGGTGACTACTTTTTGAATCAGTGTACGTGATTTCAGAATCTCCACTTCATTGTCAAAATTGCTGGTCATGGAGAAACCTCCCATGCTCTGCAAGGCTCCCAAAGCGCCGTTATTTGCCTGCATGGCACGGGTACGGGCGTCGTCTTCCTTGATGAGAACGGAAGCACTTACATTATACACAGGTGTCTGGTAGCGTAAATAGATAAAGGCCGCCACTATGCAGACAAGGACACTGGCTACAAACCAGGGCCAGTAAATAAGATATTTGAAAATCACGCGGTAGAGGTTGAAGTCTTCTTCTTTCTGTTCCGGTGTATCGAATAGGTTGTTTTCGTTCATAAGATTGATATGAGTTTTTGAGTTTGTTTTTAGGTGACGAGGTTTCAGTTGACAAGTTGACGAGGCGTTTGCAATTGACAATTCTCAACTGTCAATTGTCAATTTTTCTGGTTACCTTGTTGACTTAAAAAATTATTTTACAAGCGTAGCAATCAAACTGGCAATGGACACCAGGATAGAGGTGGCCGAGATGGCTACGGTAGTGGTGTTACCGATGTCGGAGTTCTTGGACACGGTCTTGTTCGGAGTGACATACAGGATGTCGTTCTGCTGCAGGTAGAAGTAGGGAGAGAGCACGAGATCGGATTTGGTGAGGTCGAGCATCACAATCTGGCGCTTGCCCTGTGCGTCTTCACGAATCAGTTTTACATTGTCGCGGATTCCATATACAGTCATGTCGCCTGCCATGGCAAGTGCTTCGAGTACATTGACTTTTTCATTGGAAACGGTAAAGGTACCCGGATTCTTGACTTCTCCCAGTACGGAAATCTTATAATTAACCATACGGACGGTAACGATAGGGGTCTCCTTCAGGTAAGGCTTTAGTCTTTCCCGGATCATATTTTCTGCTTCATTCTTGGTCATACCACCAATCTTAAGTTTTCCCAAAACAGGAAAATCTATTTCTCCCTCATTGTTGACTAAATATTGTTGTAAAGCTTCTTGGGAAGTGGTGTATTGTAAATTTTGTACGGATGTAGTGTTGGTTTGCACAGTCAGATTAAAAGGAGCTGCGGCTTGGGGATCACTCGTGTTGACTGTAATGCTCAGCAAGTCCTTTGGCATGATCTTGGCATCGTAAAGAGGAATTTCCTTTCCGTAGGCATTTACGGTTTCGGGGTCCTGCATGTAGGGGACTTTCTTGTACGAGGAACATCCTGACAGAAAGATACCGGTTGTAGCGATTAGGATAAAATGTTTTAGCTTCATATTTTTTAAGTTCTTTAGATTTTTAGTTTTTGAGTTAGTTGACGAGGCAGTTATATAAGTTTGTAAGTTTTTTAGTTTTTAAGTTTGCGTGTATAAGTTTTTGGTTTATTACTGTTTTGAGATTAACCAACTAAAAAACTTATAAACTCAAGAACTCATATTAAGTTTTTAAGTTGGTTGGTGTTCTCAAACTTACAAACTCAAGAACTAAGAAACTCATAACACCTTGTTCCCTTGTCAACTTGTTCCCTTTACTTATTTCTTTCTTTCAAACAAAGCCGCAAAGA
>ERZ840057.2554-NODE-2554-length-12351-cov-3.194209_pt1 | contig 12351 bp, 8 predicted proteins | sample MGYA00519907_ERZ840057 | MGnify/ENA primary metagenome ERZ840057 (study PRJEB31850, sample SAMEA3708862) | human gut metagenome | biome: human gut; feature: human-associated habitat; material: faeces | place: China | collected 2014 ...
AAACGGATCACGGTAGATGAATTTGTCGCTGTTGTGGAAATTCCAAAAAACAGCAAGGTGAAATATGAGCTGAACAAGGAGACCGGTATTCTGGAAATGGATCGTATCTTGTATACTTCCACCCACTATCCTGCAAACTACGGTTTTATTCCCCGTACCTATGCAGATGACGGGGATCCGCTGGATGTACTGGTGCTGTGTTCCCAGACGCTGCACCCCATGACGCTGGTGCGCTGCTATCCCATTGGCGTGATCCACATGATCGACAACGGACAGCGGGATGACAAGATCGTTGCGATTCCCTGCAACGACCCGACTTTCAACAGCTATCATAACATTGATGATCTGCCACGTCACATTTTCGAGGAGATCGTGCATTTCTTCCAGGTTTACAAAGAACTGGAACACAAGACGACTGCCGTAGACGAAGTAGAGGACGTATACGCTGCCAAGGAGATCATCGCTGCGGACATCGACCATTATATCGAAAAGTTCTGCAAGGCATAAATCGTAAAAAGGACACGCTGTACGCAGGCGAGAACCGCCGGCGTGTGCGGCTTTTCTGCGGTTAGGCGTGCCTAAAATAGAAAGAGGTATTTGAGTATGGTATCAGCATCAGACATTTTGTTCAATCACGGAACCAGCGTTGCACCGCTGGGACTGATTGCAATGAAAGGCGCAGAGGAACTGGGAAAAAAGCTGAATGAGTACCTGGTAAACTGGGCGCACAAAGGCGGCTATGACGTGGACACATTCCTGATCGAATCAGAATGCCCTCGTTTCTCTTCCGGCGACGGCAAGGGACTGATCAAGTCTACAGTACGTGGTAAGGATCTGTTCATCATCATTGATGTAGGAAACTACAACGTAAAGTATCAGATGTACGATCAGCAGAATGCCATGTCTCCGGACGACCACTACCAGGATCTGAAGCGTATTATCCAGGCAGCCAGCGGTAAGGCACACCGCATCAATGTAATCATGCCGATCCTGTACGGCGGCCGTCAGCATCGCCGGAATTACCGGGAGTCTCTGGACTGTGCACTGCAGGAGCTGTACCAGATGGGCGTCTCCAACATTCTGACCGTTGACGCACACGATCCCCGTGTACACAATGCGATCCCGCTCATGGGCTTTGACAACATGATGCCGTCTTACCAGGTACTGAAGGCAATGTTCCAGACCATTCCGCACCTCAAGACGACTCCGGACGAGTTTATGGTCATCAGCCCGGACGAAGGCGCTCTGAACCGGAATATGTACTACGCATCCATGCTGGGCGTACCGATGGGTATGTTCTACAAGCGCCGTGACTACTCCAAGATCATCAACGGACATAACCCCATCGTAGCACATGAATACCTGGGAAATTCGGTTGAGGGCAAGGATGTTTTCATTGCAGACGATATCATTTCTTCCGGCGAGTCCATGCTGGATATTGCATACGCACTGAAAGAGCGGAAAGCACGCCGTGTATTCTGTTATGCAACTTACGGTCTGTTCGTAAACGGTCTGGAGAAGTTCGACAAGGCAAATGAGGACGGCTACATTGATGCAGTATTCTCCACCAATCTGACCTACCGGACAGATGAACTGCTCAAGCGTGAGTGGTTCCACGAAGTAGACTGCTCCAAGTATATTTCCTACTTCATCGCATCTCTGAACCACGACGTTTCCATCGGCAATGTCATTGACCCGAACGCAAAGATCAAGGCACTGCTGGATCGGAGAAACAAGGAAAACGCATAAGCGCACTGTCAAGCGCTGTACTTATATGAGAAAAAGCTGCTGTACTGTTTGTCAGTGCGGCAGCTTTTTCTGATGCTGTCCGGATTTTCTCAAAAAAACAGTTGACAAACGACCCGATATTTGCTATACTAATAGAGATGTTGATATAAAATCGGCGATGATCGGAATAACTGCGGCGGCGGCTGAAACAGAGAGGGCAGGTCTGGTGAAACTGCTCCGGCGTGCCGGCAGGTGCTACCCGTGAGCCTTTTCGGAAAACCGAAACGTATTCCCTGCGTTAAAGGGAAAGAGGGAAATTTCATATTTCCGAACTTGGGTGGTAACACGAAGGCCTTCGTCCCATTTGGCGGCGATGGTCTTTTTTTATGAGAACGGATACCGGCAGATCTGCCTGGCATTTGTTCTGACAACACCGTATTTTTTCAAAAAGGAGTCTGAAAACCAATGAAGTGGCAAGGTGTAAATGAATTAAGAGAAAAATATCTTTCGTTTTTTGAGAGCAAGGGGCATACCCGTCTCCCCAGCTTTTCGCTGATTCCCCAGGGGGATAAGAGTCTGCTGCTCATCAACTCTGGTATGGCACCGCTGAAAAAATATTTCCTGGGTCAGGCAGTTCCGCCGAATACCCGTGTAACGACCTGTCAGAAGTGCATCCGTACCCCGGATATCGAGCGTGTCGGTCAGACCGCACGCCACGGTACTTATTTCGAGATGCTGGGCAACTTCTCTTTCGGCGATTACTTCAAGATCGAGGCGATCACCTGGGCATGGGAATTCTTCACCAAGGTGCTGGAGATGCCGGCAGATAAGCTGTATGTTTCCGTTTTCGAAAACGATGACGAAGCATTTGAAATGTGGACCAAGCAGATCGGCGTTGCCGAAGATCACATGGTTCGCCTGGGCAGAGAGGATAACTTCTGGGAACATGGTTCCGGTCCGTGCGGCCCGTGTTCTGAGATCTACTTTGACCGTGGACCGGAAAAGGGCTGCGGCAAGCCGGACTGCCACGTTGGCTGCGACTGCGACCGCTATGTAGAGGTTTGGAACCTGGTATTCAGCCAGTTTGACAGCGACGGCAACGGTCACTACACCGAAATGGAACACAAGAACATTGATACCGGTATGGGTCTGGAACGTCTGGCTTGTGTGATGCAGGGCGTAGACAACCTGTTCGAGGTTGATACCGTACAGAACATCATGAAGCACGTTTGCCGCATCGCAGGCGTAACTTACAACGAAGATGAAAAGGTTGACGTTGCGCTCCGTGTTATCACCGACCATATCCGCAGCACCACTTTCATGATCGGCGACGGCGTTATGCCGTCCAACGCAGGTCGTGGCTACGTGCTGCGCCGTCTGCTCCGCCGTGCCGCAAGATACGGCAGACTCATCGGCATCGAAAAGCCGTTCCTGTACGAAGTTGTGGAAACGGTTATTCATGAAAACGCCTCCGCTTATCCGGAACTGGAAGAGAAAAAGGCATACATCCGCAAGATCGTGGAAGAGGAAGAAAAGACCTTTGCAAAGACCATCGACAAGGGCTTTGATATGCTGTCCGGCATTCTGACGCAGCTGAAATCCGAGGGCAAGGACATGGTTTCCGGCGAAGATGCGTTTAAGCTGTCGGATACCTATGGTTTCCCGATTGACCTCACCGAAGAAATCGCAGCAGAGCAGGGCGTATCTGTAGACCGTGACCGCTTTGCGGCTCTGGTTGAGGAACAGCGGAACCGTGCAAGAGAAGACTATCACAATAAGGCAGGCTCTTCCTGGGCTGAAGGCGGTCTCCAGATCGACGCACCGGCAACCGTATTCACCGGCTATACCCATAACGCAGAAGAGGATGCCAAGGTCATCGCAATCTTCCGTGACGGCGAGGCTGTTGACACCGCTGCTGAGGGCGAACCGGCAGTTGTTGTTCTGGACAAGACTCCGTTCTACGCAGAGAGCGGCGGACAGATCGGCGATTCCGGTTCTGTTACCACACCGGACAGCACATTCACGGTAGAGACAACCAGCAAGACCGAAAACGGACACTACCTGCACCTGGGTGCCATGACCGAAGGCGCACTGCACGTAGGCGATACCGTATCTGCAAAGATCGACGCAGACAAGCGCAGCAGAACGATGCGCAACCATACCGCAGCGCATCTGCTCCAGGCTGCACTGCGTACTGTCCTGGGTGACCACGTTCACCAGGCGGGGCAGCTGGTAACCGACAGCCGCTGCCGTTTTGACTTCTCTCACTTTGCCGCAATGACACATGAGGAGATCAAAAAGGTCGAGGCTCTGGTCAATGAAAAGATTCTGGAGGCAATCCCGGTAGTTACACAGGAACTGCCTATCGCCGAGGCAAGAAAGCTGGGCGCAATGGCACTGTTCGGCGAAAAGTACGGCGACATCGTTCGTGTTGTAACCGTTGGCGATTACTCCGTAGAATTCTGCGGCGGTACACACGCAGACAACACTGCAAAACTGGGACTGTTCCGCATCCTGTCGGAAAGCTCAGTGGCATCTGGCGTGCGCCGTATCGAGGCAGTCACCGGCACAGGCGTTCTGGAACTGCTGGATTCCTACGAAGAGACCATGGCATCTGCTGCTAAGGCAATGAAACTGAGCAACACCACCGGCCTGGCAGAACACTGCGCATCTCTGGTGGCTGAAAACAAGGCAAAGGATCGCCAGATCGAATCTCTGAACCAGAAGATTTCCGATGCTCAGATGGCTGCAATTTTCGACAACGCCAAGGAGATCAACGGCGTCAAGGTCGTTTCTGCAATGCTCAGCGGCACGACACCGCAGGTACTGCGGAAGATGGGCGACACCATCAAGGACATGAAAGAACCGGTCATTGCTGTTCTCGCCAGCGTAAACGGCGAAAAGGGCAATCTGGTTTGCGCTTGCTCCGCTCCGGCAAGAGACAAGGGCGCACACGCCGGCAAGATCGTACAGCGTGTAGCTGCTGTCACCGGCGGCAAGGGCGGCGGTAAGCCGGACAGCGCTATGGCAGGCATCGGCAAGACCTATATGGTCGATGAGGCACTGATGGCTCTGGACGGCATTGCAGCAGAATTTCTCAAGGAGGACTAATCATGGAAGACTGCCTGTTTTGTAAGATCATCGCAGGGGAGATCCCCAGCGCAAAAGTATACGAAGATGAAACGGTTTATGTGTTCAAGGACATCAACCCGATTACACCGATTCACTATCTGCTGATCCCGAAGCAGCATATCTGCTGTGCGGCAAAGATCACGCCGGAAAATTCTGCGGTTGTCGGTCATATTTACGAAGTGGCTGCAAAAATCGCAGAGCAGGAGGGTATCACGGATGGCTATCGGATCGTGACCAACTGCGGCGAAAATGCCGGACAGACTGTTTTCCACCTGCATTTCCATATGCTTGCCGGTGTAAAGATGGGTTGGGGCGCAGACGCAGTACAGCCCATTGCGGACTAAGGAGGTACGGTCTGTGGCAGCATATTATACATTGCACATTGCCGGTCTGACACGGGAACTGAAAATCTGCCCCATCAGCGAAAAGCTGGACATTGCGGCATTTATTCTGTTCTCCGATGTGGAACTGACAGAGGCGTGCGCCAGAGAACTGGCAAAGCGTGTGCCGGAATGTGACTATATTCTGACGGCAGAGTCCAAGGGCATCCCGCTGGCATATGAGATGTCCCGTCAGCTGAAAGTGCCGTACATCGTCGCACGAAAGTCCATCAAGGGTTACATGACCGATGTGCTTTCCGTGCAGGTGAAATCCATCACCACCGCAGCCGTGCAGACACTGTATCTGGACGGCGAAAAGGCGGCGTGGATGAAGGGCAAACGTGTCCTGATTGTTGACGATGTTATCAGCACCGGAGATTCTCTCCGTGCGCTGCAGCAGCTGGTGAAATCTGCCGGCGGCGAGATCGTGGGCAATGCGGCGCCCCTTGCCGAGGGCGATGCAGCAGAGCGCAAAGATCTGATATATTTGGAACAACTGCCATTGTTCTTCAAGGATTGAGGACAGGGCAGAGATGAAACGGAAAATGGTATGGCTGGGGATTCCCTGGCTGATTGGGCTGTACTTCGCAGCAACCTGCCAGATCTCCGTGACGACGAGTCTGCTTCTGGCGGCATTTCTGCTGCTGGGAGCTTTCCGTCTATATCGGCGTATTACAACGGCACAGATGCTCACCGCCGGACTGTCTGCGGCAGCAGCTGTCGGTGCAGTTTTGCTGTACACAACAATGGTGTACCAGCCGCTGCTTGCGCACGCCGGAACGATAACAACCTTTTCCGGACGAGTCACAACGGTCACAACCTATGACAATGACCGGGCATCGTACCAGCTGAAAGGACAGTTCCGTGACGGCAAAAAGGCAAAGATCCTGGTCTATACCGATGACGTAGGCGCTCAGTATGGGGACACGCTGGATGTTGCAGGAACATTTTCCGTTCCGTCGGACAGCTACCTCTGGAATACAGGCAGCTACTATAAGGCAAAGGGCATCTTTCTACAGGCAGACACCAAGGACTACATTTCCTGCACACATACCGAAAACGGAAAGCTGGTCCGTGCCTTGCAGGCATACCGCAGCCGTATTTCCATGCGCATCTGCACCCTCGCCGGAACGGATGCCGGCGGTATGGTCAGCGCCATGCTGCTTGGCACAAAGGAAACGCTGTCGGAGGAAACTGACGCTCTTCTGACGCATCACGGCATTCGTCACGTGGTATCCGTTTCCGGTCTGCACTTGGTGCTGATCCTCAGCATCTGGGGATTTCTATGCCGGAAACTGCATTTTCACCGCTGGCTGACCTTCGGGACAACAGCAGTCTGGACAGCACTGTATGCGCTGATGGTTGGTGCGCCCATTTCAATTTTGCGTGCCGGGTTTATGTTTCTGATGATGCAGAGTGCGCCGCTGTTTTTCCGAAAGGCAGACACCTGCAACTCTCTCTGCATCGCCGGAATCCTTATGACGATCGGAAACCCTTATCTGATTCAAGACGCCTCTTTTCTGCTGTCATATACCGGCACATTTGCCGTTGGCGTGTTCGCTCCATGGATGACACGCAAGATGCGAAAAAAGGAATTCGAATGGAGTCTTTTCCGCCAGCTGACAACCGTGACCTGCGTTTCTGTCTGCATTTTTCCGGTGACGCTGCTCTATTTCCGGGAGGTGTCCGTGGCGTCTCCCATTGCCAATCTGCTGCTTGTCCCGATTTGTTCGCTGATGCTGATGCTGTCCCTGGCAATCTTTCTGACCGGCGGTGTCGGCATCATAGCAAAGCCCGTCTGCTTTTGTCTGAAACTGCTGTATGACGGCATGATGCTCCTGGGGTATGGTCTCCGTACGCTTATCCCGGTGATGTTTCCAACGGGCTGGAAACAGCTGCCGCTGCTGTCGAGCATTCTGATCCTGTTCGTTCTGACGGTGATCTGTTTCCGGCGAAACCGGCGTGCGGCTGCGGCATCTATCGCCGTTTCCTTTGGCATACTTATCGCAGGGCAGGGCATTTACCGCTTGAGCGAACAGCGGTGCTTTACCGTTACCATCCTGGGACAGAGGCAGGAAGAAGTGGTACTGGTGGCATACGCCGGAAAAACAGACGTCATAGATCTGACTGGAGACCACCGGAATCCTCGCTATGTCCAGGCGTACTGCGCAGAACAAGGTATTCGCCGTTTGGATACGCTGTGTCTGACAAAGCGAGCCGACCAGCTGCGTGTGGCTTATCCGCAGACGTTGTCGGAAATGACCGCCGCAGAAACGGCAGTTCCTGCCAACTGCTGGATTCCGCCGGATGCAGACTTTATGGGAACAAAACCGCTGCAAACGGACAAGTTTGTCGTGGAGGACACCCAGTACAGCATCCTGGAATCGGACGGCACACTGCTGGTGAAGTTCGGCAACCTCTGTTTTTGTGTCGGGACAGCCGTTTCCTATCTTCCGGAAGAAGAGGTAGACGCTCTGATCTGTACCCAGTGGAACGGAGACCCGGAGCAAATGCCGGAAGAAACCTATGAAAAAGACGATGCGGTTCAGATACGGGTGTATCCGGATGGCACGTGGGATATTGAACAGCTTTCGTGATCTGTTCGCCATCGAATATGAAAGGAGAACCCTTATGCCGATCTGTGACCCCAAACAGCTTTCTGCCCAGATTCGAAAGGGCGAACTGCAAAATTTATACTACATCTACGGCGCTGACCTGGTGCAGGTGAAACAGCTGACCGCCAGCCTGCTGAAAAAGGGGACCGGCGGCAACGCAGACATGGCGCTGACCCGGTTCGACGGGCAAAAGCTGGAGCTGAAACCGCTGGAAGATGCAGCACGCCAGTTCTCCATGTTTTCTGCCCATAACTGCATCCAGGTGCATGATCTGGACGCCAACAGTCTGCGGGAAGATCAGCTGAAACAACTGCTGGAGTTTCTGCCCACAGTCGGCGGCGCAACGGTGCTGGTATTGGATGTGACCGGGTTCGACCCGAAAAACGGCAAAAAAACGCCTCAGGGGAAAAATAAAAAGCTGATCGACTGCATTGCCAAATGCGGAATCGTCTGTGAGGCAGTCCAGCGCACACCGCAGGTGCTGGCAAAGGAACTGTCCGAGCTGGCAGAACGCCGTGGATGCGTGATGCCCAGGGACAGCGCCGAAGAACTGGTGCGTCTCTGCATGGGCAACACTCTCATTCTGCGCAGCGAACTGGAAAAACTCTGCGCTTATGCGGACAAAGGCGGTACGATCACCACAGCAATGGTGCGGGAAATGACCTCACCGCAGCTGGAAACGACCACATTCAACCTGGCAAAAGCCGTAGTTTCCCAGCGTCCGAAAGCCGCTATGGAGGAACTGGATAAGCTGTATGCCATGCGCACCAACCGGACGTTTATCGTTCACGCCATTGCGTCTGCATTCCTGGATCTGTACCGTGCAGCAGCGGCACTTCGGGCAGGGAAACAGGTTTCAGATATGAAAGCTGACTTCGGCTATACCTTTGACTTTATGGTGCAGAATGCGTTCCGTGACTGCCGCAGGCTGCCGCCGGAGCGTCTTCGGGCGTGTATCCGGGTGCTGCGTGAACTGGAACTGGATCTGAATTCCAGTTCCGGGGAAGAACGGGTCATGCTGGAGGCTGCCATCGTAAAAATGCTCGCTATCGCAGGAGGTTCCTATGATTCATATTGCACAGGCTATCATCGTTGAGGGAAAGTACGACAAGATCAAGCTTTCCTCCATTCTGGATGCGGTGATCCTTGTCACAAACGGTTTTCGCATCTTCCACGATGCAGAAAAGATGTCTCTGATCCGCTATTACGCCAAAACAACAGGGGTAATCATCTTGACCGATTCGGATACTGCCGGCTTTAAGATCCGCCATTATCTCAAGGGTGCGATCCACGAGGGAAAGCTGTACCATGTGTACATCCCCGACATTTACGGCAAAGAACGCCGCAAGGATAAGCCGTCCGCAGAGGGCAAGCTGGGCGTAGAGGGCATCGATAAGAAACGGCTCCTGGAGGCTTTCACAAAGGCAGGCATTCTGGCAGACGAGCGCCCGGCAAAGGCAGATTCCATCACAAAGCTGGATCTGTATGAGCTGGGACTCTCCGGCGGCGCAGACAGCAAGGCACGGCGGAAAGCACTGCAAAAAAAGCTGGGGCTGCCGGATCTGCTCTCGGCGGCGTCGCTGCTGGAAGTTCTGAACACCATGATGACACGCACAGAACTGCAAGCGCTGCTGGAAACGCTGGCATAAGCATCCTGCACCACATCAGTTTCGACCCATTCACTGCACAGGAGAACATCTATGCAATTTGCATCTTTCACCTTTTTGTTTTTCTTTCTGCCCATTACCATGGGAATCTATTATCTGACACCACGCCGCTGGAAACAGGAAGTCATGCTGGGAATCAGCATCCTTTTCCTGTTCTGCGGCGGCTGGATGGCTGCGCTGACAGAACTTGTGCTGGCGGCACTGACCTATGGTGCAGGACTGCTCCTGGAAAAGCTGCGCACTAAAAAAGCGCTGTCCCGGCTGACGCTGGCAGGCACTCTTTTGGTGCAGTTCGGCGCATTGATCGTCCTGCGCAGTGACTGGCTGTACTCGCTGAAAGCCGGTGCGTTTCACGGCAGCGCATTGTTTCCGCTGGGGCTGGCATTTTTCGTTTTGCAGAATGCAGGCTACTGCATTGATGTGTTCCGTGGCAAGTGCCGTGGCGAGACAAACTGGCGCCGGCTGGGATTGTACCTATTGTTTTATCCCCGTCTGATCATGGGACCTGTTGTGTCATATCCGATGGTGCATAAGACCATTTGTGACCCGGCATTTGACATGAGCCGCATCGGCGGCGGACTGCTGCGGTTTCTGGTGGGCATGGCGAAAAAACTGTTTCTGGCGGACTGGGTCGGGATGCTTTTCCAAACGCTGTGTCAGACCTCAGATGCCCCGTATTCCATGCTGGTTGTCTGGCTGGGGGCATTCTCCCAGCTTGTCACGCTGTATCTGGAACTGTCCGGCTATGCGGATATGGCAATCGGCATCGGGGCGTGCTACGGCGTGCGCCTGCCCAAAAGCTATGGAAAGTCTTTGTTCTATCCGTCCATTGCCGCTTTTGCAGACCAATGGAACCGCACCGTTGTACAGTGGTTCTCCCACTATGTAGGAACACACTTCCGTGGCAGCAACCGTTTCTTCCAGCTGCTGGCGCTGATGATTACCTGGGGCTGTATCGGTTTGTGGTACGGCGTGCGTCTGCCATCGCTGCTGTTCGGGCTGCTGATCGGATTCTGTCTGTGGCTTGCGCACTTGCTCTGGCGGGATAAGCGCACCTCCATGCTGCGCTATGCACTGACCTTGCTGCTGCTCTCTGTGGGTGCAGTTCTGCTGACACTACCGGATTTGCCGTCCGTCTGGAACTATCTGAAAATCATGCTGTGCGGCGGTCATATCGCACCCACCGAGGCAGACGCTGACCTGCTGCGTGCCTACGGTCTGGCACTGGCTGCTGCGGTCTACAGCGTTTCCGGAAACTGGCGCTGGCTGTTTCATCTGGTGGAAGAAAAACCGTGGTTCCGCATTCTGCGTGTACCGCTGACAGTTCTGTTCGGCATCGGCGCACTTTTGCTGGACGTGATGCTTTTGGTGCATACCGGCGGCACAGTGCAGATGCAGCTGGTTCTGTAAAGGAGGTGCAGTCAGATGAAAGTCAAACAGCCCCGGCGCTGGAAAAAACATACTGTGCAGAAACAGGGCGAGATCTCCAACCGGTTTTCCGGCAGGATTCTCTGGGCAATGCTCCTGCTGGGCGGCATCGGCACACTCATTGCCCTGGGCATTTCCGGCGGCAGCGGAACACCTCAGAACTCGTCCCGCACCATATCAGATTCCGCTTTTCAAAAGGTGGATGAAAAGCTGACAGCTGCCTTTCCGGCGAGAAATCTCTTTCTGCGTACTTTGACAAATGGTATCGCTGCCACCGGCGGCAACCGGATCGGCGATGTGTACTTCACAGAAGAGCGTCTGCTGGAGTGTCCCAAGCAGCTGGATGCTGCGGCACTCTCAGATACTGCTGATGCCATCAGCCAGTTTTATGCGGCATATCAGATTCCCACAGCAGTGATCGCCGTACCGCCGGCAGGAGAGTTCTACGCAGATGATCTGCTGGACGAGATGTCCTATCCGTCTCAGCGGACGGCAATCGACAGCTTTTACCAGGAAATCAGCTCACCTGTCCGAAAAATTGATGTCTACCATGTTCTCTTTACCGCCACAAATGACTATATCTATTATCGAACTGATGCAAAGTGGAGCAGCTACGGGGCATACTGCGTTTACCGCAACGCCATTCAGCGTATGGGCTTTGCACCTATTTCCTATGACCAGTACACTGTGACCCATGTTGCATCCTTCCGGGGCAATCTCTACGATGCCTGCCTGTATTCCAAGGTGACCCCGGATATCTTAGACGTGTACCAAAACGAGAACGGCAGCCAGATCACCGAAATGACTGCATATCCGGCAGACGGAAAGCCCCAGAAACGGCAGCTCTGCGATACGGCAAATGATGCGGCGGCAAATCCGGATGCTTTTTATCTGGGAGACCCCTGTGAAAAAATCGTGATCCAGACGAACCTGGACAATCAGAAAAAACTCCTGCTGCTGAAAGATTCCTATGCGGATTGTATGGTGCCGTTTCTGGCGCAGCATTACAGCGAGATCTGCATTCTGGATGTGATGGAAATGGAGCATTCGCTTTCGGAACTGGCAGAGGTGTCGGATTACACCCAAGTGCTGATCCTCTGCGATGCTGATACTTTTGCGGAGCAGGAAACAGCGGCTGTATTTACGGAGGGAAAGAAAAAATGATCGACCTGTTCGGACGGACAGTTTTCACCGGAAGAGACCATCCGCATGGCGCATCAAGCCGGCGTTACCGTTGCCGCAGTCACAGATCATGACACGGTTTCCGGCATTGTTGCGGCAAGTGCAGCGGCGGTGGCCTGCGGAATGACATTTTTTCCGGGCATTGAGATCAGTGTACAGGGCGGAAAGGAACTGCATATTCTGGGATATGGCGTTCATCCCGACAGCGATGTGCTGCAC
>ERZ840057.2557-NODE-2557-length-12349-cov-3.221734_pt1 | contig 12349 bp, 5 predicted proteins | sample MGYA00519907_ERZ840057 | MGnify/ENA primary metagenome ERZ840057 (study PRJEB31850, sample SAMEA3708862) | human gut metagenome | biome: human gut; feature: human-associated habitat; material: faeces | place: China | collected 2014 ...
CTCCTGACACATGCCCTATATTTTCCTTGTGTGTCTTTCGTTCCAAACTCTCTTTCTTCCTGCTGTTCTTTACCGTCCTTCCTATCTCCGTCCTTGGGCTTTCCGTTCCCCTTGTGCTTTTTCTGTGTTTTCTTTGTTGTTGGAGAGGCTGTTGTTCCTTCAGGTTTTGTTTCACCTGAAGCTGTTGTTCCCTCAGGTTTTGTTTCACTTGGATTTGTTGTTCCTGGAGTAACCGGCGTTACACCTTTCCCAATCTTATAATCTCCATAAAGACCATCCTTTGCTCCATTTGTAGAAACTCCTTCATTCTTGTCTGCCTTCTCGTCTTCTCCTGCCTTAACCATACGCTGGTAAACACGAACATAATCAACTAACATTGTTCCTGATGTAAAACTGCTGTCAGGTACATAACCACTGTCAAATGTTCCACCTGCTGCAAGATTTAAAATAAGGTAAAATCTCTGGTCAAACGGTGCATATGCATTTCCTCTGTCTGAGCCTGAATACCACTCACCATATGTACATTTGAAATAGCATTTGCCATCACAGTAAATCTTAATATTTTCAGCATCCCACTGAACACTGTATACATGCCAGTCGTCAATGCCTGTCTTTTTATTACCATCTCGTGTTATGTTAAATGCATCTGATGTATTAATATTATTTGGCCACTGTGCACCATAATGTAATGTACCAAATACCATATTTGGTGTTCTTCCACGTCCTTCAAATACATCTATTTCACCTGATAATGGCCATGAACCATAACGTGAGTCATTTGGAAGCATCCACATAGCAGGCCATATGCCTGTACCTGTAGGCATTTTTGCTCTGAAATCAACTCGTCCGTATTTCACTGAGAATTTATCTTTTGTTGTAATCTTTCCTGATGAATACTGAGCAGTTGCTTTCTTAGATGGATCACCTTTTTCTGTAAATACCTTTGACTGCTTTTTCATAAGAATATTTAATGCACCATCTTTTACTGATACATTGTCTCTTGTGTAGTATTCAAGTTCCTGATTTCCCCAACCGGCTGTGTTAATATCGTCTTCTTTAAGTAAGAATCCTTCATCATATGACCACTTGCTTGTGTCAAGAGATGCACCATCAAATTCATCATTGAAAATCATCTTCCAACCTGCCGGTGTATATGCATTTGAATTGTCATTTACTTTAATATCTGACATATCTGATGGAAGTGTTGGCTTATAAGATGTATTTCCTTTAATTGTATACAATACATAGTTATTGCTTGCATCTCCACCTTTTTTACCATCAATAGGATATGTGACTTTTATTTCTGTATCCTGTCTTACAGGCTGGAGCCAAAGTCCATAAACATGATCAACAAAATAACCCCACTGACTGCTTAGTGAATATTTGTTGTAACCACTTCCTTCATATACCCATCCACAGGCTGCAACATCTGTAAGTGGAATCCACTTTCCATCTACCTTAACTTCGTATTTAAATAAATCCAAATCATCTTTTATAGCTTCTGTTCCACCAATTTTTGGAAGTGGAATACCAACTGATGCTGTATCACTTGTGCTTGCATCGTATGATGTGCCATTATATGCTGTGATTTTGTAATTTGATCTGGTTGGCTTTGTATATGTAACTTTTACATCCTGATGTACATTTGGATTTGACTTTGATGCAAATCTTAATGTAAATGACCAACTGATATTTGTAAACCAATATCCACCATCACCATCTGAGTAATATCCAAAGTTCTGATCCCACAGAAATCCTGATGCTGCATTGCCTAAAAACTGAACAAATCCTTTTCCGTCATTGTTGTCTACTGTAATGTTAACATCATCCTGAATCTGTTCATACTTGATACTCTTGTCTCCATTAAATGTCCATGCTCCCCAATGTGTAGCTGAACCACCTGTTGTATCTGCCTGAATATTTGTTTCTGTTGTAGAAATACTTGTAAGCTTATACTTTGAAAGTTTGTTAAGTTCCAATTTGTAATCAAGATTTATGTTATTTGTTTTTCCATGGAAACGGAAATATGTTGTTTCTGTAAGTTTCATCCAGCAAACCCAGCCACCCCATGACTGATATTCCCATGCCCAAGTGTCATTCCACTTGAAGTAACTTACATCTTCAATTTTCTTCCATTCACCATTTGTTCCGTTTTCCTGTTTAACATAAACCTGAATGTCTTTTTCCACATCTGCAATGGAAAGTTCACTACTGGCTTTTCCGTTAAACTTTGGCATTACAAATCCATAGCTGACTGTACCAACTCCTGAATGTGTAATTGTTGGTCCATCATTTGTTGAATAATAATCCATTGATGAAACAACTTCTGCCGCTGCTCCCTTTACATCACTACCTGAAAAAAATACTCCTGCTGAAGTAAGCAACAATGCCAGAGACATTACAACAGAAATTAATTTTTTCATAGTTTTTCCCATACTAAAAAATTCTTTCATAATACTTCCTTTCTTTTCCCTTACTGAAATAATCTCGCTATACTGCCTTTTAATTATATGAATATTCATTTTTTCTTTAAATGGTCTGTATTTTTATATGGTATTCAAATTTTATAAAAACGTTTTAATTATTATAATAACTTTTTACTTCCCTTTTAGTTGCTCCAAACAAATCTTTTGGGGTATCTCTTAAACTAGCTTGCTTAGAACGATTACAATGCTTACAAATACATTGCAAATTTAATACGGAATCTCTTCCACCATATTTCTGTGGAATAATGTGGTCAATATCCATATCACTTTTTCTGAAACTACGTCCACACTTAATACATTTATACCAACCATTGTTGTTATCATACGCATCATTTTAATCAAAATAATTGCTTCTATAACCCATATCTTCTCTCCTTTCTGCTTGTTTTTACTCTGTAGCTAAACTTTTTTATAGTTTTTGGATTATTATACTACAGCTATAAAAATATTACAATTATATATCATATAATTTGAGGTGATTTCATAAAGGATATTGATTTCGATTCTATTGGCAAGAAATTAAAAGAAATACGAACACACAAAGGTTTTACTCAGAAATTTGTTGCATCTTCTGTTAAAGTGAATACCAGCCATATTAGTAACATAGAAAATGGTAAGGTTAAAATCTCCCTTACCACACTTGTTAATGTATGCAATGTTTTAGGTACTACTGTTGATTATGTACTAAAGAATTAATATAACGACTCTTCTTCTGCTGTAGATAGAGCTATATTATCAGAACTTCACAAATGTAACCGTACTTGAATCCCTCCTTAATTATATAACCGAGCAAACCCTAATTATATTATAATCTTATATAATCGTTTTTTCCACAAAAAAAACGCCCCAGCCTGATCATCATAAGCGATTCTGATACAGCTCGTACGGGAATTGAACCCGTGATTCCGCCTTGAGAGGGCGGCGTCTTAACCACTTGACCAACGAGCCATTTTTATGACACTGTGCTTTTTGCACAAGACACTTTACTATTATAACAATCCTGGCAAATTTTGCAAGTGCTTTTTAATATAAAATTCACGTATAAAATTCACGTATAATATTCACGCATAATATTTCAGCTACCACGCTCCCCCCATCAACAAAGGACTGCCCGGCGGGCAGTCCTTCATCCTTCATCCTTACTTCTATATTCTCTGTTCCACTCTTCACCCTAGAAGTCAAATATTGACAACTGGCTGTCTTCCGGCATTCCTTCCAGCAGTCCCAAGCTTGACATTGTTTCTATTACTGTCTTACTTAGCTTGCTTTTTTCTCGCAATTCATTTTTTGAAACAAATGGGCCTGATTGGTTTGCTACTGCTTCTACCAAACCATCGGCAGCCTTTTCGCCTAAGCCTTCTATTGTGTCAAGGCTTGGCATTAGCTTGTTGTCTATTATCTGAAATTCATGTGCTTTAGCCTTGTATATGTCTATAGGCATAAACTCAAATCCTCTGGCGTACATTTCCTGTACAACTTTCATATCGCCAAGAGCGTCTTCGTCTTTCTTAGCTATTTCGTGATTTGCTTTCTTTCTTTTCAAGTCAGCCATATAATATTCAAGCTTTTCCTTGCCTCGACACATTGTTTCGTAGTTAAATGCTTTTGCTCTAATGGCAAAGTATGCAGCATAGTAAGCAAGTGGTATGTAAACTTTATACCAGGCAACTCTAAGTGCCATCATAATATATGCTGCCGCATGAGCTTTAGGGAACATATATTTAATCTTTTTACATGAACCAATATACCAGTCAGGAACATTATGCTGGTGCATTACTTCCTCTTCGTTTATTTCCTTGCCACTCTTTTTGTCCTTGTATATCTGAAGGCCTTTACCTTTTCGTACATGCTCCATTATCTGGAAACTTACCTGTGGTTCAATGCCTTTATGCATCAGATATACCATAATGTCGTCACGGGTACAGATAGCAGTTGAAATTGTACATCTGCCCTCTTCAATTAATGTTTGGGCATTTCCAAGCCATACATCTGTTCCGTGAGACAAACCTGATATGTTAACAAGATCAGAAATCTTAGTAGGCTTTGTATCCACCAGCATCTGAATAACGAAGTCTGTACCAAGTTCAGGAAGTCCCAACGAACCTGTTGGGCATCCATCTATATCATCTGATGTTATTCCCAGTGCTTCCGGACTTGTAAACAAAGACATTACCTTTGGATCATTAATTGGAACATCTCTGTTAACGTTAGTATTTGTCAACTTTTCAAGACGTCTGATCATTGTAGGATCATCGTGTCCCAGAATATCAAGTTTCAATAAGTTGGCATCAATAGCATGATATTCGAAATGAGTTGTAATAATATCAGTTGTCATATCATTTGCCGGTTTTTGGATAGGGGTAAATTCATATATTTCCTTATCTCTTGGAACAATAACAATACCACCCGGATGCTGTCCCGTACTTCTACGGATTCCCTGGCACCCTCTTGAAATTCGGTCAATTTCTGCTGTTCGCTTTATTTGTCCGTGTTCTTCGTAATAATTCTTTACATAACCGTAAGCTGTTTTTTCTGCAAGTCCGGCTATGGTTCCTGCTCTAAATGTGTGTCCCTTACCAAACATAACTTCCGTATACGCATGGGCATTGGACTGATATTCTCCTGAGAAGTTCAAGTCAATATCCGGCTCCTTTGTTCCACCGAAACCTAAGAATGTTTCGAAAGGAATTTCAAAACCATCTCTGCACATATCCTTTCCGCAATAAGGACATTTTCTTGGTGGCAAGTCAAGTCCTACACCACCGTCTTCCCTTAACTGTCTTATTGTATCCTGAATCTCCTTCACTGCTTCTTTGTCTGCCTCATCAGGTACTGTAACTTCGTCTTCAAAGAATGAACTTTTACACTCTGTACAATAATAGTGGGGTGCCAAAGGATTAACCTCTGTTATACCTGACATTGTTGCTGCAAAAGAAGAACCAACGGAACCTCTAGAACCTACCAAATATCCGTCTTCATTAGACTTCCAAACAAGACGCTGCGCCATTATGTACATAACCGCATATCCGTTACCGATAATTGAGTTAAGCTCTACTTCCAGTCTGTCCTCAACTATTTTAGGCAATTTTTCGCCGTACATGTCGTGTGCCTTTTCAAAACAAATATTACGCAAGTTTTCTTCTGAATTATCCAATACAGGTGGACATTTATCAGGATGAATAGGTGAAATGTTCTCTATCATATCGTTAATTCGGGCAGGGTTTTTAATAACAATTTCTTCTGCCAAATCACTGTCAAGATAATCGAATTCCTTAAGCATTTCATCTGTTGTTCTTAGGTACAAAGGTGCCTGATTGTCTGCATCTTTAAAGCCATTACCGCACTGGATAATTCGTCTGTAAATTTCATCTTCCGGATCAAGGAAATGAACGTCGCATGTTGCAACTGTCATTTTGTTAAACTTCTTTCCTAAGTCAATAATCTTCTTATTAACTTCCTGAAGTTCTTCTACTGAATCAACAAGAAACTTCTTTCTGTCATCTATTTCAGGATCACCTGTTTTTAACATAAACTCATTATTTCCAAGAGGTTGTACTTCAAAATAATCATAAAATTCAGCCAGGCGTGCAATCTCTTGCTGACTTTTTCCATGAAGGATAGCCTGATACAATTCGCCTGCCTCACAGGCACTTCCTATCATAAGACCCTCACATAATTCAAGATAGTCACTTTTTAAAATTCGTGGTCTTTTGTTTGCAAATGTTTCTATGTGAGATTTAGATATAAGCTTATACAAATTAACTCTTCCAACCTGATTCTTTACAAGTATAATTGCATGATGAGCAGGAAGTTTGTCAATTAAATTCTTTGACTGCTTTCCCTGTTTGTTTAATTCATCAAGATTATTAATTCCTTTATCCTTTAACATCTTACAAAGTTTTAGGAAAATAAGAGCTGTACACTCTGCATCATCTACAGCTCTATGGTGATTTTCAAGAACAATTCCCAATGCCTTGGCAACTCTGTCTAATTTGTATTTTCCAAGTCCTATAATCAAATATCTTGACATTGCAACTGTATCAATTACCGTATAATCACATTCTAAATTCTGTCTTTTGCAATTAGCTTCTATGAAACTCATATCAAAATCCGAATTGTGGGCAACCATAACCGCATCTTTACAGAATTCCATAAACTTAGGCAATACCTCTTCTATCTTTGGTGCATCAATAACCATTTCATCATTAATGCTTGTTAACTTTTCAATTCTAAAAGGAATAGGAATTTCAGGGTTAACAAAAGTGCTAAATCTGTCAATAATCTTTCCGTTTTCAACTTTAACGGCACCAATTTCTATAATCTTGTCGCTTTTTGCACTAAAACCTGTAGTTTCCAAGTCGAAAACAACATACCTGTCATTTAAATGCTGACCTTTAGGATTAACAATCATATCCTTTAAGTCATCTACAAGATAAGCTTCAACACCATATATAATCTTAAAGTCACATTCCCTGCCTGCCTTTTCACATTCAGCTTCAATAGCTTCATATTCATGCCATGCATCAGGGAAAGCCTGTACAACACCATGGTCTGTTATGGCAATGGCTTTGTGTCCCCACTCATAAGCACGACGTACAATTTTTTTACATTCACTTACACCATCCATATCACTCATCTTAGTATGGCAATGAAGTTCAATACGCTTGTCTACTGCTGTATCTTTACGCTTCTCTGTGGCAAATGGAGAAATAGACTTCATTCCGTCAACACGGCTGATTTCCACCTGCTTATCCCATGTATCATAAAGAGCAACACCTTTAATTCGCACAAAAGAACCTTTCTTTACTTTCTGTTTAAAGTCCTTAAGCACATTACCGTCTGCCAAAAACATCTTAACGGCAATACTGTCTGTAAAATCGGTAATTTCAAGAGTAACAATAAACTTTCCTGTCTTTGTTTCTCTCTCATCCATTGTCATAATCTGACCTTTTACCGTGCATTCTCCAGTGCCTTCAAAAACATCACAAAGGTTAGTATCTGACTCAAACTTAAAGTCCCTTCCATATACTACCTCAGGATTGTCTGAACGGCTTGCCTTTCTGACTACAACAGGCTTTGGTGCCTCCTCTTTCTTTTCTTCCTTCTTAGCCTTTGGTCCGTTATCTCTGTTAAGTAACACCTCAACCTCGTTCTGAAGTCGTCTGGCATTCTGCTTTGCAAACCTGTTAGTTTCAAATCTTTTCTTATCAATAACTACCTCAATAGGCATTTCAAATCTGTTAGCAAATATTCTTTCAACTGTGTCCTTTAAAATCTTCATTCTGGATTCTGAAATAATATTAGCCTCCAAGTCAATAATCATCTTATTGCCATCCCAACGAATGGGAGCCTTTTTAAACATAGTTGAAACTATGGGACTTCTTACTCCAAGTTCCATAACTATGCTCTCCTTGTAGGCATCAAGAAGATTTTCTACTGTATACTGTTGTGATAAATGATATTTTTCTACTATTTCAATTCCAATTCGCTTTCCCATTCTGAGATTTCTTATAATTTCATCTCTCACGGTGAAAATAGCAGACTTTTCAATAAGTCTGCTGCTTTCAATATAAACTCTTAACTTGTCATGAGACATGTTAGAGGAAACTCGTGTTACATAAACTTCCTCAAACATAGCCTGCAAATTATCATTTAATTTAAGTGCTGGAAAAACGTCAAAAAACTTTTTTCTCTCCAAATTATTCACTCCAATTTTTCAATTCATCTTCCAGTGTCTGTAAAAGCATATCCTCAGGAACTTTCTTAACAATCTCACCTTTCTTAATTAAAAGTCCTTCGCCTACTCCACCGGCAACTCCAATATCAGCTTCTCTTGCCTCTCCGGGACCGTTAACTACACAGCCCATTACGGCAACCTTTATATCCAGATTATCGTATTTTGATACCATCTTTTCAACCTTTTCGGCAAGACCTATTAAGTCTATTCTGGTTCTGCCACATGTAGGACATGAAACTACTGAAATACCGCCTTTTCTAAGTCCTAATGTTTTCAAAATAAGCTTAGCACTTCTTATTTCCTCAACAGGATCACCTGTAAGTGAAACTCTGATAGTATCACCTATTCCCTGATTTAAAATAAGTCCAAGTCCTATTGCTGACTTAATATTTCCGGATGTTACAGTACCTGATTCTGTTATTCCTACATGAAGTGGATAGTTAGTTCTTTCCGCAATAAGTTCATGTGCCTTAACACACATTAAAACATCTGATGATTTAATGCTGACTACCATATCATGAAAATCGTATTTTTCAAGCATTGCCACTTTATCTAATGCACTTTCTACCAATCCTTGTGCTGTCACTCCATTGTATTTTTTGACTAATGGTTTTTCTAGTGATCCACTGTTTACACCAACACGAATTGGCACATGATATTTCTTTGCCGTTTCTACGACCTTGCGGATGTTTTCTTCACAACCAATATTTCCTGGATTAATACGGATCTTATCTGCACCATGTTCCATCGCCGCAATCGCAAGTTTATAATCAAAATGAATGTCTGCAACTAGCGGAATATGAATTTCTTTCTTAATTTCTGTAAATGCTTCTGCAGCTTTCATTGTTGGGACGGTACAGCGAATAATCTGACATCCTGCCTTCTCAAGAGCAAGAATCTGTTTGACTGTCGCTTCTACATCCTCTGTCTTTGTATTAGTCATAGACTGGATAGCAATCGGATTGCCTCCTCCAATCTTAACATCTCCAATTGAAATAACTCTTGTCTGGTTTCTTGTATACATGCAAATCCCCCTTTACATGAAAATCTTTACAATATCCTGGTACATTACAATTACCATTAAAAGCATCAGTAAAATCAATCCTGCAGTGTGTACCAACGCTTCCATATTCTGTGGCACTGCCTTACCTGTTATTGCTTCAATGATCAAAAATAATAAACGTCCACCATCCAATGCTGGTAATGGCAAAAGATTCATAACACCCAGATTTGCACTGATCAAAATGATCCAGTTTGCCATTGTCAAAAATACTGTTTTAAGTCCATAAGCAGCTGCCTGTGTATATTGATCTCCAACCGTCTTTACAATTCCTACTGGTCCAGAGAGATCTTTTACTCCAAGTTTTTGTGAGACTAGCATTTTTACGCTCTTTAATGTAATCTTCACTTGCAGTCCAACTTCACGAAAACTGTATTCAAGCGTCTTTAACGGATTGACTTTCTGATATCCACTCCATGTAATTCCGATCATATACTGTGATCTTTCCTTGTTATACATTGGTGTTACCTCAATGTTTTTTTCTTCTCCATCTCTTACTATAGTAATCGGAATTTTATCTCCAGCATAATCTAAATACATATAATAAGAAAATTCTCGATAATTATGAATCTTCTTTCCATCAACTTTTGTCATTATATCTCCAGCCTTGATTCCTGACTCATATGCTGGAGAATTATTTTCCACCTGTGAAATCTTTGGAATATCAACTCCTGACATTCCGATCACAATCAATGAAAATACAAATGCCAGAATAAAATTAAAGAATGGTCCACCAAAAATAACTGCCATCCTTGCCCAGACAGATTTATTATTAAATGCATTCTCACCTGGACGTTCTTCATCTTCCCCCATCATACATGCCCCACCAAAAGGCAACAGCTTTATAGAATAAAATGTATCGCCAACTTGTTTCCCTATGATCGTTGGCCCAAGTCCAATACAAAATTCATCTACTTGAATTCCATTTTTCTTTGCGATCAAAAAATGTCCAAATTCGTGTACAATGATAATAATTCCAAAAATTAAAATTGCAATGATAATATTCAATGATTTACCTGCTTTCTATATGTTCATATACCCATTGTTCTGTCTCTAACACTTCCTCAAGTGATGGATTAGGAAGCACTTTATGGGCCTTCATTGCATCCTCAATGATGTCATAAATATCCAAAAATTTAATTTTGTGATCTAAAAATAATGCAACTGCTTTTTCATTTGCAGCATTTAACACTGTCGGCATACTTCCACCAATTCTACCAGCTTTATATGCATATGGAAGTCCTTTTAGAACATCAACCGGTGGCTCTTCGAAAGTAATTTCTTTTAACTTTGCAAAATCAAGACGCTCTCCTTCCAGATAACGATGTTCTGGATAAAACAGTGCATACTGAACTGGAAGTTTCATATCTGGTGTTCCCATCTGTGCAATAACACTTCCATCTTTATACTGAATCATGGAATGAATAATACTTTTTGGTTGGACAACAACATGAATATCATCAAAATCTACATCAAACAGCCAATTTGCTTCTAATACTTCAAGTCCTTTATTTACCAGTGTTGCAGAATCGATCGTAATCTTATGTCCCATCGACCAGTTCGGATGTTTTAATGCGTCTTCCACTGTTACATTCCTTAATTCATCTGTTGTTTTTTTACGGAATGGTCCACCAGATGCCGTAATGATCAATGAATCAAGATCTTTTTCATTTCCACTTTGAAGACATTGAAAAATTGCTGAATGTTCACTGTCTATCGGATAAATAGAAACACCTAATTCATCCGCCAAAGGCATGATGATATGACCAGCTGTAACTAACGTCTCTTTATTCGCCAGCCCAATATCTTTTCCTGCCTTCATTGCAGCAATCGTTGGACGAATTCCAATCATTCCAACAATTGCTGTTACAACGATCGAACACTGTTTCTCTGTTGCTACTTCTAATAAACCATCCATTCCTGCATAAACTTTAATATCCATATCAGCAAGACGAACTCTTAATTCTTCTGCCTTTTGCTCATTATATACTGCTACCACAGATGGTTTAAATTCTCTTGCTTGTTTTTCCAAAAGATCAATACTTGTTGCGGCAGCCAATGCTGTAACTTTCAAATCTTTGTTACTGCGTACAACATCTAATGTCTGGCTTCCGATCGAACCTGTTGACCCTATGATTGAAATATACTTCACTCTAGATTGCTCCTCCTGAAATCATAACTGTTAGATAATAAATAACTGGTGCAATAAAAATAATACTGTCAAAACGATCAAGAATTCCTCCATGACCAGGAATCAATGTACCATAATCTTTAATTCCTGAATCTCTTTTGATCGCAGATGCTGCTAAATCTCCAATTACAGAAACTGCTCCGCCAAGTCCACAAATAACAGGGAACATTGTAACCGGATTAAAGCTAAATCTGATATATGTGTTTAAGTACATTCCATATAATCCACCAAGAATTGCTGCACCAACAATTCCTCCGATCAGTCCTTCAATGCTCTTCTTAGGACTTAAGATTGGAGACATCTTATGTTTACCGATCAGCATTCCTGTACAATATGCTAAAGTATCATTTCCCCATGCAGCAAGGAATAATAATACAACAAACTCTCCTCCATTTTGTAATTCACGGATCTGATAAATAAAGGACATCATAACCCCTACATATACAAATCCAAAAAACGCTGCCATCATCTGATCTACTTTATATTTTGGAAAACGTACAACATAACATCCCAGTAAAAAAATTAAAAATAAAATAATGATAGCTGTTGTCCACTGTTCTAGATCAAAAAATAATGTAACATAATAAAGAATCGTTCCCGTATAACCAATCACAGCCAAGGATGATTTCTCAATATGATAAATTCTTAGAATCTCGCTGTATCCAATCAATGCAACGATCAATGTCATTGCAAATGTAACAACACCGCCCATATATAAACCAAATGCTGCGATCAGTACTAAGATGATTCCACTGATCAGTCTCTGCTTAAACATAAATTTATATTCCTCCAAATCTGCGGTCGCGTCTATTATAGTATTCGATCGCCTTTATTAATTCCTTTTTATTAAAATCAGGCCAGAGCACATCTGTAAA